>Ga0256844_10000487_pt1 | contig 15384 bp, 28 predicted proteins | sample MusselsmetaG_FD_189100 | JGI IMG/M metagenome (GOLD analysis project Ga0256844, IMG submission 189100) | Mussel associated microbial communities from hydrothermal vent at the East Pacific Rise, Pacific Ocean - Mussels | ecosystem: Host-associated > Mollusca > Shell > Unclassified ... | reverse complement strand
GAAGAGTGTCCTGCTTTACCTTGTATTTTAATAGAAAATGAAGCTATACTTTTTCTAGCTTTTGTAGCAACATCTAAAGATGGTGAGGATTCTACTACAATAGCTAGTTTTGATCCTTTAACAAACTTTTTTAAAAATTCTCTAGAAAAACGTGAACTTATCTCTTCATCAGGAGAAAAGACAATAGCTATTTTAAGCTTAGATAATTCATCTTTACCAATACTTTGCATAGCATAAAGAGTATTGATAATACCACTTTTCATATCTTGGACACCTGCTCCATATATAGTATTGCCATCTATTCTCAATGGAATTTTTTCAGATGTTCCATCTGGGAACACTGTATCCATATGCCCACTAAATATGACATCATATGTTTCACTTTCACAATTTGTCCCGATTAGAAGATTTGCAACTTCATCTCCAACATCTATACTTTTAAAAGAGAAGCCTAATCCTTTAAATTTACTCTGAATAAAACTGGCAACCTTATTTACACCCTCTTTATTGAATGTACCACAATCTAAATTGACAACTGATTTTAAATCCTCTATATATGAATCTTTATCTAACATATACTTACCTTTATACTGTTTTGTTTTGAAAGTTTACTATATTTATTATATTTCTATATTTACGTTTCACCAAGTTTTCTATATTAATGAAAATATATCCAAACGTAAAAATAGAGGCATAAAAAATAACATCTATTTACTAAAAGTCCGCACTTTAGTTTCATCATAATTATAGTAGTTTATTTGTTAAAAGACAAATAGAATATAATTTCTAATCAAATAATTAAAGAAAGTTATAATAAATTTTACTTTTATATACAATAGTGGCAATATATATACTATTTTGGTATTTATGGTATCTTATTTTAACTAATTAGAAAGTCTATAGGAGGTTTAAATTTTGAAGGAAATTGGAGACCCGAAGGTCTCCAGTATTAGAAGATCTATACTAATTCTATGAAAGCCATAGGAGCAGCATCGCCTCTTCTTGTGCGAGTTTTGATGATTCTAGTATAACCACCGTTTCTATCTACGTACTTAGGTGCGATTTCTTCGACAAGTTTCTTTGTAGTCTCTTTGTCTTGAAGTGCTGCAAAAACTACTCTATGAGCGTTAAAGTCACCTTTTCCTGCTTTAGTGATTAGTTTCTCTATATATCCTCTTAGCTCTTTTGCTTTAGGGATTGTAGTCTCTATCTTCTCACTTTTTATAATTGCTATAGCCATATTCTTCAAAAGCGCAGCTCTATGCGTTGAAGTACGACCAAGCTTTCTATATCCATGCTTATGTCTCATTATTCTTCCTCATTCGATTTCAAATCTGCGATTTTTTGCTTGAGTACTTCAACAGTATCATCAGAAAAATCTGATCCAACTGGGAACCCAATCTCTTCCATCACAGCGTTTATCTCTTCAAGAGATTTCTTACCAAGATTTTTAAGGTTTTTAAGCTCTAATTCACTCATTAGTGCTAATTCACCTACAAATCTTACTTCTGCTCTATCTAGACAATTGAAACTTCTAGCACTTAAATTCAACTCTTCAATACTTTGTAATAGTTTATTTAATTCAACACTATCACTAGTACTCTCCTCTTTTGGAGTAAGATCAATGTCTAAAACGCCATTAAATACTGACATTTGATTATACATTGCTTCTAAAGAGTCTTTAAAAGCTTCTATAGGAGATATTAATCCATCTGTTTCGATTGTAAATACAATCTTTTCAAAGTTTGGATTATCTTCTACTAGAACATTCTCTATATCATAGATAGCTTTTTTAACTGGTGTAAAGAAAGCGTCTAGTGCAATAAATTCACTATCAACTAAATCTCTAATAGTCTCACTAGGAACATAACCAATACCCTTCTCTACTATTAGAGAAAAGTTAAGCTCTGCATCTTCGTTGATTGTTGCTAAATATCCTTCAGGAGTAACAACTTCTATCTCATCGTTAGAAAGGTCACTACCATAAATCTCTTTTGGCCCAGCAAATGAATAATTTACTTCTACACGTTCCTCATCACAAATGATTTTAAAACGAATATTTTTAAGATTGATTATAAATAGAGCAACGTCTTCTAGCATACCACGCATGCTATCAAATTCGTGTGTTACTCCATCAATCTTAATAGCAGTTGGAGCAAATCCAACTGTGCTACTAAGAAGTAATCTTCTTAATGGGTGAGCTAGAGTAACAGCAAAACCAGCTTGAAATGGATATGCTATTACTTGAGCTTTATTTTCAGAAATATTTTCTACTTCAATCTCTGTTGGCATGTGTGCCGCTGTACTGATTTTTTTCACTAAAACTGCCTCACTTATTATTTAGAGTATAGCTCGACGATCAATCTTTCTTCAACCGGAATAACTACTTCTTCACGCTCAGGAAAACGAGTAAATACACCCATCGCCTTAGCTGCCTCAACGTCAACCCATGGAACTATACCAGTCTGCGCTGTTAGTTCTAATGAACGTACTACTTGAGGGTTACTTTTTTTGCTTTCACAAATCTCAATTTTATCACCCTGCTTAACTTGATAAGAAGGTATATCTAATTTTTTTCCGTTTACAAGTACGTGTCCATGAGTGGTAAGTTGTCTTGCACATCTTCTAGTTGTTGCAAAACCCATTCTATAAACAACGTTATCTAAACGTCTTTCGATCAAAGTAATAAGGTTTTCACCTGTATTACCATCTCTTCTTGCTGCTTCTTTAAACAATCTTCTAAATTGTTTTTCAGAAACTCCATACATAAATTTAGCTTTTTGCTTCTCTCTTAGTTGAAGTCCATACTCACTAATTTTTGTTCTTCTTTGACCGTGTTGTCCTGGTGCATATGGACGTTTATCCAATGCGCTCTTACCAGCGAGACGACGCTCACCTTTTAGAGCTAAACTAACACCTAGTCTTCTCTCAAGCTTTTCGACAGGTCCTCTGTATCTAGCCATCTTTTCTCCTAATTATTATAAACCAAAAAAATATTTTCGTTTTTTATATAATTATTAACTGAATGTTAAAATTAAACTCTTCTACGCTTTGGAGGTCTACAACCATTGTGTGGTAGTGGGCTGATATCTTTCAAAAAAGTTACCTTAATTCCCTCTGTTGCACCAACACTTTTAACTGCTGTTTCTCTTCCGCTACCAGGTCCTTGAACCTTGATCCCTACCTCTTTAATACCGTGCTCTTTAGCTTTAGCTAATGCATCTTCAACTGCTTGTTGCGCTGCATAAGGAGTTGATTTTTTGCTACCTTTAAAACTAAGACTACCTGCACTGCTCCATGCGATTACATTTCCCATTTCGTCAGTGATAGTTACAACAGTATTATTAAATGTTGCAGAGATATAAACAATACCTTTAGCGATATTTTTCTTTGCAACTTTTTTACGTGTTACTCTTCTTTTTGCCATTTAATAGTTCCTCAAAGTCAATTATGCTTTTGCGCCGACGGTCTTTTTCTTACCTTTTCTCGTACGCGCATTAGTTTTTGTTTTTTGACCACGAACAGGAAGACCACGTCTGTGTCTTAGTCCTCTGTAGCTACCCATGTCCATTAGAGCTTTTATATCTAATGTAACTTTCTTTCTTAAATCACCTTCAACTTGAAAGTGTTCTTGAATCTCTTTACGAATAGATGCAACATCTGATTCTGTCAATTCATGGATTCTCTTATCAAAAGATATTCCAACAGCATTTAAGATTAATCTCGAGCTTGTCAAACCAATACCATAGATATAAGTTAGGCCATACTCTACTCTCTTCTTCTTAGGAAGGTCTACACCTGCAATTCTTGCCATGTTTATCCTTGTCTCTGTTTGTGTTTTGGATTCTCACAAATGATTCTAACGATGCCTTTACGCTTAATCACTTTGCATTTATCACACATCTTCTTCACAGAAGGTCGTACTTTCATTGTCTGTCTCCTTTTTACTAGGCAAAGCCTAGAAAAAATTCCTCTCACTAAAGCTTCAGCCTTACGCTGAGAACTCATTCACTTGATGTGTTGTGAGAAAAATAAATACGATAATTAAAAGATATACCACGTATATCTAAACAGTCCACTGCTACATTCGTAAACTGTCACAGGTTTAATGAACTAGATTAAACCAATATTTGAAAAAATAGTGGGTTTTTTTCAAGTATTCTTCACACAGTTTTACAAAAGGGGCATATTATACCAAAATAAGCTAATAAATTACTTATAGCGATAAGTTATACGACCTTTGTCTAAGCTGTAAGGAGTTAACTCCAACTTTACAGTATCTCCTGGCATTATTTTTATATAATGCATTCTCATCTTACCTGCTATGTGACATAAAACCACATGACCATTTTGAACTTCTACTTTAAATGTTGCATTTGGCAATGCTTCTAAAACTTTACCATCTACTTCAATTACATCATCTTTTGCCATACTAAAATATCCTTATTATACTACCGATAAAATTTCGGCTTTGTTGTTTATGATTGCTACAGTATGCTCATAATGGCTTGTAAACAAACCATCTTCTGAAACTACTGACCACTTATCGTCCAATATCTTTGCAATTCCACTCTTTTGACAGATCATAGGCTCTAAACAAAAAACCATTCCGTTTTTTATCTTTGGACCTTGTTTTGGATTGTTTCCCTCTAAATAATTTGGTATCTCTGGTTCTTCATGAGGTTTTCTTCCAATCCCATGACCACAAAAACTTTTTAAAGGAACATATCCTTGTGAGTGAATAAACTCTTCTAAAATCAAGCTCAATTCTTTAAATCTCATACCTGCTTTTATACTATGTATTGCATGATAGAGTGTGTTACGTGAACAATCTATAAGTTCCTGATTCTCTTTTGAAATATCGCCGATACCAACAGTAACTGCAGCATCACCAAACCATCCATCTTTCTCAACACCAACGTCAAAACCTACGATGTCACCATCTTTTAGTTTATAGTCATTTGGAATACCATGGATTATTATTTCATTTACAGAGGTACAAACACCTGCTGGGAAACCATACAAACCTTTGAATGCAGGTCTTCCACCATGTGATTGAATGAACTCCTCACCCAAAGCATTTAACTCTAAAAGAGTCATGCCAGGGCGAGCTTCATTTGATAGTAACTGAAGTGTTTCAGCTACCATTTGATTTGAGATTCTAAGTTTCTCAATGTCTTGTGGTTTTTTCAGCGAAATCGCCATTAAAGACCTACTGCACTCAATGTTTCATATTTATTCATATACATTTGTGCTTCAATTTTTCTCATTGTATCAAGTGCAACTTGAACAACGATAAGAACTGCCGTTCCTCCAAAGAAGAATGGAACACCCATAGTCTTTACCAAAACCCATGGAAGAGTTGAGATAAGTCCTAGATATATTGAACCCCAAAATGTCAATCTACTTGCAACTTCATTCAGATACATTGCGGTACTCTCTCCTGGACGAACTCCAGGAATAAAACCACCTTGCTTCTTCAAATTGTCTGAGATATCTTTTGCGCTAAATACAATCGATGCATAAAAATATGCAAAGAATATAACGAATATAAAAGTTAATACATTAAATACATAACTATTTGGATTTAAAAAATCATTTATTCTTTGAACTATAGGATTTGTACTTGCTTGCATGATTGTTGATGGAAACATCAAAATCGCACTTGCAAAAATCGGTGGTATAACACCACTTAGATTCACTTTAATAGGTACATAATTCATAATTCTTTTATGTTGGTTTTGCATCATGACTTTTCTACTATACGAGATAGGTACACGCCGCTCTCCCATCTCTACATAGATAATGGAACCAACAGTGGCTAAAATTACTAACAAAATACCAATAACAACTAGGAAATTCATCTCACCTGTATTTACAAGGTTGATTGTTCCACCAATTGCAGTTGGAATTCCTGAAACGATACCAGCAAAGATAATCAAAGATATACCATTACCAATACCACGTTGAGTAATCTGCTCACCAATCCACATAAGTAACATTGTTCCTGTTAGCATTGAAGCTGCTGCGATAGCTGAAAATGTTGCCATATCAACCATAATAGCACTCTCTCCACCACGTCCAGTCATACTACCAAGTCCAACTGAAACACCAATTGCTTGAATAATAGTAATACCAATCGTTGCATAACGGATGATTTGCATATATTTAACCATACCATCACGCTCTTTTTTCATTTTACCAAGAGCGGGAAATGTAGCAGCTAAAAGCTCCATTACGATTGAAGCAGTAATGTATGGCATAATTCCTAAAGAAATTATACTCATTCTCTGTGCAGCGTTACCACTGAACATATTGAACATACCTAATGCATTTGAGCTATTTGAATCAAAGAATTCTTTTATTACATCTAGATTTACACCAGGAACTGGCACGTATGCCAGTATCCTATATGCAAATATAAACCCTAGAGTAATTAAAATCTTTTTTGTAAGATCATTGCTCATTTTATTTACCAGTAAAAGTTATGTTATCGTCTTTAATTTTACTTGCAAGCTCTTTTGCTCCTGCACCGATAAGTTTTACTCTATTGACTGTTCCAGCCATTTTGTGAACACTTCTAATTGAGTCTAAAGAAATCTCTTCTAATGTAGCTATTACTTTTACTCTATCAACATTAATACTATATGGTTTACTTACTCTTGAGAAAAAACCTATTTTTGGTAGTCTTTTACTTAAAGGTTGTTGTCCACCCTCAAAGTTTCTCTTGATTTTGTAACCTGAACGAGACTTTTGACCATTACAGCCTCTGCTCGCAGTTTTACCCATACCACTTCCTTGACCACGGCCAACTCTCTTTCTAGAGTGAGTTGAACCAGTAGCTGGAGTTAGATTATCTAATGCCATTTTAACTCCTTACGCTTTGATCATGCTAAGAGCTTTCATTGTTGCTCTTACCACGTTTGCCGGATTGTTTGAACCTAATGACTTAGTCAAGATATCTTTAATACCTGCAAGTTCAAGAACTGGACGAGTTGCACCACCGGCAATAACTCCTGTACCTTCACTAGCTGGTCTAAGTAAAATTCTACTTGCGTTATATTTTACTTCAATATCATGAGCAATTGTTGAGCCTTTAGTATTTACTTTTACAATACTCTTAAATGCGTCATCTACTGCTTTTTTGATTGCATCTGGAACTTCTTTCGCTTTACCAAATCCAAATCCAACTAAACCATTTTTATTTCCAACAACTACTAGTGCTGTAAATCTAAAACGTCTACCACCTTTAACAACTTTAGTTACACGGCCGATGTTAACGATGACTTCTTCAAATTCTTCTCTATTATACTTATCCATTGAATTGTCTTTCCTTATGTTACAGCGTAATGCCGTTTTCTCTTAAGCCGTCTGCAAAAGCAGCAACAACGCCATGATAAAGATATCCATTTCTGTCATATACTACAGTTGTTATCTCTTTACCTTTTAAAGCCTCAGCAAAAACTTTTGCAAGTTCGCTAGCTCCAGCTTTGTTAGCTTTATAACCTAGTTTTGCTCCATCAGCAGCAGCTAAAGTAACACTATTTACATCATCTATTGCTTGAACATAAACATACTTGTTAGATTTAAAGATAGATATTCTTGGACGTTCTACTGTTCCGAAAATATCAGCTCTGACTCTTTTTTTACGCTTAACTCTTAATGCAAGTTTTCTTTTTAAAATATTTGGTCTCATTTACTACCCCTATTTCTTAGCAGTTTTTCCGGCTTTACGACGGATATGCTCTTCAACATACTTAACACCCTTACCTTTGTAAGGCTCTGGTGGTCTAAAACTTCTAACTTCAGCAGCAACTTGTCCAACAACTTGTTTATCATCACCTTTGATAGTGATTAAGTTCTTTTCAACTACAATTTGAAGACCTTTTGGGAATTCATAATTAATAGGATGAGAAAAACCAAGTTGAAGTTCAAGAGTATTACCTTTAACTGCAGCTCTATAACCAACACCATTGATTTCCAATTGTTTTTGGTAACCAGTTGTTAGTCCAACTATTATGTTAGCGCTTAGTGCACGATAAGTTCCCCAGTAAGCACGATCTTGTCTATCATCGCTCTTTGGAACGAATACAATTTTACCGTCTTCTACTTTGACTTCAACATTTCCTTTAGTGTCCAATTCTTTTTGAACACTACCTTTTTTAAATACAACCACAGATCCTTCAACTGAAACGCTAATTTCAGCAGGAATCGTAACTGGATTCTTTCCAATACGTGACATCTATTTCCTTTACTTGTCTACGATAAGACTTTACTTCATATGGTTATCGAATACCATAAAAGAAAACTGTTTTACCAGATACTACAAAGTACTTCGCCACCAACTTTTGCTTTATGAGCATCGTCGTTGCTTAGTACACCTTTAGAAGTTGAAACTACGAAAGTACCGTAACCATTTTTAAACTTCTTAATCTCATCAGAGCCCTTGTAAACACGGCGTCCTGGCTTAGAGATTTTTTTAACTTCTGTAATCACACTGTTTTCGTTTTTGTCATACTTTAATACAACTTTGATGAATTTTTTGTTTCCATCTTCGATAACATTAAAACTCTCAATATAGTTTTTGTTTTGGAATACTACCATAACAGCTTCTACTAATTTTGAGTGCATTAACTGCGTAACGTCCAATTTTCTTAATGATGCATTTCTAATTCTTGTTAGTGCATCTGCTAAGAGATCATTTATCATTATATTTCCTTACCAGCTTGCTTTTTTAAGGCCTGGAATCAGACCTTCATTTGCCATTTTTCTAAGGCAAATTCTACATACACCAAAATCTCTGTAAACTGAATGAGGACGTCCACAAATTTGACATCTGCTATATCCTCTAACTTTAAACTTAGGCGTTCTTGCAGCCTTTGCAATCATAGATTTTTTTGCCATGTTACTTGCCCTTCGCGAACGGAATACCAACTAATTCAAGAAGCTTAAATGCTTGCTTGTCGTTAGCTGCAGTTGTAACAATTGTTATGTTCATTCCGTGAGTCTTTAAGATACTATCAAAGTCAACTTCTGGGAACATCAATTGCTCAGTTAAACCAAAGTTATAGTTTGCTCTACCGTCAAATCCATTTCTTGGTAATCCACGGAAATCCTTAACTCTTGGAAGTGCTACACTTATTAGCTTGTCCAAAAATGCAAACATTTGTTCGTTACGTAAAGTAACTTTAACGCCTACAGGATATCCTTCTCTTACTTTAAAACCAGCAACTGATTTCTTAGCATTCTTTACTAGTGCTTTTTGTCCACTTATCAAAGAGATAGTATCTACGATGTTTTGTAGAATCTTACTATCACTTCCATCACTACCAGCACCAACGCTGATAACAATTTTTTCTAATGCAGGAACTAGCATTGGGTTTTTAATATCAAACTCTTTTGTTAGTGCATCTTTTATTTCAGATGCATATCTAGCTTTTAATCTGTTCATTATTCACCTTCTACTTTTTCAACATTAGAGATATTGATTGGCATCTCTTTGTTAATAAATCCACCATTTGGGTTAGTATCATCAGGCTTAACAGCTTTTTTAGCTATCTTACAACCCTCAACAATAACTTTAGAATCCTTAGGGAAAACTCTAAGAACCTTAGCTACTTTACCCTTGTCATCTCCAGCAATAATTTTTACACTATCACCTTTTTTTATTTTTAACTTAACAGCCATTATAGAACCTCCGGAGCTAGTGATACGATCTTCATAAAACCAGCATATCTAACTTCTCTTCCAACAGGTCCAAAAATTCTTGTTCCTATTGGCTCTTTTTTATCATTAAGAATAACAGCTGCATTCTCATCAAATCTGATAAGTGAGCCATTTTCTCTTTGGATTTCTTTTCTTGTTCTAACAACTACTGCCTTAATAACCTGTCCTTTTTTAACTTTACTTGTAGGTAAAGCTTTTTTGACAGAAGCAACAATAATATCGCCTACGCTAGCGTAACGACGCTTAGAACCACCAAGTACTTTGATACACATAATCTCTTTAGCACCAGTATTATCCGCTACTGCTAATCTAGTAAATCCTTGTATCATTACTCAACTCCTACTGTAACTATCTGTGATAGTCTAAAAGATTTTCTTTTAGATAGTGGTCTACACTCGATAGCTCTTACAATATCGCCAGCTTTTACTTCATTCTTTTCATCATGAACAATAAACTTTTTAAAACGTTTAACATATTTACGATATTTAGGGTGCATTACGCGTCTCTCTACTAAAACTGTGATTGATTTATCACCAGTCTTTTGTACAACTACGCCTTGTATTTCTCTTTTTAAAGCCATTACTTTCCCCTAATCACTTATTTTGAGCCGAAATAGCCGTACTAATACGAGCGATATCTCTTCTAACTTCTCTAATCTCATTTGAATTAGTTAGTTGCATTGTCTTTAACTTTTGTTTTACTGTAAACAAAAGAACCTTTTTCTCTTTCAATAATTCTGCTAGTTCAACAGCAGATTTTTCATTTAAATCAGTATACTTCATTTTCGCTCTCTCTATTAACTATCTTAGTTTTGAAAGGTAACTTATGCATAGCAAGTGTCAGTGCTTCACGCGCTAACTCTTCACTAACTCCAGCCATCTCAAAAATGATTCTTCCTGGCTTAATGTTCATAACCCATCTATCAACTGGTCCTTTACCCTTACCCATTCTTGTTTCTAATGGCTTAGCAGTTAAAGGCTTATCAGGGAATACACGAATCCAAGTTTTCGCTTGACGCTTAACATGTCTTGTGTATGCAATTCTGGCAGCTTCAATCTGGCGAGAACCGATACGCCCAGCTTCTACAGCTTTAAGAGCGATTTCACCAAAAGCAATGCTATTGCCTCTGAATGATTTTCCACGGTTTCTACCCTTCATTTGCTTCTTGTATTTTGTTCTCTTAGGCATTAACATTAGTTTTTACCTCTTCTTGGTTTTCTAGGTCTCTTCTCTTCTTTAGGCTCTGCTTGAACACCTGTAGTCAAAACTTCACCTTTAAAGATCCATACTTTTATACCGATAATTCCGTATGTAGTATGAGCTTCTGCGAAACCATAATCTATCTTAGCTCTAAGTGTATGAAGAGGAACTCTACCTTCTAAATACCACTCAGTTCTAGCCATCTCTGCACCACCAAGTCTACCTGAAACAGATATCTTAATACCCTTTGCTCCAGATTTTTGTGCGCCTTGAATAACTTTTTTCATAGCTCTTCTAAATGCAACACGTCTTTCTAACTGCATAGCAACATTTTCAGCCGCTAGTTGAGCAGAAGCTTGTGGCTTTCTCTCTTCTTTAATGTTTACATTAACGTCTTTACCAACAAGCTTGTTGAGTTTAACTCTAAGCTTCTCAATATCTGCACCCTTCTTACCAATAATGATACCAGGACGAGCAGCAACAACTGTAACTCTTAATTTTTTAGCAGTTCTTTCGATAAGAATTTGACTAACACCAGCATAATAAAGTTCTTTTTTTAAGAACTTTCTGATCTTATAATCTTCGCCGATATTTGCCGCTAAATTTTCTCCAGGAAACCATCTTGAATCCCAGTTTCTATTGATTCCAAGTCTTAAACCAATTGGATTTACTTTTTGACCCATCTTAGTCTTCCTTCTTTGCAGCTTTTGATACTTCTACAAATACATGTGAAGTTGGTTTTCTGATGCCACTAGCACTTCCTCTTGCTCTTGGTCTAAATCTTTTAAGAACTGGACCTTGATCTATACGACAAGATGAAATGATTACTTCTTCTGGCTCATAACCACCATTAGCCACTGCACTTGCAATAACCTTAGATATGATTCTAGCAGCTTTGTTAGGCATAAATTCTAAACTTGCTAATGCAAATTCAGCGTTCATTCCTTGAACTTCGCGTGCTACCAATCTAGCCTTAAGCGGTGATAGTCTGATAAATTTTAATATTGCTTTACTCATGACTATTTTCCTACTTTCTTCTGAACTGAGCCCTTATGACCCTTAAAAGTACGTGTTGGAGCAAATTCACCAAGTTTATAACCGATATGATTCTCAGTTATATATACAGGGATAAAATTTCTTCCATTATGAACATTTAATGTTAAACCAATCATAGTAGGTGTAACAGTACTTCTTCTAGACCAAGTCTTGATAGGCTTGCTTGATTTTTCCTCTTTTGCTTTTAACACTTTTTTGATCAAGTGATCATCTACAAAAGGACCTTTTTTTAGACTTCTTGCCATCTATCTTCCTTTTCTTCTAGAAATAATCAGTCTGTCGCTCGCTTTTTTACGACGAGTTTTAGCACCTTTAGTTGGTTTACCCCAAGGAGTAACTGGGTGACGACCTGAGTTCGTTTTACCTTCACCACCACCGTGTGGGTGATCAATCGGGTTCATCGCAGATCCACGAGTTTGTGGTCTTTTACCAAGGTGACGGCTACGTCCAGCTTTACCAATAACAACATTTGACCAGTCTTCACATCCAACTGTACCTATAGTTGCCATACATTCGCTAAGTACTTGTCTCATTTCACCAGATGGTAATCTAAGAACAACATACTTCTCTTCTTTACCCATAAGTTGAGCATATCCGCCAGCACTTCTAACCATCTGTCCACCTTTACCAGGCTTCATCTCGATGTTATGAATAATAGTACCAACTGGGATATTTTTCATCTTCATAGCATTACCAGGCTTGATATCAAGTCCAGCTTCAGCAGCCATGATTTTATCACCTACGTTTAGTCCGATTGGTTGAAGGATATATCTCTTCTCACCATCAGCGTACTTGATAAGTGCAATACGACAAATTCTATTTGGATCGTATTCGATAGCTTCAACAGTACCTTCGATGTCAAATTTTCTTCTTTTGAAATCAATGATTCTGTAAAGTTTTTTAGCTCCACCTTGCTTATGACGAGATGTGATTCTACCATTGTTATTTCTACCAGCAGTTACTGTTAGTTTTTTAAGTAGCTTAGGAACACTCGCTTTAGCTGTAATGTCACTTGAATCCAAGCCAGTTACATATCTACGACTCGGAGTATATGGTTTATATGATTTGATAGCCATATTATGCTCCTACATTTTCTAGTTGAGCGCCCTCAGGTAACTGAACGTAAAACTTTTTAGTATCGTTACGCTTACCTTGAATGCCCTTAAATCTCTTCACTTTTCCAAGTACTCTCATTGAGTTTACTTTTAATGGAGTGATGCCAAAGTACTCTTTAAGCACCTCTTTAAGACGGTTTTTAGTCATTCTTGTTGAAGTCTGAATAACTACTGTTCCGTGCTCTTGAAGGCTTAAGCTCTTTTCTGTATAAAGTATTGCTTTGATATCTGTTATATCTGCCATAATTAGCCCTCTTTTGCTATTGTTTCAAGCACTGATTTTTCTATCACTACTGCATAAAATGCTGTAGCTAAATATGCGTTTAGTTCATTTGACTCTATTAGGTATGCTGTTGGAACATTTCTAAATGCTAAAAATGTCTTCTCATCTATTAGGTCTTTTACTATCAGTACGTCTCTTGCGCCTATTGATTTTACAATCGCTGCCGCATCTTTTGTTTTACCAGACTCAACTGCTATAGAATCAACTACGAAAAGTGCATTTTTTGATGCTTTTTCATTTAGTGCAAATTCTAGTGCTAATCTCTTCTGTTTTTTGTTCACTTTTTGGTCATAGTTTCTATTTGCTCTAGGTCCAAAAGCGATACCACCACCTACCCATATAGGGTTAGTTCTACTACCAGCTCTTGCTCTACCGCCACCTTTTTGTGCGAATGGTTTTTTACCACCACCACGAACATCACTTCTACTCTTAGTTGAAGCTGTGTTAGCGCGTAAAGCTGCTTGATATGACTTAACATATATGTGTAAGTTATGAGAGTGAATTCCCTCAAATTTTTCAGGAAGAGCTAACTCTCCTGAGTTTTCAAATTTATCATTAAGTACTATTGCTTTACTCATTTAACAATCCTTACTCTGCCTATTGCACCATTTGGTCCAGGAACTGCTCCCTTAACCGCTAGGATTCCGTTTTCAGCATCAAATGAAACTATGTCATTTTTTACTGTAACTTTAGCATTACCCATGTGTCCTGGCATTTTTCTACCTTTTTGAACACGTCCAGGCCATTCAGCATTACCAATAGAACCACCGGTTCTATGGAATCTACTACCATGACTTGCAGGTCCACCTGCCATACCATGACGCTTTATAACACCAGCAAAACCTCTACCTTTAGAGTTAAAACTTACTTTTAAATTTTTTGCTTCACTTAGTGGTGCTGTATCTAAAGTTCCAGCTTCTGCGTTTGCAACATCCATAGTAACAAAACGATTAAACTCAGCACTTAGGTCATACTTCTTTTGCTGACCAGCGATTGCTTTGTTCATCTTCTTACCATATGAGTATGCAACGATTGCGCGTTTAGCTTCGTCTACTTCACAAACTTTTGCTTCTACTACTTTTAAAAGAGTAACAGGAACAGCGGGTATAGCAATTGTTCTGCTCATTCCGATTTTTTCTACTATATATTCCATCATATACTCCCTATTTACCCATAGCTCTAACTTCAACATTCACCTCAGGCGCTAAGTCAAGTTTCATAAGTGAGTCAATTGTATCAGTTGTAGCAGATACGATATCTATCATACGGCTATGTATTCTCATTTCAAATTGCTCTCTTGATGTTTTGTTAACGTGTGGTGATTTAAGCACTGTATAGCGCTTTATCTTCGTTGGCATAGGAATTGGGCCTCTAATTTCAGCTCCAGTTCGCTTAACAGCTTCTATAATTGCTGCAACAGATCTGTCTAAAACTCTATGGTCATACGCCTTGAGTTTAAGTCTAATTTTTTCCATATATTACCCCTATAAAGAACTTGTCACCTCAAAGGATGACTTTAAAAGGAACGTGATTTTACTAAAATATTACTTAAAAGTCAAGTATATAGGGCTTTGAAGCATAAACTAATTGATTTTATTTCCTTTTAATAAGGAAAAGAATATCATTTCACTATGGAATTACTAGAAAATCTTTATGATATAAAACATAAAAACAATCATTACTATGAGAGAAAATTACGTATAACAGCTAAAAAAACAGTTATAAATGGCGTAAAGAAGAGTGGAAAAACATCTTTAATAATAGATTATCTCTCAAATTTTTCTCAAGATGAGATCTTATATATAGATTTAGAAGACACAAGAGTAGACAAAAATATAGTAGCAAAAAAACTGCATACATTTGTAAAAAATAGACCTATAAAGATACTCATAATAGAAAATTTTGATAACTCATTTGAACTACCAGATATAGAAGAAATCATCCTTACATGTAGAGATCAAATAGATGGTTTTGAAGCACTTACCCTTTACCCTTTGGATTTTG
>Ga0256844_10000486_pt1 | contig 15388 bp, 14 predicted proteins | sample MusselsmetaG_FD_189100 | JGI IMG/M metagenome (GOLD analysis project Ga0256844, IMG submission 189100) | Mussel associated microbial communities from hydrothermal vent at the East Pacific Rise, Pacific Ocean - Mussels | ecosystem: Host-associated > Mollusca > Shell > Unclassified ... | reverse complement strand
TATTGCGTTTTATCACTAAGAATTTCACCAAACAAATTAAGAAAAAAGAAGGATACCTCATTGTGACTTTGGGTTGGGTTTTCCTTACCTTAACAGGTTCATTACCTTATATTTTTACACAAACTATTCCTAATTTTACCAATGCCTTTTTTGAAACAATGAGTGGTTACACAACAACAGGTGCTTCCATTTTAAATGATATTGAGGCAATGCCTTACGGAATCCTCTTTTGGCGTTCTATGACACATTGGATTGGCGGAATGGGAATCATCGTTTTAGCAATCGCAATTCTACCTTTATTAGGAATTGGTGGTATGCAACTCTTTGCCGCCGAAGCTCCAGGACCAAGTGCCGACAAATTACATCCTAGAATTACCGATACCGCAAAACGATTATGGTATATTTATTTAGGCTTAACCTTAGTGCAAGCTGTATTATTAAAAGTTGCAGGTATGACTATTTTTGATGCTATAAATCACGCAATGTGTACCTTATCAACTGGCGGATTTTCTACAAAAAATGCCAGTGTAGCACATTGGAATGGAAGTCCTGTAATACAGTATATTATCATTGTTTTTATGTTTATTGCAGGTACCAATTTTGTGTTGAGTTACTTTGCTTTAAAAGGAAAAATAGGCAAAGTTTTACGTGACGAAGAGTTTCGGTATTATTCATTAATTGTACTTACTGCAACTGCAATTACCGCAGTTATTATTTATTATTTTGCACATGTTTCTGTAAATCCAACAGATACACAACTCATTGCACATCCAATGGTTTGGGGTGAAGCTGAAAGTAGTTTTAGACATGCTTTATTTCAAGTATTAGCTGTTATTACTACCACTGGTTTTGTGAGTGCCGATTTTACTATTTGGACTCCTTTTTTAACCATTCTATTTTTTATGCTGATGTTTTTTGGTGCTTCGGCAGGATCAACTGCTGGTGGTGTAAAAATTGTACGTCATATTATTATGGTAAAAAATTCCATTTTAGAATTTAAACGAACCATTCATCCACACGCTATAATTCCAGTGCGTTTTAATACCAAATCGGTTTCTAAAGAGATTGTATTTAATATTATGGCATTCTTTATTTTATATATGGTTACCTTTGGTTTGGGAGCAGCCGTTTTTGGATCAATGGGCTTGGATTTTATGACCTCTGTTGGTACAGCAGCCTCTAGTTTGGGTAATGTTGGACCTTCTTTCTCCCAATTAAGCCCTGTAAATAATTACGATTCCTTACCCGATGTTGGTAAATGGTGGTCGGCATTTTTAATGTTGCTTGGTCGTCTAGAACTCTTTACCGTTTTAATTGTATTGACTCCTTATTTTTGGAAGAGTAATTAATAATTTTTATAATTCAATCAACGATTTTAACACTTTTCCAATCACTTTTTGTGTGGTTTTAGAAACACCTGCTTTATTGGCATAAAAATTCCAATTAGCAATAGTTTCTTTAACTTTTGTGATGATTTCTTCTCCATTTTTAATTGAAAAGTGTGTTGCTAATTCCATTAATTCCTTAGTATTTGGATTTATTCCATTTCCTGCACAAGTTGTACTATGTTGCCCTTGTGATGAAGATGAAAAAGTTAAATCATATGATGGTGCAAATTTCCAAACACCAAACTCATCCATTAAAAAAGCAAAATTTTTAGAGTGATCATCTCTATTATGTGCAAAAATATTAAAAGCGGCTTGTCGTAAAATTTGCTCATGAGTATGAGCTGTTTTGGTTAATTCTTTTCCTATTTGCATAAGTGTGCCATAATCTAACTGACTTCGCTCATAATCATCATTTACCAATGCCGAAACAGATAACATATGAAGTCTTTTATTGTTAATTCGATCAAATCGTTTTGTTCCAAAATATTTTTTGCCAGATTTGCCAACAAATAACTTACTCTCACTCATCGTTAAACCAGCATCTAATGCCATATAATAATAAGCCATTTCTATATTTGCCATTTCTGGAGAATCTATGTTTGCTCCAAACTTAAGAATCCAATGTTCATAATCTTTCTCTAATACCGTATTTCCGTAAACTAAAGCATCTGTTTTTGAATTATAGCCAATATATATTTTTGGTCTTGCACCACCTGGACTTCCGCCTTTTAAAAATAAGGAATCTATGATAGTGCTACTTTCTCCTTTTAAAATTTCTTTAATATTACGATCTATACTGTCTAATATTACAGGTTCAACAGGCTGATTATCTACATATGCAGGTCGGTAAATTAAAGCACCCAAACCATTTTCACCAACAAAAGATAACTTATCTAAACTCGATAATGTCTCCAAAGCAATTCCTTGAGTACTTAAATGTTTTCTCCATACCAATTGCCCCCAAGCATCGGGTAAAGAATCTGCAAAAACACCAAATAAGCCATTAAATATTTGGTTTTCACACACTTGTATTCGATCATCAAACTTTAGTTTTAATGGTGAAATATTGTAACCTGATACTAAATAAGTACGATCATATTTAAATAATACAACACGATTATCCAAAACTAATTGACCCAACAACTGCTCTTTCTTTTTAAATTTTATAAATATATTTATTTTTTTCATATATCAAATAAACTCCTTTTTTCTTCTAAATTGTTCTCCAATAATAGCAGTTCAAATTCTGATAATCTTTCCACAGCATCTACTAATTTTAAAAATGATTCTAATGAAATAATACCCGTAGTCTCAAATTTTTTTACACTAGCATAAGCAACACCAGATTTACTTGATAATTCCTTTTGTGTTAATTTTTTGTTTTTTCTTATTTTCCGAAGATTCTGTGCAAAAATTAGCATTACTTCTTTAACTGTATTTTGTTTTCCGTATTTACTCATATATCTATTATAATAAACAAATATACAATTAATAATACATAATAGCTATTATAATAGATATATTATCATTAATTGTGATATAAATTCAAAAATAATAATATAAACTATAGATAACACATCCTATTATTATATCTATCTAATCCTATTATTCGTGATAGGAAAATTGTACTTTTGTGAAAGTAAAAATTTTAAAACCACTACTATAATGATAAAACTAACCAAAGTAAACAGTTTTAAAACAGGAAATATAATCTGTTTAACTGATAAAATTACCAATGCAACAGCATTATCTAAATCACAAGTTGATTACTTTAAAAAAGCATTCAAAAAAGAAAAAGTACAATATCTTAAAGCTGATGTTTACACCTATTTGGTAAATACAAATAAGCAAAACACACAAGATTTACGTGTAAAAGCATTTGATATTCATAGTGAAGTAAAAAACGAAACTACAGTTACTATTTGTGGTGATGATAAAGCAAATTTATTAGCTTTTGTAGAAGGTTTTTTACTATCTAACTACCAATTTTTAAAATATTTTGCTGATAAAAAGGATAAAAAGAACAAATTAAAAACAGTTCAGATTTTAGGAGATGTATCCAAAAAGGAACTGGAAGAACTACAAAACTTAGTGTATTCCGTTTTTTGGGCAAGAGATATGGTAAACGAACCTGTTTCTTACTTAGATGCTATAAAACTAGCAGAAGAAATTCAAGATAAAGGAGACGAGGCAAAAAATTATAATGTTGATGTTTTTGAACAAACCAAGATTGAGAGTTTAAAAATGGGTGGTTTATTAGCTGTAAATCAAGGGTCGGAAACACCCGCAACTTTTACGGTAATTGAATACAAACCAAAAAACGCAAAAAATAAAAAACCATATGTATTGGTTGGTAAAGGTATTGTTTATGATACTGGTGGATTGAGTTTAAAACCAACAGCACACTCTATGGATTTAATGAAATCGGATATGGGTGGTGCAGCTTGTATGGCTGGTGCAATTCATGCAATTGCGCTAAATAAATTGCCTGTTCATATTATCGGTTTAATTCCGGCAACGGATAATAGACCAGGGAAAAATGCGTATGCGCCAGGTGATGTCGTTACCATGTTTGATGGTACAACTATTGAGGTTTTAAATACCGATGCCGAAGGTAGAATGGTACTTGCCGATGCTATTGCGTATGCTAATAAATACAAACCAGAATTAATTATCGACGCGGCAACCTTAACTGGTGCTGCTGTTAGAGCAATGGGATCTAAAACGGCTATTTGTATGGGAAATGCCAAAGATTCTTACTTTAATCAATTAGATAAAGCAGGTTTAGAAATGCACGATAGAGTGGTTCGTTTTCCGTTTTGGGACGAATGGAAAGAAGATTTAAAATCTGATATTGCCGATATGAAAAATTTAGGTGGTCCAAGTGCGGGAATGATTACTGCAGGTAAATTTTTAGAGCATTTTGCCGAGCATCCATACATTCATATTGATATTGCTGGTCCGGCATTTTTAGAAGCACCCGAAAACTATAAAGGTAAAGGTGGAACTGGAGCTGGTGTACGTTTACTATATCAGTTTTTTAAGAATATAAAATAGATACTACGTTAAGTTTAGCAAAGAGTTGTATGCCATTAAGACCAAAATGAATAAGTCATTAAAAATAGCAGTTGAAAATAAGAGTGAAAAAGACTTGATGGAATCTCTAGATTTTAGAAAAACAAAAAACATTGATTCTAGTCAATTTGATTTGATTGAAAAGGCTCTTATTGGAAAATGGCATAGTCAACATGAGGATTTGGTAAATACGATTTATTTAGAAAGCTTAAAGGACGACAGATTCGTAGAACCAATTCTCAATATCGCTTTGGATAGAGAAACATTCAGGTGGCATGATGATGAACTGGAATCAACCCTGAGAAAATGCGTTCATGCATTAAAAACGATTGACACACAGAAATCAAATACTGCTCTGAAAAGATTAGAAGAACTTAATAACGACAATGTGAAATTTACATTGGAAATGTATAAATAAAAAAAACGGCATACAACAACACCTATACGCAATGCCCTGCGGGACACTGCGCATAGCCAAACCGTTCTCATTAAAAAAGGGTTTTACCTTTCCGAAAATTTTTCGGAAAGGTAAAACCCTTTTTTAAATATCTTTGAATTTTAATCTTACTCCACCATCTTAAAAGAAGAGGCTACAAAACGACCATCAACAATTTTCCCTGAAACTTCTGCTTTACGAACTACTTCGCAAAAACCATCTACTTTGTTATGCGCATCGCCGTGATCGTCAATTTTTGTACCATCTACAAAATAGGCTTTTCCATCAATTTTTACGGCTAAATCACATCCTTTTTGGCTGGTTAAACCAAACTGACATTGACCACAAGAAGCATCTACTACTTGTACTTTTTCTTTCTTTTCCGAGCAAGATATTGCTAGGAAGCTTAAAATAATAATTAATTTTTTCATTTGTTTTTGTTTGGGTTTTGTCGCATTTCAAAAATTCTATTAATATAAATTTTATATTTTCCTTCTCTATAAGTTATCTTACAATAATGTTCATATATTTTACGATAATCGTGTTTTAAATGCGTGAAATAATCATCTATTGCTCCAATCTCAACAAAATTATAAGCTGGGTTTTCTAAAATTTTAGTAGCATTATAAATCTGTTGTATATATTGTTTTGTTTTTTCTAAACCGTAAAGTTCAATATAAAATTCACGTATTTTTTTTAAATCCTTAATAGCACGATTTGTCCAAAAAACAGGTTTAATTATTCGTTCCAACTAGTAATGATTTTTTGAGTTTCATCTAAATTGTGTATATCACCTGATGCTATATCAGCTTCTGACTCTGCAATTGATTTATCTTCTTTAATTTGTTCAATATATGCTTTTGCCATTTCATAGAACATTTTCAAAAACTTCTCATCACCTTGATTGATGTAATTTTGTAATTCTTTTTTTAATTCTAATGTGCTCATAAGCTTTGATTTATAACACAAATATACAAATTAAGTTCAACTTCTTTAAAATCATATTAAATTTTATTGTATGTTATGATGTTTAAATATAGATAATAAAATTATTAATAAATCTATTTTATTTTTTTTACCACATCTTCTACTAAAATACTTCGCATCACACCTTCATAACCATCACAAATTTTATTACCATAAATTGAACAAGGTAGGTTTGGATATTTAGCTATATTTGGTAAAATACAATTCTCTTGTTGTCCAAATGGTGCAAATCCTGCAAACGGATGTGTTACACCCCAAATAGTTACCGTTTTTACACCAAACATAGCAGCAAAATGGGCGTTGCCAGAATCCATTGCCAGCATAGTATCTAAATGAGCAATCAATTGCAATTCTTCTTTTAATGATAATTTTCCTGCAACGTTTTGCACATTAGGGTATTTTTTTTTGATTTTACTTAAAGCCATTACTTCTTTTTTTCCACCACCAAATAAAAAAACTTGCTTGGTTGTACTCAAAATTGCAATCACTTCTTCCATCAAATCTATCGGATACATTTTACCAGTATATTGTGCAAATGGTGCAATGCCAATCCATTTTTTACCATCTTCGGCAAGGTTTTCTAAAAAAGGTAATTTTGGTAGTTTTGGTTTTATAATAAATTGATGCTTAGATAAATCAATCTCAAATCCTAATTTTCTAAAAACGTCTGCATAACGTTCATGAGTTGTTTTTAATTGCTTGAAAATTTTGTTTTTTGTTCGTGTTAGTGCTTTTTTATCGGCTCTCCCTTTATTGATACTTGCTTTTTTTAATCCGAATAGAAAAAATCGAAGCATTTTAGAACGCATTACATTATGCGTATCTGCAACAGCATCAATTTGTAATTTCTTGAGTTGTTTGGCTAGTTTGTAAATGCCTAAAACACCTTTATGTTCCCCTTTGGTATCAGCTTCAACAAAATTTACATTTAATCCGCTTATTTCCTTATCAAAAATTGGTTTTAAAAATTTACGTGATAAAATTGTGATTTTTAATGCTGGGTTCTTTGTTTGTAAAACACGTAAAACAGGAACGAGCATCGCCACATCTCCCATTGCGGAAAGTCTTATTACTAGTATGTGTTTTGGTTTTTTGATTTGGTAAAGTTACTAAAATTAACCGCAAAGTTCGCAAAGGTAACGCAAAGTTCACAAAGGAAAGATCTAACCCTTAGCGAAACTTCGTGGTGCTTTGTGCATCTTTGTGAAATAGTAACCGTATTGTTACACTAAGATACACAAAGGTTTCACAGAGATACACAAAGAAAATAATAATTCTTCGCGAAACTTCGTGGTGCTTTGTGCATCTTTGTGAAATAACCTTCAACCCACAACCTTTACTTCTTAATAACCGCTTCTTGAACCTTAATAGATTCCTGATGAATAGCCTTATACAGTTTTTCCATAAATTGTTTACTCAAACCTAAGTTTCCTCCTTTTTTAACTCTATTTTCAAATATTTCTTGCCAGCGGTTTGGTTGTAGAACGGCAACATTTTTTTCTTTTTTTGCCAAGCCAATTTGCTTTGAAATTTGTATTCGTTTTCCCAAAATAGCAATCAGATCATCGTCAATAGTATTGATTTCAACACGTAATTTTGCTAAACTATCAATTGCTTCTTGTTTTTCAAAATTGGGTTTTTTAATAATTAAATCGGTAATGATTTCATGTAATCGCGTTGGTGTTACTTGTTGTTTGGCATCACTCCACGCTTTATCTGGATCAGAATGTGTTTCAATCATTAAGCCATCAAAATTTAAATCGAGTGCCATTTGAGAAACATCAAAAAGCCCTTCACGATTACCACAAATATGCGATGGATCATTTATTAACGGAATATTTGGCATTCTACTCATAAAATCAATAGCAATTTGCCAATTTGGGTTGTTACGATAGGTTGTTTTTTGATAGGTAGAAAATCCGCGATGAATAGCGCCAATATTCTTAATATTTGCTTTTTGTAATCGCTCTATTGCACCAATCCATAATTCTAAATCGGGATTTATAGGGTTTTTTACCATTACTATTTTTTGAGTGTCTTTTAAGGCATCGGCAATTTCTTGTACTGCAAACGGATTTACAGTAGTTCGCGCACCAATCCACAAAATATCTATATCGTGTTCTAAAGCTAATTTTACATGATTTAAATTGGCTACTTCCACAGCTATTAACAACCCTGTTTCTTTTTTTACACGTTGTAACCAAGGTAAAGCCAATGCGCCAATTCCTTCAAAATTTCCTGGTCTTGTTCGTGGTTTCCAAACACCAGCTCTAAACACCGTTGCTTTTGTTTTGGTTAACTGATGTGCAATATTCATAACTTGCTCTTCGGTTTCAGCACTACAAGGACCTGCAATTACTAACGGATGATTTAAACCCATTTCTTGTAACCATTTATTATTTTCGTTATTCATAATTCTTATTTTTTTGATACAAATTCAATAGAAATTGTATGTTTATTTTCTAATTAATTCCTTTAAGTACTTCTTTTATATGATTGGTTTCTTCCATTACTTTATAAATTTCGTTAGAAGATTTATTTTCTAAATGGATTCTAAACGCCTGCAAATTACTGATATATTCGTCTAATGATTTTAAAATATTCTTTTTATTTTGAATAAAAATTGGTGTCCACGTTTTGGGTGAACTTTTTGCCAAGCGAACGGTTGATTCAAATCCACTGCCTGCCATATTAAAAATGTTTTTTTCTCCTTTTTCGATTTCTAAAACTGTTTTCCCCAACATAAAAGAACTAATGTGTGATAAATGAGATACATAAGCAATGTGTTTATCGTGTTGCTTGGCAGAATCCATATAAACAAGTTTCATTTGTAATGGTGCTACTATTTTAACAAATTTTTCTAGTTGTTTTTTGTCGGATAAATGTTGCTCACAAATAATATTCACTTTATGGGTAAATAAATTTGTTATTGCTGCATTTGGTCCCGAAAATTCGGTTCCTGCAATGGGATGTGTAGCGATGAAATTTTTCCTTTTTGGATGATTTTTTACCGCATTACAAACCATTTCTTTGGTTGATCCAACATCAAAAACTAAGGTGTTATCATCTATTAAATCTAATATTTTTACAGTTAAATTAGGCGTAACATCAACAGGAATAGCAATGATAACAACATCTGATGTTGTAAGTTCTTCAAACGGAATAATTTTCTCTACCAAACCCAATGCCAATGCTTTTTCTTGATGAGCTACATTTGCATCAATGCCATAAACGGTATGTTGTTTACGAAACTCTAAGGCTAGTGAACCACCAATTAATCCTAATCCTATTATGGTTATTTTCATATTTTGTTATTTACTTTATGCTATCTTTATTCTTTCTAACACTTCCTTTAATTTTTCTTCATCTACACATAAAGAAACTCGTATATATTCTTCGCTATTACTACCAAATATAGTTCCTGGCGTAATAAAAACATCTTTTTTGTATAATAATTCATCGGTAAATAATTTTGAATTTACACCATTAGGCGTTTTTGCCCAAACAAATAAACCAACGGTATTTTTGTTATATTCACAATGCAGTTCATCCAAAATTTGCCAAACAATTTCACGTCTTTTGGTATAAATAGTATTCATTTTGGTAAACCAACCGTTTGTCATTTCCAAAGCAGCAATTGCCCCTTTTTGAATACCATAAAACATACCCGAATCCATATTGCTTTTTACTTGCAAAACAGTATTTATATAATTTGCATTTCCTAATAGCATTCCTACTCGCCAACCTGCCATATTAAAAGTTTTACTGAGTGAATTTAATTCTAACGCAACTTCTTTTGCTCCATCAAGTGCTAAAATACTCAGTGGTTTTTCGTTTAATACAAAACTATATGGATTATCATTTACCAATAATATTTTGTGTTTTTTGGCAAAGGCAATTAGTTTTTTAAATAATTCTTCAGTTGCTATTGCGCCTGTTGGCATATGTGGATAATTGAGCCACATAATTTTTACTTTTTCCAAATCCAATTTTTCTAATTCTTCAAAATTTGGCAACCAATTTGTAGTTGCAGACAAATTATAATAAATAGGTTTTACATTTAGCATTTCGGCTACCGAAGTATAGGTTATATAACCAGGATTCGGAATTAAAACAGCATCGCCATCATTTAAAAACGCCATAGAAATGTGCATTATTCCTTCTTTTGAACCCATTAATGGTAATATTTCATTATCAGGATTTAAATCAACAGTAAACTTATTGTTATAAAATTGAGCAATGGCTTTTCTAAATTCTGGTATTCCTTGATAGCTTCTATACGAATGGTTTTTAGTATCGAGAACTGCTTTTGCAATAGCATCAATCGCTGCTTTTGGTGGTGCTAAATCTGGCGAACCAATGCCTAAATTTATAATTGGTTTTCCGCTAGCAATTAACGTTCTTATTTCCTTCAATTTGGAAGAGAAGTAATATTCTTTTACGTGATGTAATCTGTTCGATTTATTTATAATCATTTCAATGCTATTTAATGTGCTCTTACTTCTTTAACATTATATTTTCCCAAAATTTTAACTTCACTTACTATGTCTTTCAATTCATTTAATACATTATTAAACTGTCTCTCTTCGGTAAAGACAACATCAGCAAAAAAAGCATATTTCCAAGGATCATCAACTATGGGTAAGGATTGTATTTTTGATAAATTCAACTCGTGATTCACAAAAATTTGCAATACTTCTACCAAACTTCCTTGCTGATGTTTTGTAATAAATTTTAAGGATACTTTATTATAAGTACTTATTTTTTTTGGTTTTTTATCTAAGATAAAAAAGCGAGTATAATTTTTGGGATTCGTTTGAATGTTGCTTGCAATAATCTCCAAATTATAAATTTCTGCTGCTTTTTCACTTGCAATTGCCGCAATACCTTTGAGTTGTTTTTCTTCAATTAAACGAGCAACCTCAGCAGTATCGGATGCTTCAATGAGTTTAATATGTGGGTGTTTTCTTAAAAAAGACCGACATTGATTTATAGCCATTGGATGCGACCAAACTTCGGTAATATCTGCTATACGTTGGTTTTTTAATGCCATTAACTGATGCTCAATAGGTAAATAAACTTCTCCTACTATATTTAAGTTATAATCATCTATCAGCAGATAGTTCTGTAAAATAGCACCTGCAATAGAATTGGCAATTGCCATTACCAAAAAATCGGCTTTGTTTTCTTGTAGCAATTTGGGCATTTCGTCAAACGATAAGCATGCAAGCAATTCAATATCATTACCAAAATAATTAGTGGCAACAATATGATGGTACGATCCTTTTATTCCTTGTATGGCTATTTTCATATTTTATGGTATAAAAAAAAGCCTCGAATTAACGAGACTTTTATATATTTTACTGTTTTTTACACATATATTATCTCGTTCCTATTATTTTAAAATAAAAGAAATAAAAATAAGATGGATATGTATTTTGTATGTTCATTCTTAATTAATGTATAACAAATCTAAACGTTTTTTCTGATTAAACAAATTATTTAAGGCTTTTTTAAAAGCTGTTTTATTCTTATAGACTGATTAATTATTGCTCCAAAAAACCTTTTTTAACCAATAATGGTTCAATCTGTGGTTCTCTTCCCATGAAATCTTTGTATAATTCCATTCCTGCTTTAGATCCACCAGCAGCTAGCATTGCTCTATATTTTTTGGCTAATGTTGGATCAAAAATATTTCCTGTTTTTTTGAATTCATTAAACGTATCTGCATCCAAAACTTCAGACCACATATACGAATAATAACCAGCCGAATATCCACCAGAAAAAATATGTGCATAATAATTACTTCGGTATCGTGGTAAAATTTCATCGAGCAAACCAATTTTTTTCATAGCTTCCTTCTCAAATTTTCGAGCGTCTTTCATTTTAGTATCAGTTAAAGTATGCCAGTTCATATCCAAATAAGCAGCTGCCATATACTCAACAGTTCTAAACCCTTCATCAAATTCATTGGCATTATTCATCTTTTCGATCAATGCTTTTGGTATTACTTCTCCTGTTTTATAATGTTTTGCATAGGTTGCTAAAACTTCGGGTTCGCTCATCCAATTTTCCATTACTTGCGATGGAAATTCTACAAAATCTCTTGGCACACTTGTACCTGCCATAGAACTATATTTTACATTGGATAATAAGCCATGTAATGCATGACCAAATTCATGAAACACCGTTTGCGCTTCTCTAAACGATAATAAAGAAGGTTGATTCTCCGTTGGTGCAGGATAATTAAAATTATTAGTTACAATAGGAGTTACAAATCCATTTACATTAGATTGTGTTCGTATAGCATTCATCCAAGCGCCGCCACGTTTACTCTCACGAGCAAAGAAATCCATATAAATAACACCAATATGCTTTCCGTTTTCCAACACTTCAAAAACCTGCTGGTCTTTATGCCATTTTTGAGCATTTGGCATCGGTTTAAATGTCATTCCAAATAACTTATAAGCTAATTTAAAAGCACCTTCGCGCACATTATTAAACTCAAAATAAGGTCTAGTTTCATCTTCATCAAAATTATAACGTGCTGCTCTTACTTTAGCAACATAGTAACGCCAATCGCTTCCTCTAAAAGTACCTTTTACACCTTCTTTTTTCATCATTTCGGCTAAAGCCTTACGGTCATTTTTTGCCATTGCAACAGCACTTGGCCACAACTTATCTAATAACTCATAAACCTTGTCTGATTTGGCAGCCATTCGGTTGGATAATACATTATCTGCCCAAGTTTTATAACCCAATAAGTTGGCTTTTTCTACTCTAAGTGAAGCCATTTCACTCAACACTGCCTTATTATCTTTATCATTATCATTATCTCCTCGCATGGCGTAACCTTGGTATAATTTTTCACGCATTTCACGATTTGGAGAACTTTGTAAAAACGGATTAATACTAGGACGTTGTAATGTAAATGACCAACCTGTTTTGTGTCCTCTTTTTTTAGCTTCGGATGCTGCTAAAGCAATTAAACTTTCCGATAAATTTCCTAAATCCTCCTTATTGGTTGTATGGACTTCAAAATCATTAGTTTCATCTAATAGATTCGTTCCAAATTTTATGGATAAAGCCGATAATTTTTTATTAATTTCTTTTAATCGTTCTTTATCTTTTCCTTCAACATTAACACCAGCACGAACATAATTTTTATACATTTCTTCTAGTAAACGAATTTCTTGTGCTCCTAATTTAAGATTATTCTTCTGTTTATAAACAGCTTTTATTCTTTGAAACAGATTAGAATTTAATTGAATTTCATCTTTATGTGCCGTTAATTCTGGACCAATTGTTTTGGCAGTTGCTTTTAAAACATCATTTGTATTTGCAGCATTTATAGCAAAGAAAACACCTGAAACTTTTTTTAGCATCGCACCACTTAATTCCAAAGCTTCTATGGTATTTTTAAAACTAGGCTTTTCTTTATTTTCAAGAATTATCTTAATTTCTTTTTCTTGCATTTTTATAGCTTCACGAAATGCAGGTAAATAATCTTCACTTTTTATGTCATTAAATGGTGGTAAACCAAACTGGGTATTCCAACTGGCTAATAATGGGTTTTTATGCATAGTTGTTTTTTTATCGGTGTTACAAGAAGTAATTAATACCAAAGTTGTAACTAATAATAATGTTATTTTTTTCATTTTAAAATGCTAATATTTGAACTTGAAAGGTACAATTATTTATCAATATTTTTTATCTTTGAAAAATGAACTGCAAAAACTGCCAAACCGAACTTGTAGGTGAAAAGAAATTCTGTACCAATTGTGGTGGAAAAGTAATTAATCATAGATTTAATTTTAAAATGGTCTTTGAAGAGTTTTTTTCTACTTTTATAAGTTGGGATAATACTTTTTTTAAAACACTAATCCATTCCTATACAAAACCTCAGGAAGTAGTTAATGGTTATTTAGATGGTGTGCGTAAGCGCTATATGCAACCTTTTGCATATATGGTTATTGCCTTAACACTTTATGGAATTTATATGGTTTTGGCTAAAGATGTTATCTTAGAATATGTTACTGCTTCTAATTTGGAAATAAAAAAAATGTTTGAAAATTTTGGACTTAAAATAGATGAAAAATTTATTGAAGATAGCTTAAAAACTAACAAGTTTTTATTAAAATATTCTAATTATCTAACCTTTATATCGATCCCAATAATAGCCATTGCAAACTTTATTATTTTTAAGAAACGAAATTTTATAGAACACAATATTGCTTTATTATACTCTTATGCAAGTTATATTTTTGGTTTTTTAACTATTGTTTTTATTGGTTTTATGATTGGAATTTCATTTTCTACAACTTACACTATTTCGAGTATTTTCTTAATTGTTTATCATATCTATTTTTACAAAAAAATGTTTAACTTATCCATTAGTGAAACACTACTCAAAACACTTTTATTTTGGTTATTATTTACTGCAATTATTGTATTTACATTCTTTTTAGTTTTCTTAATTGGTGTGCTAGTTGGTAAATTTTTTAGGTAAAAAACTGTTTTCAATTTATATTCTCATTACGTTTGCAATAAAAGCACTTTTATCTCCATCATTCTATTTATGAAATTTTCTGAAGTATTAAAAAATTCCAATTCGTTATTAGCCAAACACCTCACAAAAGAGATTTTTGAACAGTTAAAAGATAAAAAAACAAAAAGTGGTGTTACCTTAAATGATATCATAAAATCGGGTGTAAAAAATCTAGATAGTGGTATTGGTGCTTACGCAGGCGATGAAGAATCATATAAAATATTCGCTCCATTATTTGATGAAATTATTGCAGATTATCACGGTTATTCCAAAACCGGTATGCATAAATCTAACTTAAATAGTAACGACTTAAAAGTAAAAAATATCGATCCAGATAATAAATACATTATCTCCACTAGAATACGCGTTGGTAGAAATGTAAAAAATTATCCTTTAGGTTCAACCATTACCAATCAACAACGAAACGCAATAGAAAAACAAGTATCCAAACTATTGCAATCCTTACAAGGAGAGTTGGCAGGTAATTATTATCCGCTAAATAATTTAACTCCAAAAACACGAGAGAACCTTATCTCTAACCATTTTTTATTTAAAGCAGATGACCGTTTTCTAGAAGCTGCTGGTTTAACTAGAGATTGGCCAAACGGCAGAGGTATTTATCACAATACCAACAAAACTTTTTTAGTTTGGATTAATGAAGAAGATCAATTACGAATTATTTCTATGCAAAAAGGCGGTGATATTAATGCTGTTTTTAAAAGATTGGTATCAGCTTTAGAAATCATGCAGCAAAAAATTGATTTTTCGTATGACAAACATTTAGGTTACATGGCAAGTTGCCCAACTAATTTAGGAACTTCTTTGCGAGCAAGTGTACATATTAAACTACCCAATTTAAGCAAAAATAATACAGAATTTAAAGCTATAGCTGATGAATTTAATGTGCAAATAAGAGGTGTTGATGGTGAGCATTCCACAAATAAGAGTCACATA
>Ga0256844_10000485_pt1 | contig 15408 bp, 19 predicted proteins | sample MusselsmetaG_FD_189100 | JGI IMG/M metagenome (GOLD analysis project Ga0256844, IMG submission 189100) | Mussel associated microbial communities from hydrothermal vent at the East Pacific Rise, Pacific Ocean - Mussels | ecosystem: Host-associated > Mollusca > Shell > Unclassified ... | reverse complement strand
GTATTGACACTTAATAAGTATCAACTCCTCCAAGTGAACGAATTATAGATGGAATCTCTGTATCGAGTTGATTGATTTTTTTGAGTTTATCTTCATCTCTTATGTTTAGTGCTGCGGCCCAAGCAGCTAAAGTTGGCATACCAATAACTATCTTATTTTCCCCTGCTTTTATATATGCATACATTGAACATGGTGCAAACATTGCTGCTTTTGGAAGTGGGTCTTTTCCATCAAAGATAGTATATGAAAATGGAATATGACAAAGGGACCATACAACAAACTGATCATAATCAGGGAGTACATCTTCTTCTGTATTGAGACTATATTTCATATTGTAAAATCCAGCAATTATATAGCCTTTTTGTTCAAACTGAGACTCAAATTTTTCTTGAAACTCATCAAAGAAGTCATCTATATCTTCAGGTGTTTCAAAAGGAACTTCAAAAGTCATCATACCTTTCTTTGCAAAACCATGGAGTTTTGTATAGGTCTTTGTAACTTTAAAGTGTTTTTCTATTTCTGCATCAAGAGGTTTAAACATATCGATAAACTCTTCTCTTACATCTTTGTCCGAAATCTGGAGTATATCTAGCGCAGACTCGGGCATGATATGTGTTATAACTGTTTTCCCATCACTTTTTTTTCTGTATATAACTAGGTTAAAAGGTGTAAAACCTGCTAGTTTTGGTTCTTTGTTAAAAAGAGGTCTAGCAATTGAGTCGTTAATTAGTGAAGAAAAAGAGAGTTGTTCAAGACCTGTTTCTCCAACTTGTTGGACATATACATTCTGGACATTATGATGTGCATCATTTACCCAAAAACCTATGTTCTCAAGAGGTTTTTGAGTAAAGTCAAAAAACTTTTTATCCGTGTTTGCATCTGTAGAATCAAGAGTATATTCAACTGCTAGTCTATCGTTTGAACTTGGAGTGAAGCCTTGTGCAGAAAAAAGTGAAGATGCTATAGCGAGTGTGAAAAATAAATGTTTGAGCATGGAGTGTCCTTAATGATTGTAGTAAAAGACAGAGGCATAAGTATGACTCTCTATTTTAGTGCAAAAAACTACCTGAAAGAGATTTCAGGTAGTAAAGGAAGTATCTACTCAATCATCTCGTTGATAATAGTTTCAATTTGACCTTGTGCCTCACGAAGTGGCTCTAAAGACTCTTTGTCCTCGATATCAAGAGTTGTAATCCAGTTATCAACTGATAAGAATCCCATGTGCATCTGGTTTTCACCTGTTTTTTTGTAAAGGTAAAAAGAACATGGAGCCCAAGCACCAGCTTCTGGGTGAGTTTTAGATACTGGGAAAATTACATCAAACTTACAGATAGAGTAAGTATGGTAGTAATCATAAACACCAGTGTATCCAGCATCGTCAAAAATCTCTTCTTGAAGATTAGTATAGTTTGGAAGTAAGAAACCTAGAGGCTCTAATTCACCTTCAAATTCAGCTTCAAACTCTTCTATGAAGTCTTCAGGACTTTGACCATCTAAATCAAGTTCAACTACAAACTCTGTTGCAAATGTTTTCTTTGGGTTTTTAACAGTATGACCTAAATCTTTGAATGAACCATTTGGCATACCATTTTTAAGTGCTGTGTCGATTAGTTTTGCATAAGCAACTAGATCTGGATCGTTTACTGGGATACCAGTAGCTCTAGCCATACCATCAACAGTTAAAGTTGCAACATTCATAGTCTTAGTTGTGTCATCCATCCAGATAGACATTGTAAGTGGAGTCAGTGCACCAAAATTAGGATACTTTTTAACAAGCTTAAATGTTAAGTCATTGTTTACAAACATCGCTAAGTTATATACTGAATAGTGAGTCTTTTTAAATCTAAGAGTAAAAGGCTTATTCATGTCATTGTTTCCAGCAACACTTAGTCCTGCTTTATCAAAACCAGCTTCAACTATTTTTGTAGTGATTTTACCATCACTATTATCTGCACTAAACACTTGTACATTTTGTGCAGGCTTTGAGCTTTTTGCTTCTTCTTTTACAGGAGCAGAACTTGCACCATTACATCCAACTATAGAGATAGCTACTAATGCAGCTAAAACTAATGTATATATTTTTTTCATTATTTTTCCTTGTGGTTAACTTTAATTTTTAACTCTAACATCATTTAGATATAAATAATATTAATAGTTAAAGATTTCTACTTTATCACCTAAATGTATTTCAGAACTACACCCTATAACTTTGGCAAATATACCTCTGTCATTTTTTAATAGTTTTGGTAGTTTAGAATTTACTTTTGAGAGACCCTTACACATTGTACAGTTTTGAGTTATTTCTAGTTCTACTTGACCTATTTTAAGTCTGTTACCTGCTACTAGGGCATAGGGGTTTATATCTATTAAGATATTTTCACCTAAGGCACCTTTATCTACCTCTATACTGTTTTGTAAGCTTATCTCATAGCTCTGTATTGAACTAAGTAGGATGGCTCTCATCTCATCTTTTGCATAAAATTTATCATTAATTATTCCATTTTTATCAACAGAAATAGAAGAAACACTCTCTCGTGTTTTTGCAGTGTCATTATGTGTAATAAATAACTCTATTACTTTACCGTGCATATTATTTGTCATGTTATTAAGAAGTCCTCAATTTTGTATGTGTTTGTATGTTTTGAGAGAAAGAAGAGTTAGAAGTTAGAAGCACAGAGTTGTGCTTCTGAGAGTAAATTCAAGTTGTTACTTGATTTTACCTTTACCTTTACCTGTGTTACCTTTACGGTCAACCCATGTCATAAGTACTTTATCACCTTTAGCACCTATACCTTTAAATTGAAATTTAAAGATTGGGTTTTTTGATAAAAATTGACTTGTTGATGCATCAAGAACAGTTTCACCATTCACAGTTGCAGTCATATGAGTGATGAAGTTAGCATCTTCTCTATTTCCTGTCTTCTTTTCCATTTGGTTGTATGTAGTCATGTTATGTTTAGCCATAGCTTTGATTTTAACAACACCGTTTTTTAATTTTGCTTTTACTTTTATACCAGCCATTTTGTTTCCTTATATTTTATTATTTTATATGTAAAACGAAAAGGTGATTAACCTTCACATCCACCAAGTGCAACATCTAAAGTCTGTTTAGCAGCATAAAGCTTACCGTCAAGACCTTCAACAACAACTGTAATCGTTCCTGGTTTACCCATTTTGATTTTGATGTCGTAGTTGTTAACAGAGTATTTATTTACAGTATAGATAATAACTGCTGCTTCAGGGTTAGCATCTTGATAAACTGCGATAGTTTTTGCAGGAATTTCTGTTGAAAAATTAACTGGGATTGCTCCACCACTACTTGCAACAGCTTTTTTACCACTATCGTGATTTTCGCCAGCTGCTTTTAGTTTAACACCCTCTTCAATAAGAGTTGTTGAACCGTACATTGCTTTGATAGCATCTTCAACAGTATGAGCACTCCATACTGCAGGCTTAAGTTTTCTAAAGTCTTCTGCTCTTACACTTGCAGGTACAACAGCTAAAGCTAAAGCACCTAAAGTCATATTTAAAAATTGTCTTCTTTCCATAATTATTCCTTTGTTTGGTTTTATTTACCGTTGATTAAATAATCAACAACTGATTTAAAGTCTGCATCTGAAAGTGTTGATCCACCTTTAGGAGGCATTCCAGCATCTGTACCTTTGATAGCACTTGCATAAACTTTATCCATACCTTTTGATGTATAAGCAGACCATTCGTCAGTCTTACCTAATCCTGGCCCAACACCATTACCGTGACACATTGCACAGTTATCGTTGTAAACAGCTTTAATATCAAGAGCTTTTGTCTCTTTTGGTAAGTCTCTAACATCTGACATAGGTGGTAAGAAGTCAGCGATACCTGCACCTTTGATATGAACTGTTTTAGCACTTGCTTTTTGACAGTCTGTCATACAACGCTCATCTGCTTTAACTTTGATACCACCAAAGTTTGTAGGGTTTGCATAGTATGTACGTACATCATCAAGAGCTGTAGGTCCATCAATATTTGGTTCAAAACCATTTCTATTTGGCATTACAACTTTAAGCATTTTTTCACGGTCAAGTACATACTCATCATCTACTTCTTCACCATCAATTTCAAACTCATTAATGTTAAGGATATATGCAGTTAATGCATAAGTATCATCAGCACTTAATGTTTTTGACTTAGGGTGAGGCATACCATCTCTGATGTACCACCATAGTGTACTAACTTGTGGCCAATATGAACCAAATACACGTGTAGGACCATCAGCTTCAGGATCTTTCCATCTGTTGTTTGTTAAAGTCTCTTGCATTTCAACTGCATTACCTTTAGAAAGTGATGGGTAACCACCGCCACCTGAACCAAAGTCACCGTGACAAGATACACATTGTGCTTCATAGATCTCTTCACCATCTTCTACAGAACCACTACCCTCAGGTAATCCAGTTCCATCAGGCATAACATCTCTATCCCAAGCTTCTAATTCATTTGCAGTTGGCACACGACCATTGAAAATCTTAGGTGCATCAGCTGCAACTTGTGGATTCACATAGTATGAGCTAGTTCTGTTGTTTACTACTGGATAAGTGATACCACCATCAATAGTTGGCTTGCCATTTACAGTGCTCTCACCCTTAGGTGTAGCTCCGCCTTCCATACAACCTGCTGTAACTAGAGCAACAGTAGCTGCAATCGATGCAGATATAATTAATTTACGATCTAATTTGAACATGATTTACCTCTCCTGTAGCTGTTACTTCCCAAGTCTCTACCGCATTTCTGTGGTAAACAGATTCAACACCCATTACACCCACTTCTTCATCGATAGTTGGTTGAATATATCCTGCATCATCCATAGCACGAGATGTTAACAGTAATGTTTCACCTTTTTTGTATGTATGCATGTAAGACCAGCGAGTCCATGATTTTGGTAAAACAAGACCTTTAAGTTTTGCTTCAACATAGTCTTTACCACCGTTAAAAGAGATATCAACACCACTAATAGTACCCATACCAGACCATGCAAGACCTTCAATTTCTACGATGTCGCCATCATTAAGGCTAGTCCAAGGAATCTCTGGAGATGGAGATGTAACTGTTGAGTTAACTTCATTTGCATAGAAATGTTGAATAGCTTTTCCAGTTGGCTTAAGTGCAGTGTACTTAGAAGTCTCTTCTTTACAGTACCAAGGCTCAGATGCAAACTCTAAACGTTTCAACCATTTAACCATTAAGTTTCCTTCCCATCCTGGAAGTAAAATACGAACTGGATAACCTTGTTCTGGACGAAGTGCTTCACCATTTTGTCCCCAAACGATCATAGCATCATCAAGAACCTTATCGATAGGAATAGTTCTACCCATTTCTGAGTTATCACTACCTTCAGCTAGCATCCACTGTGCTTCTGGTTTAAGACCTAAGTCTGCAAGGATAGTCTTAAGATAAACACCAGTCCATTCAGCAGAACTCATAAAACCTTTAGCAAATTGCATAGAGTTAAACTGTGGCCCTCTCCATTCTTGTCCACCATTTGCTGGACATTCTATGAAGTGAGTACGAGTTACACTCGGGTATTTTTTGAGTTGTTCTAAAGTAAGAACGATAGGCTTCTCAACAAGACCATGTATCATAAGACGGTACTCGTTAGGATCTACATGTGCCACACCACCGTGTGAACGTGAGAAGAAAAGACCATTTGGCGTGATAATCCCCATTGATTCTTGAATTGGAGTTACAGCGATAGAAGCTCTAAAGTTACCAGATGCTAGTAACTTTGTGTTTCTTCTTGTAACATTATGCTCATAAGCTGATGGCATTCCGTAACGATTTTTTGTTACAGGATCACCCCATACTTGTCCCCATGGAACGTGATGCATAATAGCTGGATCGTCAGCTCTTGCATTTGATGACATAAGTGAAGTTCCAGCGATAGCAGTTACCGATAGGGCAGCTGTTTTTCTGAAAAAGTCTCTTCTGTCAATCTCTTGATTAGATTTTTTATTATCCACATTTTCTCCTTTAATTATCTTGTATTACTTATATTTAATTTTAATAGTTCACCTTAGTACATTAATACATAAAGTTTTTTACTCTCACATTATGCCATTTTATGCTTAATGGAAGATGTATAGAATCGCCATACTTATAAGAAAGTGAGATAAAAATGTGATAAATGTGTTTTTGGAGAGGGGGATGGTTACTTAAAGTAACATAGTCTGGCGAATAATTTCTAAATTATTGCAAGAATTAAGTAGTTGTTTCTCTCTTTATCTATTAAAAATGGGATTCTGAACTCTTCGTGTACTATTTCTCTGATGTTTTCATCATCAAAATAGATAGATTGTTTATACTTTTTAGCCTTTGTTGGCATGTTCATTATGATAGTATCAAGGTAGAGTTTAAACTTTTTTGTTGCACTAAAGTCTTCTTTGGAATAAGTCTCTAAAATCTCTTTGAGTTGGTTTTGAAAAAGTTCTGTACACTGTATAGTCATTATTTCTCTTTATCTTTGAGCCAAGCTGAGAGTTCTTTAGAGCTCAAAAAGTAATCTTTTGCAGTTGAAGAGTTGTTATTATAGTTCTTAAGTTCGAGAAGAAGCTTCTCTTTGATTTCTTTATCTTGGTTAGTCATATGCACAAAGAGGAGATTTACTCCTCTTCCTCTGCGTTTTCTTCTTTTGGAACTTCCCCAAAGAAGGTATTAACCTCTTGAGATGTCATCTCAATATCATCCATAGCATCTGTGAAGGCTTCAAGTTGTGCATCACACTCCTCTTCATCTTCAGCAGTTGCTGCTGCTTCTTTAAGAGAGTCTTCTATCATATATGACTTAAAAGGCATACCGTGATTGTAAACTATCTCTCCACCAAGTTTTCCTTGTGCAAGTGTTACGGCAGTTGCTCCAAGAAGAAGTACAATTGCAAAGGCTTCAATAGCAAAATTTCTCATCTTACAACCAATAATTTTGATTAGAGCAATGATACCCAGCGCAATTGCTAGATAAAAACCTAGATTTTTATGGTCTATAAGTGTTTTTTGTCCTGCTTCACTTAGGTAGTCATAGATGACAGGTCCTGCTTGGCTTCCTGTATACCAAGCTATACCCATTGCGATAGCTGCAATAAGTGTAATTCGAGAAGATATTTTTGACATACCTTCGCTTTTAGTAACAAGATAAATAAGTCCAAATACTGCTGCTACTACGGGTAATACCATAGCGAAGTGAACTGTTGCTGGGTGTAACATCATTTTAAATCCTTTATGTAGTTAAATAAGTTAAAATTATAATCAAAAATTATTAAAGTTTACTTCTCTTTTTTATCTATTGCATCTTTTGCAGTTTTAATAGCAGTGCCTAGTGCAACTTTAGCAACACCCCATGCTTGGATTCCCATGCGTTTTGCTTCTTGTGCTTTTGGAGATTTCATAGCTGTATCTGCTTTTTTAACAGCAACTTTTGCAAAACTAGAAAACTTTTCTCGCATTGCATCAGCAGTCTCTTTGGAAATATGTACTAACTCTTCTAAGTCATAACGCATCTCTTTGTTAAGCTCTGTAAGAACTGTTCTTGTTGCTTGTGTACTTTGTGAAGCCTGTGTTGCAACTACTTGAGAGAAGAGTGTATCCGTCTGATTTAAGTCCTCAATAATGGTGTCATAATCTTCTATAAGAATATGTTTAGCTTCTACAGGCATAAACTCAAGACGTTTTTTAAATCTATCTATAGACTTTACTAGACCTGAGCGCATACCTTTAAGTGTTGATTTGAGTATTTCAGTGGTTCTGTTTGGTGTTGCTTCTGCTACATCTATGGCACTCACTAAAATAGTTGAAAGGATTTTTCTTACTCTAATTGTATTGAGTGAGCCCTCTTTGATAGCTTCAAAAGTTATCTCTTTGACTACCTCCGTTGTTGATTCTGTTATATCTCCATCTGTATCTTTTTCGAGAGCAGTAATTATTGCAGACTCTACCATTTCACTAAGAATTTCATAGAGATCTATAGACTGTAGTTTTACTTGGTGGAGTTTTGAAAGTGCTGCTTCATTACTCTGCATACTCTCTTCCATAGCATTGAAAATAGTATATTTTGCATCTTGTAGCTCTTCAGATTTTTTGTCTAAGGCTCTCTCAATCGCTTCTTTCTCTATAAGTAACTTCTCATGCTCATCACTTAATACCTGCGTTTCAATGTTTACTATAGTAGTTGCGAGTTCTTTTACATCATGGAGTGCTAATGTGTTGAAGTCTAGGTTTAAATCTTCTAAAGCAGATTGGACTCTCTTATCTATCGTTTTAAATCTTTTGTTATAGCTTGTAGATAATTTGTCTTGTAATGTAGTGCTCATAATATTTTCCTTTAAAGTACCATTTTTATATCTTGATGTTTCTTGAGTGCTTCATATATAAATGTTCTGTCATCTTCGTTATGCACAAGTAGATCAAGATTCATACTTGTGTATTTTCCAGTCTTAGACTTGTTTGAGGGTTTTAGAGAGTGTTCTCTTTCGTCAATCACATCTCTTATGGCTTGTTCAAGTGCTTTTTTTTCAGTTGCTATAACCTTATAGCACCAGTTACAAGGGTACTCTAAAACTACTTTTTTGTCATTATCGTTTAAAATCTCCATTTTTGCCTCCTGATTTTGATTCAAGTTGAACATTTCTGATAATCATACTTTTATCTATAGCTTTAACCATATCATATATAGTTAAAAGACCGATACTTGTACCAGTTAGTGCTTCCATCTCGACACCTGTTTGACCTGTGAGTTTGGCAGTTACTGTTAGTTTGAAACCTGGCAATTCTGGAAGCTCATCTACATCACAGTTGATACCACTAAGATTAAGAGGGTGACACATAGGGATAAGAGTACTTGTCTGTTTAACTCCCATAATTGCTGCTATTACAGCAGTTTGAAGAACAGGCCCTTTTTTGTTACTCTCGCTTACTATGTTTGTATAAGCTTCTTGGCTCATCTCTATAGTTCCACTAGCAACGGCTACTCTTGTTGTTTGGTTTTTATCACTTACATCGACCATCTTTGGTCTTTGGTTCTCATCAAGGTGTGTTAAGTTCATATAAAATCTTTTTTTTAGTTTTTACTATTATAGCAAAGAGGTGTTAACAAAACATTTTAGAGGAGCTTTAGTGCTTTTTGGTAGTCATTTGGGTAGTTGAGATTGAGAAAAGGTTTTTCATCTTCAAAGTAAACATAAGTTGTTTGAGCATTTTTGAGGAGAAAGCCGAGTTTATGAGTGTCATTTTTTTGCATATCCAGAAAGCTTGTATAGAGTGAACGATGATAGATACCGCACATAGTCTGAACTCCAAACTCACTCTTGGCTATCGTCGCATCACTGCTGCGTTTATCTGCATGTAAAATCTTCTGTATTACTAGTTCATCAATAAAAGGGGTATCAACACTTATAACAAAGAAACTCTCTGCGTTTAGCTTATAAAACGCAGCTATAAAACCTGAACTTGGAGCAAATGCAGTGGACTCTTCTAAGTCCTCTATAAAGTTTGCTTCAAAATCAAATTTTGATTTATTTTTACAAGATATATAAACATTAGTAAAAATATTTGAGAGTTTTGAGTGTTGATACTCAGTAAGTGTAGAGAATGAGCCAAAAGGAAGAAGAGATTTGTCTTCTCCCATTCGACTACTTTTACCACCTGCAAAGATGATGCAGGGGATATCTAGCATTTAGTTTCTTGTAAGTTCAGCTTCGATACGTCTATTTTCAGCACGACCTTCAGAAGTTGCATTGTCAGCGATTGGATCAGCTTCACCAGCACCTGATGTTGAAAGCTGTTTAGCATCTACACCTTTTTCAATAATCATCGCTTCAACAGCCGCAGCACGTTTAGCAGATAATTTTTGGTTATATGCAGCACTTCCTCTGCTATCTGTGTGACCTACAATTTTTGCACTGTAGTTAGTGTTTGCACTTAAGAAGTCAGCATATTTTTGAATCATATCATGTGATGCTGGAGTAACATCAAAAGAATCATTTTCAAATTGTACTTTTAAGATGATTTTATCTGGACAACCATCACTGTTTACCGCTTCTCCAAGAGGAGTGTTAGGGCAGATGTCTTTTGCATCAGTAATACCATCTTTGTCTGCATCAAGAACGATTACACAACCAGTAGCATCAACATTTGCATCTTTAGCAGATGTAGGACATTTGTCATCAGCATCAGCAACACCATCATTGTCACCATCAAGAACGATTAGACAACCAGTAGTATCAACATTTGCACCAGCAGCAGATGTAGGACATTTGTCATCAGCATCAACAACACCATCATTGTCACCATCAAGTACAACTACAGCAGCAGCTGCTGCAACAGGAGCAACTTTTTGTGCTTTTTCGCCAAAAGCGATAGTAAGACCAGCTAAAATAGCTAAGTTACTATCGTATCTTGCGTCATTGTACTTCATCATGTAAACAGCTTCAAGCTTAAGTGCGAACATATCGTTAAATGGAACTTTAGCACCAATACCTGCATCAAGAAATGCGCTATCAGTATTTCCAGTTTGTGCAGTATAAGCATCACCCATAGTCTCATAACCAAGACCAGCTTTTGCTAGAGGAGTAAAGAAACCTACTTTGTCAAACTCATAAACACCGTTAAGTGCAATACGAGTTACTGATGTGTCAGCACTACCAACAGAGTAGTCAGCTTTTGAGTAAAGAATAGAAACCTCTGGTTTTATCACAGAATCAAAACCATTGTATTGGAACTCTCCACCGATAATTCCGTAATCATCTAATTCGATGTTACCTTCGGCTATGTTGTACCCAATTTGAGGTGTAATCTCATAGTTATACTCTGTAGCGAATGCTAAAGAGGCAGTTAGAAGTGCTGGAATCAGTACTAATTTTTTCATTTTTTACCCTTTTGTGTTAAATATTGGTAAAATTATAGCAAAAATTAGTGATTTTGCAGTGACTTTTTAGAGACCTTTTATCTTGGGTCTGAAATATATCCCGTAATTGCCGAGATTGCAGCGACTGCCGAGTTGGCTAGGTATACTTTTGAGTCACGACTTCCCATACGACCTACAAAGTTACGGTTTGTAGTTGACACTGCTACTTCACCATCACCAAGTATTCCCATGTATCCACCTAGACAAGCACCACAAGTAGGATTTGAAACAACACCACCTGCATCAATGATTATGTCCATATAACCAAGTCTGTATGCCTCTTTTAGGATTCTCTGTGTTGCTGGAGTTACGATAAGACGAACATCTTCATGAACTCTTTTACCTTTTAGTATCTCAGCAGCTATTTTTAAATCACCTAAACGACCATTTGTACAAGAGCCTATAAAAGATTGGTCTATCTTAATCTTGTCACTTACTGCTTTTGTGATTGAGTGACCGTTTGATGGTAAAAATGGATACGCTATTACTGGCTCAAGGTTAGCAACATCTATCTCTAAAACTTTTACATATGAAGCATCTTCATCTGAGTAGTGAATACGAGGTTCACGTGCTAAATTCTTATCACTTAGAAACTCTTTTGTAACATCATCATAGGCGATTATTCCACTTTTTGCACCAGCTTCGATTGCCATGTTACACATAGAAAATCTATCGTCCATGTTTAAGTGAGGGATTGTTGTTCCTGTGAACTCTAGTGTCTGATAAAGAGCACCATCAACACCAATCATTCTAATGATTTCAAGGATAATATCTTTACCTGTTGTATGCTCTTTTGGCGCACCACTTAGAACTACTTTGATAGATTCAGGAACCTTAAACCAGTTACCACCACTTATCATTGCAAAGGCAAGGTCAGTAGAACCCATACCAGTTGAAAACGCACCTAATGCACCATGAGTACAAGTATGCGAGTCAGCACCGATGATAACATCACCAGGAACTACTAGACCTTTTTCTGGAAGAAGTGCATGTTCAATTCCCATGTCTTTTTCATCAAAAAAGTTTTTAAGTTTATGTTTTTTTGCAAAGTCACGAGATATACGAGCTTGATTTGCTGAGGCAATATCTTTTGCTGGTATAAAGTGGTCTAGAACAATAGAAAATCCATCTGGATTTGCAAGTTTTGTAGCACCACTAAGGTTAAACGCAGAGATAGAGATAGGAGTTGTAATGTCATTCCCGATAACCATGTCGATGTTTGAGCGGATTATTTCACCAGCAAAAACTTCATGACCGACATGCTCAGAGAATATTTTTTCAGTTATTGTTTGAGCCATAAAATGTCCTTAAAGTATAATTATTATCGCGATTATACCATTTAAGGTTTAAAATTACTCTTTTTCACTCTTTTTGATATTTTGAAAGATATATTTTGCAACAGATCTTAGTTTCTCATCATTGTACTTTTTCTTCCAAGATGGCATATCAGTTTTATTTGTACCCCAGTAATGACCACCAAATTTTGCATATAAAAAGATTTGGTCCTCAACTAAGAGACTTTTTATAAGGTTATATGGATAGATAAAAGTGTTGTTATCTTTTGATTGCTCAACATAGACACTCTCTCCATTTCCTGTAATACCATGGCATAAGCTACAGTTTCTTTTGAAAATTTTTGCACCAACTTTTAACATCTTCGCTTCGCTCTTTTTAGCAAGTTCAGATTCGTCTAAAAGTTTTTTCACTTTTGACTTTCCATCAGGATTAAATTTTGTCGTTATGTAGTAAGCAACTGACATAATCTGCTCATCTTCATAAACATACTTAAACGCAGGCATAATATCGGAATGTGCACCCCAATAGTGAGCACCCTCTTTAATGATTTTAAAAGATTGTTCTTGAGTTAAAATAGTAGAATCAAGTTTTCTTGGCTTAACTACTAGTTGCATCTCAGGATTTGTTTCACCGTTAACTCCATGACAAGAGATACAAGTGTCATTGTAGATTTGCTCTCCAACTTTAAAACGTTCTGTATCAGTAGGTGTTTTTGCTATTAATAACAAAGGGATTAACCCTAAAAGTAAAATTTTCATTATTTGTTTCCTCTAAATTCTTCGTCGATATATCTTACGACAGATTTAAGTGTAAAATCATCATATTTGTGTTGCCAACTTGGCATATCATTTTTATCAGTTCCCCAAAATTTTCCACCATGCTTAGCATAAAGAAATATCTGCTCATTTGTCAGAAGAGTTTTTCGTAGGTTGTAAGGATAAATTGATTCATTTGGATTTCTTGCAGCTTCCCCATCTCCTAGTCCTGTTACACCATGACACCAGCGACAGTTTCTTAGATAGATTTTTTTACCGCGTTTTAGCATTTTAGCCTCTCTGCTTTGAGGTATCTTTTCACTTTTCGCATAGAGTGTTTTTACTCTCTCTTTTGCATTAGGGTTAAAACTTTGACTGATATATAATGCAACAGAACGGAGTTGGTTTTCACTATAGATGGACTCAAACGCAGGCATAATATCTGCAGCTGAACCCCAGTAATGAGAACCTTTTTTAATAGTTTTGTACATCTGTTCTTGATTTAATATAGAGGCACTGAGGTTACGTGGACGAACAATTAACTTTATGTCTGTTTGTGCATTTCCATTCTCCCCATGACATGATATACATGTTGTCTCGTATATCTCTTTACCAAGCTCGTAGTTTATTTCAGATGAAACAAGTGAGCTGATAAAAAGAGTTACAAGTAAGAGATGTCTCATTATAACTATTTAGCAGTTACTTCTAAAAGCATATTTGGGTGAATCGCACACTCAACACTGAATGTACCAGCTGCTTTAACAGTTACTTTTGCATCTGTCCCGGCTGCTTGCATACCGATATCAAACTCATTAGCTTCATCGTCCGTATATGCATTGTGAGCAAATGGATCAGAGTTTTTAAATGTAATAGTATCACCTACTGCAATAGTAAGTGCGTGTGGAATAAAAGTTTTACCTTTTTGATCAACTACATGGTTAGCGGCATTTGCACTAGCAGCTAGTGCTAGTGAGATTAGTAGAGTTTTTAAAACTGTTTTCATTATGTAAATTCCTTTTACCTAAATTATTGTGGAAACTTCGTTGGAATCGTAAGTTTCATATCTGGACCTTCTAAGGCACTAAGAAAAGAAGTAATCTTATTAATTTCACTTCTTGTTAATTTTCTGTCAACTATAAAAGTTGATTTGTTTTTAACGTTGTGAGCATAACGACCACCGTTACCACATATATGAGTAGCTTCAGTTAAAGTTTTAACACTTCCATCATGCATATATGGTGATGATTTTGTTACATCACGTAGTGTTGGAGTTTTCATTACACCATACCATGAAGCACGTCTTTTTGTAAGGTAACGACCAAGTTCTTTACCGTTTAGCTCTCCATCATTAAGACCGATATTATGGAAACTTCCATCAGAAAAGTTAAAACCATCGTGACAATCTGTACAGTGTGCTTTCCCTTTGAAAAGTTCAAAACCAGCTTTTTCTTTCTTGCTAAGTGCATTTTTATCGCCAAGTGCATATTTGTCAAATGGAGATATAGTTGAAACTACTGTTCTCTCAAAAGTAGCTATAGCTTTTGCTAGGTAATCTTTTGTAATAATACCTTTAGACTCTGGGTATGCTTTTTTGAAAAGTTTTTGATAACCTTTTATCTTGTTAAGTTTTGGTATTAAAACATCAAGAGGCATATTCATTTCAACATCAGCTTCAATAGGACCAAGTGCTTGTTGCTCTAAAGTTCTTGCTCTACCGTCCCAAAATTGACGATTTTGGTAAGCTGTATTTAAAACTACTGGAGAGTTTCTTGGTCCTGTAGCACCTTCATGTCCAACAGCTTTAGCAGCTGGCTCTAAGTCTGTCCAACCACGTTTTGGGTGGTGACAAGTTGCACAAGATATTTTTTCTGATGTAGATAATCTTGTATCAAAGTAGAGTAGTTTCCCTAACTCTATACGCTCTGGTGTCATTTTGTTGTTAGCTGGTTGTGGTATCTCTGTTGGTCTTAACCATTTTTTCATATCTTCAGTTGCACTGAGTGTAGAAAAAAGTGTAGTTACCAAGAGTGTTACCATTCCTAATTTAGTTATCATGTTTGAACTCCTATCCATATAATATTTATGGATATTATCATAATAATGTTCTGTTTATTATTAAATACAAAATATAATTAATTGAAACAAAAAAGAGGAAGAGAGAGTAAAAAAGTATTGATATATTAAAACTTTTAGGCGTAAACGTATATATAACAGCACTCATACTAGTAAATAGAGCCAGTATATAAGAGGAGTAAATAAAATACCCTATATAGTAGTAATCAGACTGTAGAAGACAGTAGGGACACTTATGTGTAGGAAGTTGGTATATATAGGTGCTAAAAAAGTATACAAGGCTCAAGTAAGATATATAGGTAAAAAGTATACAAAAAGATAGGAATAAAAATCTTTTTTTATAATAAGCACTAAACAC
>Ga0256844_10000484_pt1 | contig 15425 bp, 11 predicted proteins | sample MusselsmetaG_FD_189100 | JGI IMG/M metagenome (GOLD analysis project Ga0256844, IMG submission 189100) | Mussel associated microbial communities from hydrothermal vent at the East Pacific Rise, Pacific Ocean - Mussels | ecosystem: Host-associated > Mollusca > Shell > Unclassified ... | reverse complement strand
GTACTTATCGTTTAATTTTTTGGCTAAAGAGAGGCTTTTAAAAGTATGTTTTTTAGCAAGATTATAATCAAATACTTTTTTAGCGGCTGAGGCCATTGCATGATGAGAATTCATGAGTAATGTGTCATTTTTTGCTAGTTTGGCATAGTGTAATGCTAGTTTGGCATGGTATGTTATAGAGGTAGCCTTTTGAGACTCAAAAGCTCTATCTAGATGGAAATTAGTTTTATTCTTTAAGTCTTTATAGCTTAAATTTTGGTCAGACTTATTTTGTGAATAGACTAATGATGTAAAGAGGAGTAAAATAAGAAGTAATTTTTTCAAATGCTTAAGTTTTCCAGAAGTATGCTTGTGAAAATCAAAAATAATAGAAATTTTGATACAGATACTTAAACTGTTAATTCCTCCAAAGATATGTATTATCTATAAAACAACATTGAAATGTCTAACTTTAGCAATAGTTTGTCCGAAAACAGAACAAAAAAAACAAAGATCATTTGTAGATTTGTAATGCTTAAAAAGAAGAAGTTTTTATCTAACCATTGTTTAATTAGTTAGCAATTTAACCATTGCTATGAAAAGGAAAAAGAAACAGTTAGATTTTATTTCTAGGAGTGAGTGAAAAGGTGGTTGTCGTAACTATTCTTTCTCCCCATCACTCCTAGATTTTTTTTGCATTAAATTTTCATCCTAGCGCTTTTGATTACATTAACGTTTAACTTTAACAAGGCGTACACTTTGATTTCCAGAAGCCTTTTTAACATGTAAAATATAAACGCCTTCAGCTAAGGAGGATACGTCTATTGGAACAAAATGTTTCTCTTCAGGTAGCTCTTTATTAAAAAGCGTTTTTACACGCTGCCCTGTTAAATCAAAAAGTGCAAGTTCAACATGTTCTTTGGCGGAAGAAAAAGCTAAGGTAGCTGTTGATACGGTAGGGTTTGGATATACAATAATCTCTTCTTCTACTTCAGATACTTGGTCTGCACCACAAGAAATTAATGACTGGAAAATAATTTGATGCTCAAACAAAGATTGGATTTGCGATGAAGGTACCAAAAACCAATCTTTTAAAATAGAAGCATAAATATCTCTAAAATCATATTCAAAATCTACAGCTTTTTGAGGTGTAACTTTGCTAGAAATTACGGGGTTGTTTCCAATAATAGTTTTCTTTAAGCAGGAACCAAATAAAAACATTGGAGCAGCTTCACCATGGTCTGTTCCGTAACTGGCGTTCGATGCAATTTGACGTCCAAATTCAGAAAATGTCATTCCTAATACTTTATCTTCTATCCCTAATAATTTTAAATCATCTTGAAAAGCTTCAACAGCATCAGAAACTGTTTTTAAAAGTTTTTGATGATTGCCTGAGTTTGTATCATTTGCATCTACTTGTGCGCTATGTGTATCAAACCCATTCACATTTAAAATGTATACTTTTGTTTGTAAGCCTCCAGAAATTAATTGAGCAACGCCTCTCATTTGTTTGGCCAATCTATTTTTAGAGTCATATAATGTAGAAAGTGTATTTCCGCTATCTATTGCATTTTCAATTTGTACTGAATATGAATTTGACTGATTAATTATAAAACTGATAAATTTTAATTTATCACCATAAGTAGAGTTCTCAAAAGCATTTAAAGAGGTGCTTAATTGATTCACTTTTGTTGGATCTGGAACAGCCATCGAAAAGTTTGATAGTAAACCTTGACAGGTTGAAGATACTTGGTTTCCCACACTTATCGCAAAGGGGTCTTTATGTTCGTCTGAAGGATAGTCATCGGGAAAATTAGGGTGCTCTTGATCTAAAAATCTTCCCAACCAACCAGAAGTGCCGTTATTCCCTATTAAGCCTCTTGACCAGAGATCAGTAGATTTAAAATGTGAACGGTTTTGATTTTCATAGCCCACATTTTGAATAATAGATAGGTTGCCATCATTAAACATATTTCGCATACCTGTCATCGTACTATGAAAGCCAATATGAGAAGTGCTTACTTCTAAAATATCTTTTTTGGGTAGAATAATATTTGGTCTCTGTTTTACTAAATTAGTATAACTGTCTAAAGGGATCACCGTATTTAAACCGTCATTACCACCATTCATTCTGATGATTACCAGTATTCTATCTTTAGCATCTTCACCAATAGTGAATAAAGGTTTAAGTATACTTTGATAACTTACATCTTTCATTACTAAAGGGATTCCTAAAGCTGATAAACCTGTTCTTTTTATAAAATCTCTTCTTTTCATCTTTTATTGAATTTGAAATTCTGGCATATGAAACAGCTGTGCTAATACCAATTGTATTCTTTTTTTAACAGGATTTGAATAGGTAGGGTTATTAAGGTTTGCTAAGTAATCATTATATTCTGTTGTCCATTCAAAATCTGGCAGACCATCTGTTAATGTTTTCTTTAATTCGCTTCGCTGATTTGTTTCAAAAGGTTTACACGAAAACAAGAGTTCTAATTGATCTATTAATGTTTCAGCATTCGAAGGGTCAGAAAATTGCTCTAATTGGTTTAAAAAACCTAATAGATTAATTTTAAATCGACTATCGTTTATAGGGTAGTTGGCATACCCGCTATGTAAAGTGACATAATCAGAAGTGTTAAATCGGTTTAATAATAAAGCACTATTAATCCATAATTCAGAAAATGAAGGCTCTAAATAGTAGGCTGTCCAACCAGCAACATTTGGTGGTTGAAAGTATTCCATACCTGTAATTTTTAAGCTGTAACGCATGGATAATAAAATTCTATAATTTGTTTCGGTAGTATAATTTAAATCAGATAATTTACTATTTGTTGATTTGTATAAGCTAGCCATCAACTCTATAGGGTTTTTTATAATAGTCCCTCTATTTTCAATGGAAAAAAAATGTTCGCTTAAAAATAATTCTTTTAATACAGGTGCTACTTCATAATTATTAGCAATCATAGTTTGTGCCATTTCTTCTACAATTACAGTGTCAATTTCAGCTTTTACAAACCATTGATAGATTTTCTTGCAAATAAATCGTGCGACTTGATCTTGTTGAAATATTACATCTATTAAATCTGAATACTCAGAAGCATTATTTCCTAAAATGACTTTATTTCCAAATTTATCCGATAAGGTTTTATCTGTATTGTCATGTCTAGATTCTGTAAAGTATGATGAAATTAAAGGGAGAGATTTTGATGAATGATCTTTATACCTCCAACCTGTTAAAATTTTAGCACTTTCTAAAATGTCATGCTCTGTGTAATAGGTGTAGTCTCCATTGGCTATTTGTGGACCTTTTCCTATAGTATACAATTCAAATAATTCTCTTGCGTAATTTTCATTTGGATGATTTTTAGAGCTAGAATGTCCATTTAAAAAACGTAACATTATAGGGTGAATAGTAAGGTCTTTTACCAATTGTTTAAAATTACCTAAACAATTATTTCGTAAAAGCATTAGGTATTCATAATCGCCTTGTGGGTCACTTGCTGTAAAATCACAAGAAAAATGATTTTGCCAAAAAAGAGATATTTTTTCAGCGACACTAAATTGTTGCTGTAGAATAGTTCTTTCTACAAGCCAAGCGCGTGTAGAAGTATACCTTGATTGAAGTGCTTTATTCTTATTTGCATTAGGTACGGGTTTATCAATCCACGTTTGACCAATAGAAACACTTGCATCATCATTTTTATAATTTAAAGGCGGGTCGATAGTTGGTATAGCCAACAAATCTGTTACTGTTTGTGCTAGTCCTTGTGTTGTTGCATTGGTAATTTGTGCTATTGTTGGTCCAAACAGCGTTCTTCGTAATAAATGAGCTGCTTCTTGTTTGGTCCAAGCACCTTGATAGGCTGCCAAGCTTGAAGCAGTATTTGTATTTGTTTTGGTTAGGTTTGCCATAATTAAATCATTTTTACCATGATTACAGTAGAATACTAACGCAATTATCTGAAAAAAGTATACATTTATACCAGATTTATATAATTATGATGTCAGTTTATGTAGCAGAATTTTTGGGAACATTTTTACTCATTTTGTTTGGAGGAGGTGTTGTTGCTAGTGTGGTTTTAAAAGGAGGTAAAGCAGAAGATTCTGGTTGGAATACCATTGTAGTTGCTTGGGGTGTTGCAGTTGCTTTTGCTATTTACGCTGTAGGTAATATTAGTGGAGCACATATTAATCCTGCAGTAACTATAGGGCTAGCTTTTGTGGGTGAGTTTCCTTGGCAAAAAGTGCCAGGCTATATTATTGCTCAAGTATTAGGTGCTTTTGGAGGAGCTGTTTTGGTGTGGATTTATTACATACCACATTGGTCAAAAACAGAAGATAAAATTGCTAAGTTAGCAGTTTTCAGTACAGTGCCAGCCATACGTTCTTATATTCATAATTTTGTAAGTGAAATGATAGCAACGGCATTACTTGTGTTTGGGTTACTTTTTATAGGTACTACTAATTTTACAGAAGGGTTAAATCCTCTAGTTGTTGGTGCTTTGATTATGCTTATCGGATTTGGCTTAGGAGGTACAACAGGTTATGCTATAAACCCAGCTAGAGATTTAGGACCTAGAATTGCACACTTTTTATTACCCATTCACCAGAAAGGAGATTCTGATTGGCAATATGCCTCCGTACCTGTATTTGGTCCATTGTTCGGAAGTTTATTAGGTGGTGCAGTTTATCAAATGTTATATAAAAACGACTTTCAAGTTAAATATTGGCTTGTTGTAGCAATAGCAGTTCTCATTTTAATTTATGCAGCTATTAAAGGTGTTAGATCTGAAAAAAGCAACTAATTATGTTAAAAAAATATATCATAGCTATAGATCAAGGTACCACAAGTTCTCGTTCCGTTTTATTTAATGAAAAAGGGCATCAAGTGGCTATGGTACAACAAGAGTTTGAACAAATTTTTCCAAAATCAGGCAGGGTAGAGCACAAGCCTCAAGAAATTTTAGATTCGCAATTAGCAACCTTCAATACCTTGATAAAAGAAAATGCTATTTCTACTTCTGAAATAGCAGCAATAGGAATTACAAACCAACGAGAGACAACAATCGTATGGAATAGATCAACAGGAAAAGCGATATATAATGCTATTGTTTGGCAAGATAAAAGAACAGCTTCAATTTGTGAAGATTTGAAAAGTAAAGGCTTGGAAGATTATGTTAAAAAAACGACAGGCTTGGTGATTGATTCCTATTTTTCAGGCACAAAAATAAAGTGGATATTAGACAATGTAGATAACGCAAGAGATTTAGCAGAAAAAGGAGAATTGTTATTTGGTACGGTAGATACTTGGTTGGTGTGGAATCTAACCAAGGGTAAGGTACATGCAACAGATTATTCCAATGCATCACGTACCATGCTTTTTAATATCAAAACATTAACATGGGATGAGAAGCTACTTCAAGAATTAAATATCCCTAAAAACATGTTGCCAGAAGTAAAACCTTCAAGTTATCATTTTGGTGATTTTGAATATGACAATCAAAAGATTCCTATAGCAGGTATTGCTGGAGACCAACAGGCAGCATTGTTTGGGCAAGCCTGTTTTGCAAAAGGAGATGCGAAAAACACCTATGGAACAGGTTGTTTTATGTTGATGAATACAGGAGAAGAAATTCAATATTCTAAAAATGGATTGCTAACAACCATAGCTTGGGGAATTGATAATAAAGTCTATTATGCATTAGAAGGTAGTGTATTTATTGCAGGTGCAGCAATTCAATGGTTGCGTGATGGTTTACAAATGATAGATACAGCAGAAGAAAGTGAGGCAATTGCATTGCAAGTTGATGGGGATAACCCTGTATATGTTGTTCCTGCTTTTGCAGGATTAGGTGCTCCTTATTGGGATATGTATGCCCGAGGAGCAATCTTTGGTTTGACCAGAGATACAGGTAAAAATCATTTGGTAAAAGCCACCTTAGAATCGATGGCGTATCAAACCAAAGATTTGGTGAATGCCATGCAAGAAGATAGTAAAACCATATTGGCATCACTTAAAGTAGATGGAGGAGCTTGTGCTAATAATGTATTGATGCAATTCCAAGCAGATATTTTAAATGCAGATATTGAACGTCCTAAAAATGTAGAATCAACAGCATTAGGTGCGGCATATCTTGCAGGAATTGCTATCGGATTATGGAAGCAAGAAGATATCATCGCCAATAAAAGAATAGAAAAAGAGTTTAAACCAGTTATGGAAGATGCCCAAAGAGATAAGTTATATAAAGGTTGGCAAAAAGCAGTTAAACGTACTATGAATTGGGAAGATTAAGATACAAATAAAATAAAAATGAATAATTTTTCAGCATTACAAAGAGATAAAATTACAAAGAGATTAACTTCAGAAGAGTTCGATTTATTAATTATTGGTGGAGGTATTACAGGAGCAGGAATAGCATTAGATGCGGCATCAAGAGGAATGAAAGTTGCGCTCATTGAAAAAAATGATTTTGCTTCTGGTACCAGTAGTAAATCAACTAAATTAATTCATGGCGGACTTCGATATTTAAAACAATTTGATTTTTGGTTGGTAAAAGAAGTAGGTTCAGAACGTGCCATTGTGCATAAATTGGCGCCACATTTAGTGATACCAGAAAAAATGCTACTACCCTTAATAAAAGGAGGCACATATGGGTCTTGGCTTACCTCTATCGGATTAAAAATTTACGATATTCTAGCAAATGTTGAAGGAGAAGATAAACGAAAAATGTTAAGTAAAGAAAAGGCTTTAGAAGCAGAACCTTTGTTGCCAATAGAAATTTTAGAAGGCGCAGGTTATTATGCTGAATATAGAACAGATGATGCTAGATTGACCATTGAAGTTTTAAAAACAGCATTAAATTATGATACTACAGCTTTGAATTATTGTGAAGCTACAGCATTTATATATAAAAAAGAAAAAGTAAAAGGTGTTAAGATTAAAGATGCAATTACAAACCAAGAGTTTGATATACATGCAAAGTATGTAGTGAATGCTACTGGACCTTGGGTTGATGAATTGCGGCAAATTAACCATTCAAAAAAAGGAAGTCGATTGCATTTAACCAAAGGTGTGCATTTGGTATTACCGCATAAAAAATTACCGATAAAGAATGCTGTTTATTTTGATGTGCCAGACGGACGGATGATGTTTGCGATACCGAGAGGTAAAGTAACTTATATCGGTACAACAGATACTAATTTTCAAGAGAATAAAGATAAGGTAGAAGTAACGATTACAGATGCTATGTATTTGATAAGTGCTGTAAATAATATGTTTCCTAAAATTGAATTGACTTTAGAAGATATACAATCTAGTTGGGCAGGATTACGCCCGTTGATACATGAAGAAGGAAAATCAGCATCAGAACTTTCACGAAAAGATGAAGTATTTGAGTCTGATACAGAATTAATTTCTATTGCAGGAGGAAAGTTGACAGGCTATCGTAAAATGGCTGAGCGAATTGTTGATCTGGTGAGTAAAAAATACAAAAATAATTACGAGAAAACATTTGCAGCTATTGAAACGGAAAGCATTGTTTTAAGTGGAGGTACATTTAAAAACTTCAAAGAAGTGTTAAGTTATCAGGGTAAAATATTTAAACAAATAAAAGCGGATGGTTTTGGTAAAATAGAAGCAAATTATTTGGTGTATAATTATGGAAAACAAACAGAGATTATCCTTAAAAAATACAATACATTAAAAGATACAGATACTGAAATTCGTTTAGCAAAAGCTGAATTAGAATTTTGTATTCAGTATGAAATGACAGTGACACCTATGGATTTTTTTAATAGAAGAACAGGTAAACTCTATTTTGATATTGAAAGTATTGAGAAATTAAAAGAACCTATTTTTGCGGAGTTTAAAGCTATATTTAACTGGGATAAGCAAAGCTTAGAAAAGCATCGTATTGAATTAGAATTGGCTATTATTGAAGCGACTTCTTTTGTTTAAAATTATACATGACAGATATATAAATAATATCAAAAACTAGTTTTCTTTTAATCTGAAATTGCTATAGTAAATTTTTTAAGCGTAGCTTCTTTTGTTTTTTCAAATTCACTTAAGTTTACCGTATATAATTTACTTGAGGGTGTAACCGAAAAATCATCTTTTAAAAACCCTCCAAGGATATAAATTTTATTTTTTGAAATAAACATTTTAGCAGCATTAAGATGTAAACCAATAAAGTACTTTTTCAATACTTTGTTTTTTGTATTGTAGGTAAATATTTTTCCATTTTCAAATAGGTAGATTAGATCATTGTTTTTTGCTATAGCAGGATTGTTTAATTCTGAAGATAACTCACCTTCCTTTTTCCATTTGCCTGTGATCAAGTTATAAGTTTCAATTCCATTTAGCGGTTTTCCATTATACCCTCCAAACACATAAACTTTGTCATTAAGCACTATACCGTTTAATTCTTTAGCGATAGGCATATTACTCAATTCATACCAAAGTCCAGATTTAATATCGAACATATGTATTTCATTGGAAAATACTTTTTTACCATTTCTTTTCTTTTTAATTGAACCTCCCATAACAATAATTTTATCTTTATAGATAAATGATGCAGCATTGACAGCTTGATGAGGATTGGTATTGTCAATTTCAATCGTTTTATTGTGTATATCAAAAACTTCAATTTTATCATCTAAATATTCAAAAGCTCTGTTTTTAGAAAGTCGTTTACCACCTAATACATAAATTTCACCTTTTGCAGAATTATAAACAGTATTGAGATATGCTCTTTTTCTTAACTTAATATCTTCGGTTTTCCATTGGTTAGATTTAATATTGTATAAAAATAACTTATTACTATAAGCTTTGTAAGAAATTTCACTCCTTGCACGTTCTAACATTTTTCTAAATGATTCAGGATCATTTTCATCAATCGGGTAATCGTTAATGGTTTTTCTCAAAGCATCAACTTCATTTGATTTGTTACCTCCAAACACATAAATTTTATCATCAATTAATAAAGATCCAAAAGAATAGATCCGGCTTTGCATTGGAGCCAATTGATGATAATTAAGCTTAGATTTTAACTTTTTTTTACTTAAAAGTTTGATCTCATCCAATTTTAAATTTTCGTCTAAGAGATAAATTGAATAATTTTTTTCATTTTTATAGTATCTCAACGCCTTATTCTTATAGCCAATATGTGAAAAATGGATGGTGTTGTTTTTTAGTTTTTTTAAGGGAATTTTTAATTTAAATTTACCCTTTTCATTAGTTAAAGTAGCATTTTTAGTATTGTTAAAATATACATGAACACCAACGATAGGTTGTTCGGTTTTTGCATCTAAGACAATGCCTTTAATGTTTTGAGCATAAGAAAAATGAAGTGAAAAAAGTAAAACGAAGTATAAAATGTAGTTTTTCATAAGGACTTGATTTTGTTAAATATACATCAAAAATTATGCCGATTTTTATGCTAATTTCATATCCATTAAGATGGAAAAAGCATTTTTTATATCGGTTTCTTTTACAACAATTGTAATTTCATGGCTAGTAGAAATAATTTCTTGCACAGGGATATCTGCCCAAGCTAACTGCTTTAAGATAAAATAATAAACACCAGATTGTTCGATATTAGATTTGGGTAATTTAATGGTTATTGAAGCTAAGTTAGTGATTGAAAATAATGTAATTTCATTCTTAAAAATAGTTTCAATTTTTGATTGTAATTTTTTGCTAATAACAATATTGGTTTCAAAAACACCTTGAGATATTGTAAAGAAATTATCACTATCATTTCCACTATCATTTAGTAATTCAATAATTTTTTGAATTAAAGTTGGTGTATTTTTAAATGTATAATCACACAAATCTGAACGCATAATAAAATCGCCAGAAGAGAGTGCTATTTTCTTTATATTCTTTCGTGTTTTTAAAATACTTGAAGGTGATAGCCTATTTATTGCCATCATAATAGCACCTTCTTTGATTTCTTTACGCAACAATTCTTCAACTTCGGGTTTTATAATTCTTGCGAGAGAAGAAACGTTAATTAATTTATCGTATAAAGCCTCTTCAATAAAGGGTGTTTTATTGATAATTTCTGTTACAGCCTGTTGAATTGTTTTCATGTTTAAATTTAAACTTTTTGTTGTAAAATGTAAAAATAAACTAAAAAATTGTAGAACAATATATTCTAAGCAATTTTTGCAGAAAATATGATGATATGCTTGTTTTAAAATTTGGAGGAACCTCAGTTGGAAATGCCATCGCTATTAAAAAAGTTGCAGCAATTGTTAATGCAATTGACCAAGCTAAAATAGTTGTTTTATCGGCTGTTTCTGGAACTACAAATACGTTAGTTCGTATTGTCAATGCTAAAAATGATTCGTTGTCTAGCATTTCCACCTTAGAAGAAAGTTACCAGAAGTTGATTAATGAATTGTACGCCTCAGAAGTTTACCAATTAAAAGCATTGACATTTATTAAAAGTCAGTTTGATGAATTACGGGTATTATCAGAAAACTCAAAAAAGAATGAAAAACATATTCTTGCACAGGGAGAATTAATATCTACACAATTATTTCAGTTGTACCAAGCAGAATTAGGCACACATACGCAACTTATTTCTGCGCTAGATTTTATGACTATTAATTTTTTAGAAGAACCAGCTACGGCACAGATAAAAACCAAGTTGCATCGTGTGCTTGCCAAGACACCTACTTGTAAAACATTTATTACACAGGGTTATATTTGTAGAAACCATAACGGTGAAATAGACAACTTAAAAAGAGGAGGAAGCGATTACTCAGCATCATTGATAGGTGCTGCTATTGAGGCAGACGAAATTCAAATCTGGACAGATATTAGTGGTATGCATAATAATGATCCTCGTTATGTAGAAAACACGTTCACTATAGATGAGATCTCTTTTGATGAAGCTGCAGAATTGGCTTATTTTGGAGCAAAGATATTGCATCCGCAAAGTATTATTCCTGCACAAAAAAACAATATCTCTGTATTGTTAAAAAACACATTTCATCCTAATGATAAAGGGACAATAATTAATAATTGCAAATCAAGCAAAGGTATAAGGGCTATTGCAGCAAAAGATGGTATTATTGCGATTAAAATAAAATCGTATAGAATGTTATTGGCGTATGGTTTTTTAAAGAAAATTTTTGAAGTTTTTGAAAAATATCAAACAGCTATAGATATGATTACAACTTCAGAAATTGCCGTTTCATTGACCATTGATGACGTAACATATTTAGATGAAATCACCAAAGAATTACAAGATATTGGTAGCGTTGAGGTTGATACACAAATGAGTATTGTTTGCCTTGCAGGTAATTTTTCGCAAAGTGGTAAAGGAATTAGTGCTTCGGTTATTAATTGTTTAACAAGCATTCCTATCCGAATGATTTCTTATGGAGGCAGTAATTATAATATGTCTTTGTTGGTGTCTACTGACGATAAAATTAAAGCATTAAACCTATTAAATGAAGGCTTATTCCTTAGTTAGTCAATAAGTCAGTAAGTCAATCAATTAAATCAGTCAATTTTTCAAATTCTGCTTTAGCTTCTTTACCTCCATATAATATATTATAAACGGCATCAATTATAGGTGTTCTTGCTTCTTTTTCTGTTTTAATTTTATAGGCACTTTTTGTAGCGTAATAACCTTCAGCAATCATACTCATTTCTAACATAGCAGATTTTACGGTATATCCTTTACCAATCATATTGCCAAACATTCTATTTCTACTAAATGTTGAATAGCCCGTTACTAGTAAATCGCCTAAATAAGCAGAATGGTTAATGTTTCGTTTCATCTTATGTACTTTTTTAATGAATCGCTTCATTTCTCGTATGGAGTTAGACATTAGTACCGATTGAAAATTATCACCATAGCCTAATCCGTGTGCTATACCCGCCGCAATAGCATAAATATTTTTTAGCACAGCGGCATATTCTGTACCAATAATATCGTCTGTTATTTTTGTTTTGATATATCTACTTGCCAAGTTATTGGCAATAAATTCTGCTTTATTTTTGTCTTTACAAGCAATTGTTAGGTAGGATAATCGTTCTAATGCAACTTCTTCCGCATGGCAAGGTCCAGTAATAACACCAATATTTTCATAAGGAATATTGTAGGTTTTAAAGAAATGTTCTCCTACAATAAGGCCTGTTTCTGGTACAATCCCTTTAATGGCAGAAAAAATAATTTTTCCTTGTAATGGGATCTCCAGTTTTTCTAATTCTTGATTTAGAAATGCAGAAGGAATAGCAAAAATGAGATAATCTGCATAGCTTACCATTTCATTAATATCATTAGTCAATACCAATTGTTCTGGATTAAACTTAACAGAGCTAATATAATTAGGGTTATGTCTATTTCTTTTAATATGCTCAATAGCATATGCGCTACGCATATACCAGCCTATTTCATTACGATTTTCACTTAGCATTTTCACGATAGCTGTAGCCCAACTACCGCCGCCAAAAACTGCTATTTTAGGGTTATGATTCATTTTCAGAGAATGATTTGCTTCAAAAATAGCATTTTCTTAAGAAAAATTCTGAAATTTTATTTTTAAAATGTTAACTTTATCCAATTAATAGCAACTAATAATTAAAAATATAATTTAAAATGTCAGAAGAAACCAACAATTTAGGAGAAGAAGCTAAAGAATTTGCAGGAAATGCGAAAGAAAAAGCTAGTGAACTTGCAGGAGATGCAAAGGAAGCTGCAAGTGAATTTGCAGATGATGCCAAAGAAGTAGCTAGTGATTTTAAAGAAGGCGCCAAAGATGCCTTTGATGAGTTTAGTAATATGGGGGGGGAGAATAAAAAAATGTTGGCAGGAATATTAGCAATTATAATAGGCTCATTAGGTGTTCATAAATTTATTTTAGGCTACACCAAAGAAGGGATTATTCAGATAGTTGTAACATTTGTCACTTGTGGTTTAGGAGGCTTAATACCTCTAATAGAAGGAATTATATACCTAACAAAGTCTGATGAAGAGTTTTATGAAACATATCAGAAGAACAAGAAACCTTGGTTTTAAAGAGTTTTTTAAAATTTAATCAATAGTATATAGCGTGAGTTTTGTTTACACAAAACTCACGCTATTTTTATAAAATATGTCAGCTACATCAAAATTTTATTCTCTCGATCAAGCAAAAAGAGTTCTTGAGGGCTATTGTGTCTATCAAGAGCGCTGCCATCAAGAGGTTGAAAAAAAACTCTATAGTTTGCGCGTGATTGATGCTATAAAAGAAGAGATTATTTTACATTTATTAGCAAACGATTTTTTAAACGAAGAGCGCTTTTCAAAAAGTTATGCCCGTGGAAAGTTTAATATTAAAAAGTGGGGTAAGAACAGAATTGTAAGAGAATTAAAATTCAGAAATATTTCTGAATACAATATTAAATCTGCCTTAAAAGAAATTAACTCGGAGGCATATTTAGAAACATTTGATACTTTGGCTCAAAAGCGTTTTTTACAAGTTAGCGAATCAAATATCTATAAAAAGCGAAAAAAAATAGCAGATTATTTACTGTATAGAGGTTGGGAAACGGACCTGGTCTATAAAAAAGTTTTGGTATTGGTGCCGTAAACAAAAAGAGCTGTAAATTAATTTACAGCTCTTTTTGTTTGAATTTAAAAATTATCCTAATTTAGAATTAGCTTCTTAAGTAATTTCTTGTTTCCAATAGACAGCTGTATAAAGTAAATTCCTTTGGAAACATGCTGCATGTTTAATAAATAGTTGGTATCGTTTATATGATCTTCTTTACGGATTATTTTTCCTGTAACATCAAAAACCTTAAGAGACATTGCTTCATTATTTTTATTTTTTCTTTGAATATTAAAAATGGCTGTTGATGGATTAGGGTATATGGTAAAAGTTCCTTTTTCAAAATCGTCTGTAGCCAATTTTACTCCACTAGCATCAATTATAAAATCGTCTATTACAATACCTTCATTATTTACAGCTTGATCTGAAATAAATTTATAACGAAACATGATTGTTTCATTATCGAATGGAGTAAGGCTATAACTATACTCTTTTAAGGTCGTATCAGTACCTGTCCATTGTGCGCCTACACAATTATAACAATCACTTCCTATGGTTTCTGGTGTTCTGTTGCTATTATACCAGTTAGGGTCATTTGCAGTACCTAAAACCTTCCAAGAATCTCCTTGGTCTATAGAATATTCCATATGCATTAAATCCCAAAATTCTTCTAAATCGAAAGCCATTTTAAATTTTAAAACAGGGTTTATCAAGTTGTGTAATTCATAACAAGGTGAGGTTAAATAGCTAATAGTTTGATCTGGATAATTACCAGAAGGGTTTGTTACATAACCAGAGCTTACTACATCGTTTAATAGGGGTGTTGTTGGCTGTCCTATTTGCCATACATTATTATCAGAAGTAATCCACTTATCTTGAATAGCATTATCAAAGGCATAGGGAGTTAGACCTATACCAATTTGGTTAATGCTTAGTTTAAATTTGTTTTGCACAGTGTTATTAAATATGTTTTCATCATCGGCTAATACAATTTCTGCATCAAGGGTGTGATTGCCTTCAGCTAAATTCAAAATTGTTGGTAAGTCAATATTTGCAGAAGTATTTGTAGCAATAGAACCTGTCCAGTTGTAAGTTTGATTTGCACCACCATCAATTGTATAATTTACAGTAAACGCAGTGATTGGGTTTTGTCCGTTATTGATAACATTTAATTTTGGTTTGATTGTTCCATCACAAGAAACTAAATTAGGTAAAGGAGAACTTACTTTTAATACATCAATATCTACAGTAGGAAAAGTTACAGTAGGTATTGGAGATTGCCATACACTTCTGCCGTAGGTTGCGGCAGTAATTGTATTGTCGTAAGGATTTATCTCTAAATCAGAAACAGTAACGTTTGGTAAATTGGTAGAAAACACTTCCCAAGTGTTGGTAAGGTCATCTCTATAATATACACCTAAGGCTGTGCCTAGATAAACAGAATTGTTTGGGCTATATGGATGATGTCGTATCACAAATTTTGCTTCATTGGGTAGGTTGTCTGTAATATTGGTAAAGCTTAAGCCTCCATCAGTAGATTTATATACGCTTCCTCCTGTATAGCCACTACTAGGAAATTGTGCAGTTCCAGACCCTGTTGTAGTTAGCCATAAAATGGTACTATTGGTATGATGAACCTCAATCGCACTTATGCTATACCCTGAAATTCCTTGTACTGTTAACTCAGAGAATGTAATGCCTTTATCGGTACTTTTGAAAAGGCGAAGTCCTCTTGATACATAAATAATACTAGCATTGCTAGGGTCTATTTCTATAGCTTCTAAATCACCTTCGAAATTATGATTGGAAATTTTTTTCCAGCTATCATTCTCTAATGTATAAAGTTGTCCATATCCGGCATAAATTTCGCTTCCCTTTGTAGAGACTAA
>Ga0256844_10000483_pt1 | contig 15427 bp, 14 predicted proteins | sample MusselsmetaG_FD_189100 | JGI IMG/M metagenome (GOLD analysis project Ga0256844, IMG submission 189100) | Mussel associated microbial communities from hydrothermal vent at the East Pacific Rise, Pacific Ocean - Mussels | ecosystem: Host-associated > Mollusca > Shell > Unclassified ... | reverse complement strand
ATTTTTTGAAATAGTATATTTTGGTGTGGTACTAAAAAAGAAATATTTCCGAAATAATCTGTTAAAGGTTGAAAATTATCAAAACTTAATTCTCTTGTAATAAAAGTACTATAAGATGTATTAAAAAATGCAAGATAATCTTCAGTTTTTTGAATAGATTTTTTATTAAAAAAAGATTGTGCCTTATTTAAAAAATTCCAATTTGTTTGTTTACCAGTAACTATAATGAAATTTTTATTTAACTTATTAATGTTCTTTACAATATTTTTAAACTTAACATTTGGCTGATATAAAATAATTAATTGATAATCATTCAAATTAATATTAGCTTTTGGATCTAAAATAAAAATTTTACGTTGTTTATTACTTTCTATAGACCTTTTAAACATTGCTACATCAGGATGTTTAATATCTGATATTATTGCAATTTTTGACTGCTCACTTAAAACTTCAACAGTAAAACTTTTTTTATTATTAAATTTATTTTTTTCATTTTTAATACTTTGTAAAGAAGCAATATAATTATGAATACCTATTTTATTTGCATCTATAAATAAATTTACTTTTTTGAATTTATTTGTTTTATCAAAACTAATATTTTTTGTGAATACTATTTTATTATTTTCTCTAATGGTGAGTTTAGATGACACATTTTCTTCTCCTTCATAATTGACAAATGCTTCTACTGGAAATTTATTTTTTAAATATGTATATTTATTTACATTCAATTGAGATATAAAAATATCACTAAATATTGTTGTATCACCAACTATTATTGGATAAATAGATTGATTAATTTTAATATTAGAAAAATCTTTCCCTACAGTTTGATTTCCATCTGTAATCAATATTATAGGCGCAATATCTTTTTTATAAATCTTATTAATATCATTTAATGATTTAAAAATATTAGTACTGTTTTTACTAAAATCTAAACTATCATTAATTGAGATCATATCAGAAAATGAATATAACTCTAAATTAAATTTTTTATCTAACTCTTTATTGAATTTTATTTTATTTACAATATTTATAACATCTTGTTTTTGATTTAATTTAGATATTGATTTAGAATTATCAGTAAGAATAATTAATTTAGGTTTAATTATTTCAAACTCTATTTTGACTATTTTAGGGTTTATAAATAATAATAAAATTAAAAATATTGATATTGCTCTAATAACAAATAATATTTTTTTAATAATAGATTTATCTTTATTTTTATATAAATATTGAAATCCTGAAATAAATATTGAAAATATTATTGCAAGTAAAATATAAAGGTAAAGATTATCACGCATAAAAAAATCTTATTAATGTTAAAAAACAAAAATAAGATTTTAAATGATTTTATCTTGAAAAGGATTAAAAAAATCTATTTTATTTTTGATTATCAAGCCAAACAACCATTGAAGAGAGTATTGAGTTTTCAAAATTAGAGGTATCTTCTAATTTAATATATTCCTCAGAATCAGTATCTTTAATCCTAGCTAATGAATTATTTTTAAAAATAATTTTAGGCATAAGAACTTCAAATTTGGAATTTTTAACTTGGAATTCTTTAAAATTATTATCCCAAGTTGAAAAGAAAAAATTATATTTTTTTGTTTCACCATTACCCATATAGGTTACTTCAATAACACCTTCAAAATATGATTGAGCCCTATCTGTCATATACATTCCTTGAGAAATTGTCACCTCATTCTCTTCAAATTTAATAAGATATAATTCATATTTATCATTTCTTAATGTTTGAGAATAACTTACAAATGAAGTCATTAAAAATAGTAAAATCAAAAAATTAGTTTTCATTATATATACATTTTAAATATTAATTTCAATAATTGTGCCAAAATTATTTTAATTATTTTCACTTAACCAAACTAACATCGAGGATAATATTACATTATCAATAATTGAATTATCTTGTAATTTAGTTAACTTAGTCTTTTCTTTTTTTATTGTATAAGCAATTTCTTTACTTTTAAAAAATATTTTTGGAGTTATAACATTGTTTATTTCATCTTTTACAATAAATTCTTTGTACTTATCATCCCAAGTAGAAAAAAAGAAATTATATATTTTTATATTTCCATTTTTTCTAGACATCACTTTAATTTTACCTTCATAATAAAATTGTGATTTATTAGATAGATTCATTTTATTTTCAAAGCTAGTTTCATTCTCTATTAAATTTGATAAATATAATTTATAATCATTATTTTGTATTTTTTGAGAAAAACTAACAAAACTAGACAACATTATAGTGTAAATAATAATATTATTCTTTAAGGGGAACATAATTTTAAGGGGTTTATTTATTCATATATTTAAATTTAAGTTAGCATACCACCATCTACATTTAATGTTTGACCAGTAATATACGAAGACATATCACTTGCTAAAAACACACAAGCATTAGCAATATCTTCTGGACTTCCACCTCTTCTAAGAGGAATTGTTTTACGCCATTCATCTACTGTATTTTGATCTAATTTTGCAGTCATTTCTGTTTCAATAAACCCTGGAGCTATTGAATTACATCTAATATTTCTAGAACCTAACTCCAAAGCAACGGATTTTGTAAACCCTAAAATTCCTGCTTTAGACGCAGCATAATTTGCTTGACCAGCATTACCTTTAACTCCAACAACAGAACTCATATTTATAATTGAGCCTTTTTTCTGTTTCATCATTGGTCGTATAACAGCTTTTGTTAAATTAAAAACAGATTTTAAATTTATAGCTATTACTTTATCAAAATCTTCTTCACTCATTCTCATTAGTAAATTATCTTTAGTAATTCCTGCATTATTAATAAGAACATCCACCGTACCAAATTCTTTTAATACATCACCTACAAATTCTTGAGCCGCATCAAAGTTAGCTGCATTAGATTGATAACCTTTAACTTTAACTCCTAAAGCAGATAATTCTTTTTCTAATTCATTAGCTGCTTCAACTGAAGAACTATATGTAAATGCTACATTTGCCCCATTTTTAGCGAAAATTTGAGCAATACCTTTACCTATTCCGCGTGAAGCTCCAGTAATAATTACATTTTTATCTTTTAATAATTTCATCTATTGTCGTTTGTTTTATTTAACAAAAATACTAATAATTATATAAATTGAAGTTTAACTTAAGTTAATTAAATAAAATCTAAATAACTTGTAACAAATATTAAACAATATCGTCATATTAATTAATACATTTGTTTAACTAAATTTAATCAAAACATTTTAATATGAAAAAAAGTATAGTAATGCTTTTATGTGTTTTTTCAATCACAACAATTATGGCACAAAAAGTAGATTTTACAGAGTATGATTTAGACAACGGCTTACATGTTGTTTTACATCAAGACAATACTGCTCCAGTTGTTACAACCGCAGTAATGTACCACGTTGGAGCAAAAGATGAAAACCCAAAAAGAACAGGTTTTGCACATTTCTTTGAACATTTATTATTTGAAGGAACTGAAAATATTAAAAGAGGTGAATGGTTTAAAATTGTAACTTCTAATGGTGGACAAAATAATGCGAATACAAATGATGATAGAACATATTATTATGAAGTATTTCCATCAAATAGTCTTGAATTAGGTTTATGGATGGAAGCTGAACGTATGTTACATCCGGTAATTAACCAAATTGGAGTTGATACTCAAAATGAAGTGGTTAAAGAAGAAAAAAGATTGCGTGTTGATAATTCTCCTTATGGAAGTTTTATGGCAGAAATTAAAAAGAATTTATTTATAAAACATCCTTATAGATGGGCTACTATTGGTTCTATGGATCATTTAGATGCTGCTACTTTAGAAGAATTTCAAGCTTTTAATAAAAAATTCTATATTCCTAATAATGCTGTATTAGTTGTTGCTGGAGATATTAATATTGATGAAACAAAAAAAATGGTTCAAAAATATTATGGTGATATTCCTAAAAAAGATCCAATAGAAAGAAAAACTTTTGTTGAAGATCCAATAACTGAAACTTTACATGGAAAATATCATGATTCTAATATTCAAATACCTGCAATTATGGCTGCCTATAGAACTCCTTCTATGAAAACAAGAGATTCACGTGTTTTAGATATGATTTCTACAATATTAAGTGATGGAAAAAGCTCTAGATTATACAAAAAAATGGTAGATACCAAAAAAGAGGCTTTACAAGTTGGTGCTTTTAGTGCTAGTCAAGAAGATTATGGTATGTATGTAATTTATGCTTTACCTTTAGGCAAAACTACTAATGAAACTTTATTAAAAGATATTGATGAGGAAATTGAAAAATTACAAACTGAATTAATTTCAGAAAAAGAATTTCAAAAATTAAAAAATAAATTTGAAAATGATTTTGTAAGTTCAAACTCAAGTATTCAAGGTATAGCACATTCTTTAGCTAAATATTATATGCTATATGGAGATATTAATTTAATTAATAATGAAATTGATATATATAATTCTATCACTAGAGAAGAAATTAAAGCTATTGCAAATAAATATTTAAAACCTAATCAACGTTTAGAATTTAACTACTTAGCTAAAGAAGAAAAAACTAAATAATAAAGTAAAACAAGAATAAAATGAAAAAATATATAATCTTATTATTAACAATATTTATTTTATCAGCAACTATGAATGCACAAGTTGATAGAAGTATCCAACCAAAACCAGGACCTGCTCCTAAAATTAATTTAAAAGAACCACAAACTTTTAAACTTAAAAATGGTTTAGAAGTACTATTAGTGGAAAATCATAAATTACCTAGAGTATCTGTTAGTTTACGTTTAGATAATGAACCTTTTATGGAAGGTGATAAAGCTGGAGCTTCAAGTATAGCTGGTAGTTTATTAGGATCTGGAACTAAAAAAACTTCAAAAGATGATTTTAATGAAGAAATGGATTTCCTTGGAGCAAGAGTGAATTTTTATGATACTGGATCTTATGCAAGTTCTTTGTCTAAATATTTCCCAAGAGTTTTTGAACTAATGGCTGATGCTGCTTTACATCCAAAATTTACACAAGAAGAATTTGATAAAATAAAAAATATAAACTTAACTGGTATAAAAAATGAAGCAAAAAGTGTTTCTGCAATTGCTGGTCGTGTAAGAAAAGCTATTGGTTATGGTAAAAATCATCCTTATGGTGAATTCACATCAGAAAAATCTCTAAAAAATATTAATTTAATTGATGTTGAAAATTATTACAATACATATTATAAACCAAATAATGCATACCTAGTTGTAGTTGGTGATATTACTTTAAAAGAAGTTAAAAAACTTGTTAAAAAGAACTTTAAAAAGTGGAAAAAATCTGATTTACCAAAAATTGATTTTACTAGACCTACCAATGTAGCTCAAACAGAAATTAATTTTGTAAATATGCCTGAAGCAGTACAATCTGAAGTTAAAGTTGTTACAATTGCAGATTTAGAAATGAAAGATCCTGATTATCATGCTGTATTAGTAGCAAATCAGATTTTAGGAGGTGATTTTAATTCATACCTTAATATGAACTTAAGAGAAGCACATGGTTATACATACGGAGCAAGATCGTCTATTAATGCAGATAAGTATGCAAGTATGTTTAGAGCAGGTGCAAGTGTCCGTAATGCAGTAACTGATAGTACTGTGATGGAAACAATTAAAGAACTAAAAAGAATACGTACAGAATTAGTTGATGAGGAGACTCTAAAAAATGTAAAAGCTGGTTATGTTGGTAAATTTGTTTTAGCTTTAGAAAGACCACAAACAATTGCTAATTATGCTTTAAATATTAAAACAAACGATTTACCAAATGATTTTTATAAAACATATTTAGAAAAAATTAATGCGGTAACTGTAGATGATATTAAACGAGTTGCTAATAAATATTTTACTGTTGATAAAGCTCGTGTAATTGTTGTTGGTAAAGCTCTAGATGTATTACCAAATTTAGAAAAATTAGGCTATAAAATCAATTATTTTGATATTGAAGCTAATCCTACTAAAAAACCAGAAATGAGTAAACCTGTTCCTAATGGTGTTACTTTACAAACAGTAGTTGATGCTTATATAAAAGCTATTGGAGGAAAAGACAAAGTTAATTATGTTAAATCTTTAAAAGTTAATTTCCAAGCTGAAATGCAAGGACAAAAATTAGATATGGTTACTAAATCTATGGCTCCTAACAAGCAAGCAATGTCAATGTCTATGATGGGAATGACAATGATGAAACAAGTTTTTGATGGAGAAAAAGGATATATGGAACGTCAAGGTAAAAAGGAAATAACTGAAGGTGAAGATTTAGAAAATTCTAAAAACAAAACTGCTCCTTTTGAAATTTTTGGACTATTAAAAGGTGGTGAATTATTAGGAATTGAACCAATTGGTGATAATGAATTTTATAAAGTTGTAAAAGGTAAAACAACTTACTTTTTTGATATTAAATCTGGTTTAAAAACTAAACAAATATCTATTAATAAAGGCCCTGGAGGAAAAGAAATTTCTCAAACAGTAAGTTTTGTTGATTATAAAGACTATTCTGGTATTAAACTACCTAATATGAAAATATCTTTTGGTCCACAAATTATAGATTTTAAAATTCAAGATGTTAAAGTAAATGAAGATGTTAGTGATAAAGATTTTGAATAATCTAAATCTATTTTTAAATAAAAAAGGCTACCATATGGTAGCCTTTTTTATTTAATCATCATTTTTTTTAAAATTTATACAACGTAATTGTTCTAACGATAATTTAACTTTCTCAAAATCATTTTTTCTAACTGATATTAAAAAATCACAATCATATTCCATTTTTTGATTGATAACTTCTACTTTATTATCTTTTATAATGCGTAAAACTTTATTTAAATCTTTATAAGCAAAATTTATTTCAAACTCAATATTAATAGTTTTTTCAATTATTTTGCTCACTTTTAATGAATTTGCAGCAGCAGTTCTATAAGCATTTATCAAACCTCCTACTCCAAGTTTTGTTCCTCCATAATATCTTACAACAATAATTAAAATATTAGTAACATCAAAAGATAAAAGTTGCCCATATATTGGCTGACCAGCACTATTACTTGGTTCTCCATCATCGTTTGCTCTAAATTTAAAATTCTCCATTCCTAAACGCCAAGCGTAACACCAATGCCTTGCTTTATGATGCTCTGACTTTAATTCTGATAAATATTTAGAAATTTCTTCTTCGTTAGTAACAGGATATGCATAACCAATAAACTTACTTCCTTTTTCTTTATAAATTTCACCTATAAAAGTAGATTTAATAGTATTGTATGTATCCTTATTCATTTATTGATAAATTAAATTGAAAATGTTATCATAAATATAGATAAAATAGCTAATACTATACCTATTATATTTTTTTTTGATAATTTTTCTTTAAAAAATAATATTCCTAAAATAGTAGAAAATAGCACAATTGCTACATTATTAATAGTAAATACAGTTGAACTATCTAAACCTTTTGTTTGCAATGCTTTTAAAAGAAAATACATAGCAAAATAATTTACAAAGCCTAAAGCTATTCCTCCAATAAGGTTATTTAAACTAAGTTTCGATTTTTTATTTATTAAAAAGTATAACAAAAGTAATGAACCTAAAATACCCGCAATTAAAAAGATAACAGATAAATAAATTGATGTTTCATCATTTGATACATATGATTTTTGAATATATTTTAAAGTTGTATCTAATACGCCTGATCCAATAAAAAGAATAAAAGGTAAATATAAAATACTCTTTTTAAGCTCTATTTTCTTTTCTTTATATGATGTGAAATAAACAGCAACAAGTGCTAATAGTATACCAATAAATTTAATGAAATTTAAATTTTCTTTATAAACATAAAGCCCAAATAAAATAGGAATTACAACACTCATTTTACCGGCAACAGCAACAACAGACATTCCTAATTTTTGAGCTGTTAAACCCATAACATAAAACATACTTATAAATAAAAATCCAAGAAACACAGCGCCAAAAAACCAATCTTCGTGAGGTGTTTTACTTATTGAAAAATTAATATCCGATGAAAAATAAGCTACTATAAATGCAAAATAATAATTAATTACAATTGCTTGGAATGTATCAATTTTAAAACGTTCAAAACCTTTAAAGACAACAAAAATAGATGCGTTTAATAAAACACTTAATATGATAAAATACATATAAATTTATTTTTTTAAAGAGATTTCTTGTTTATAATTTAATGGGTAATTATAATGAAAAGCTCCTAATTTATAACTAATTAATCCTGAATAAGATAGTTTTATTTTTTTATTTGAAACAATATTCATTATTCCTTCTAATAAACTCTGTTTATCATTATTATAAACTTTATCAAATGGAATATTTACTAATAAAGGGATATCAAATTCACTCTTCTTTGGAACATTAAATATTTCTGAATTTACAGTTGCAACATCAATACTATCAATAAAAACATGAATATTTTTTGCTTGTAATGTTCCGCCAAGACTATTTTTATTTTCAAACTTTAAATTTGTTTTAATTGTAAATGTTTTAATAGTAGCTTCAACAATTTCAAGTGAATTTACACCAATAAATTTTGGTTTTTCATTGACTTTGCAAGACAATAACAACATGCTTATAATTATAAAAACAATTAACCTTTTCATCATAATAATATTTAGTATTTTTATCGTGCAAAAATAGCATAAACCATTGAGATGAACATCAAACAATTAAGAAGATTATTCAATTCAGAATTAAGTCATATCTACCCAAAAACTGAAGTAGAAAGTTTTTTTTATATACTAGCTGAAGATATTTTAGGGCTTAAAAAAGTTGATATTGCACTAAAATTAAATGATAATATTGAAATTCCTCAAAAATTCCATACTGCTCTAAATGATTTAATTGACCAAAAACCAATTCAATATATACTTGAAAAAACAGAATTTTATGGCTTAGACTTTTATGTGAATAATAATGTTTTAATACCAAGGCCAGAAACTGAAGAATTGGTAGATTGGATTATTAATGATCAAAAAAATAATTCAAATATTAATGTCTTAGATATTGGTACTGGTTCTGGTTGTATAGCTATTTCATTGGCTAAAAATCTAATCAATTCAAATGTAACTGCCATTGATATTTCTGATAAAGCATTAAATGTTGCCAAAAAAAATTCTTTAAAAAATAATGTAACTGTTGAATTTATAAAAGATAATATATTAGACTCGAAATTTATTTCTAAAACTGTTTTTGATGTTATTGTAAGTAATCCTCCATATGTTAGAAATCTAGAAAAAGTTGAGATACAAGATAATGTACTTAATAATGAGCCTCATTTAGCTCTTTTTGTAGAAGATAATAATCCACTAGTTTTTTATAATTCAATAGCTGATTTTGCTATGAAAAATCTACCAAAAAATGGTGTTTTATATTTAGAAATAAATCAATATTTGGGAAAAGAAACCATAAATCTATTAAAAAATAAAGGTTTTAAAAATATTATTCTAAAAAAGGACATTTATAATAATGAAAGAATGATTAAAGCATATTATTAAAACTGTAAATATTTTACTTAAATTTGTCAAAAATAATTCTAAATGAAAAAAATAATTTTTGCTATAATATATATTATTTCTTATAATATATATTCTCAAAATATTCAATCTCCCATCTACCCTAAATGCGATACTGTAAATATTAAAAATCAAGAACAGTGTTTTTTGGAGAATTTAAAAAAAGATTTTCTAAATGAGTTTAAACTTCCTTTAGAAGTAAAAAAAGATAGTTTTCAAGGTAAAGTTATTACATTTTTTAGTGTTTCTAAAAAAGGTGAATATTCAATAAATTATATTAATTCGAACTACAAAAGTGTAAAGGAAGAAATTATTAGAACATTTAATATTTTACCTAAAGTAAAACCAGCAATGTACAATGGTAATGCTGTAGAAAGCGAGTATGTTTTACCATTCTATATTCCTTTAAAACGTAATTACATCGAACAACAAAAAGATAGTTTGCCAATTAATAATAATATCGTTAAAAAAGAAGATATTAAAACTGTTATTATTGACAAGGAATTAAACCAATTTCCTGAAATAAATTCAAATTTATCTATTCCATTTACTCATCAACAATATAATCTAATTAATAAATATAGTAATTCGTTAAATAACGAACATTCTGCTGTAAAACCTTATTTTTATAATGAAACCAAAGCTTATAAACAAGTAGCAACGGACAAAACATTATTATTTAAAGATGTAAATACTGGTTTAGGTAAAAAAACTTGGAATGAAAATTTAATTTATGTAAAAGGTAAAGATTATTGGTTTACAATAAATCCAATATTTGATTGGCAAATTGGTAAAGATAATTCTGACAAACCTTATACATACAACAATACAAGAGCAGTTAATGTAAGAGGTAGTCTTGGAAAATTAAGTTTTTCATCAAGTATTTATGAAAGTCAAGGTCGTTTTGCAGAATATGTTAATGATTATATTAGAACATTAAAGCCTGCGAATAGCCATGCAATTATGCTAGGTAGCGGTAATGCAAAAGTATTTAAAGATGGTGGTTTTGATTATCCAGTTGCTGAAGGTTATATTTCATATAAAGCAAATAATCATTTTACATTACAATTTGGTAATGGTAAAAACTTTATTGGTGATGGTTATCGTTCTTTATTTTTATCTGATGTAGCAGCTCCTTATACTTTTGCTAAAATTAGCACTAACTTTTGGAAAGTAAAATATACAAATATTTGGATGTGGATGAATGATGTTAGACCAGATTCATTTGTAAATGATGCATACTTAAGAAAATATGTAGCTATGCATCATTTAAGTATTAACCTTACTAAAAAATGGAATGTTGGCTTGTTTGAATCTACAATTACAAACGCTAGAAGTAATCCAAATATGGATATTAATTTTGTTAACCCAATTATTTTTTACAGAGCAGTTGAATTTTCTAGAGGTTCAAAAAGTGGTAATGCGCTGGTAGGATTAAATACTAAGTATAAACTTAAAAATGCTAATATTTATAGTCAGTTTATTTTAGACGAACTAATAGTAAGCGAATTATTTAATAATAATGGATCTAGAGTAAATAAATTCGGATTCCAGTTAGGATTTCATTACTATGATGCCTTTAAAATTAAGAATTTAACATTACAAGGAGAAACTAACATAGTAAGACCTTTTACTTATTCTCATCATGATTCGGAGTTGAACTATTCTCATTCTTATCAACCATTAGCTCATCCTTGGGGAAGTAATTTTATTGAATTTATTGGTATTGCTAGGTATAATAAAGATAGATGGTTTGGTAATTTTAAAGCTGTTTATGGTAAAAAAGGGTATAATTTTCAAGATGAAGCTGTTAATTATGGAGGAAATATATTTATGGCATATAATGAATCTAGTAACGCACAAAATAATACATATTATCAAGGTAATACTGCAAATATTTTAATAGCTGATTTACAATTAGGTTATGTATTAAACCCAACTACTAATTTACATATTTTTGCTAATGCTAGTTTAAGGAATTTCAAAGCAATAGAAACTATCCCTTATTTTTCAAAAGAGAATACTAATTGGTTTTCTTTTGGTTTAAAAACTGATGTATTTAACTCTTATTTTGATTTTTAGATTATTGTATTATTAATCTTCTTGTAAAAATATAATCTTTAATATTAATTTTTAAAGTATAAATACCTGTATTAACTTTAGATATATCAATATTATTAGCATTATTTGTCTCAATAATTAATTGACCTAAAGTATTATATAGCTTAATATTATTAATTTTACTTGTAGAACTAATTTTAAAACTATTTTTAGCAGGATTAGGATAAACTTCTATAACTAAGTTATCAAAAAAAGTATCATTTGTAGATAAAGCAGCACTAGTTGTAATGACATTAGTATGTGTCCAAGTATGATTACCATCGTTTTGTAACCATGTATAAGTACTAATATGCGAACCTTCTCCAAACCATGGGTTCATATAGTAAACAGTATTTCCATTTATTCCATGTCCAACAACAAAATGTCCTCCACCAGAATTCCAACCCCAACGGACAATAAATGGTTTGTTTTCTGATAAATTATTTTCAATTTGAGATATGCTTAAATCACTTGAAATACCATAATTATTAATATTTCCAAAATGCTCTAAAATATCTTCCATACTTCCATTTGTACCATAACCATAATTCCAATAATTACATCCTAAATTTGGATTTTCACAACAATCTGTATTTCCGAAGTCATGCCATGTAATACGTGTTCGAGAATAATCTGCAATTTCACATTGAGAAACAGACTCGCCATAATAATCTAAAACAGATTTTGTAACTCCTGCCCAACACCATTGATCTTGTTCTTGAATATTTTCGGGAACATTTAATATTTGAGCATTTAATGAAAACGCTAAAAAGAATATAAAAAGATATAATATATTTTTCATAATGCTATTATTTAATTAATGCTTTAATTTCATCAATAGTAAAACTTTTCTGACTAGAATGATTTGAAGCTTTATCTATAAAAATTTCACTTGCCTCTAAAGGAATATATTTTAGGTTATTAATATTTTCATCCGTTTCTAAATAACTTACAAAATCTAAATAATTACTATACAAACGCAATAGCACCATTTTTTTATTATTTTGATAAAATTGTAATTCTTTTGCCAAAGCAACACCTCCAATATCAACAATTCTAAACTTATTATTTATAATATTAATTGTAAATAGTATTTTATTATTACCTTTAAGAACAATAGGAACGCGCCAAATATTTTGTTTAACCAAATTTGTATTTTCATCTAAGGTTAATACCTGAATTGGCTTACCAGAAAAACATGATAAAAAATCACTTCGATTATCAAATCCGTACATAATTTCTTTGCCTATGGGTATTTTTTCAAGATTACTAATCAAATTGGTATTTACCAGTTTAGTAATCATTTTATCAGTATTCTGTGCATTTGTATAAATGCTAAACATTATAATAAATAGTAAAAAATATTTTTTCATAATAAGTAAATATAAATAAAAAACGGAAGACTTAAAAAAGCCTTCCGTTAAATTAATAAAGCATAAAGGTTTTATCCTAGTAAATCATCAATTACTCCATCGTCTTTTTTAGGAGTATCATCTGCAGAATCATCATTATTTTCAATAGGATTACTATCTGCATTATAATATTCTGCAAAAATTTCTTTCATATCAATACCATAACGATCTGTAAATTCTTCTTGAATTTTAGCATCTTTAGCTCTAATTTCATGTAAAGCTTCTGCATAAGTTTTATAAACACCTTGCATCATTTTTTCATGAACAGGAATATTATCCATCATTTCTTGACGAGCTTTAGCACTTGCTGTATGCATAGATGCTAAAGTCTGACCAATATGCTCATCGGTTTTAACACCTAAATGTTCTAAAATTGCAGCAAACTCTTGATCTGTTCTAGCTTTTAAAGCAACTACATAACCTTCATAATATTTTAAACGTTCTTCGGTATCCGATTTTAGTTTTGCTCTATGTGTCATTAAATTACTACGTAAAGAAGTAAGTACTTTTATTGTTAAATTATGTTTATGTACAAAACTATCTTTAGATGCAGCTAGGGTTGTATAAGCATTCTTTAAACCTTCTAATTCTTCTACTTTTTGTTCAATATGAGTAACTTTAGAAATAGCTTCACTATAAGCTGTAGATTGCTTGTCTGCTACTTCTTCTAATACTTGACGAGCTTGTTTTAACAAAGCATATTGTTCTTCTAACTTAGCTTCGGTTTCTGCTTTTTTCTCTAAAGATTTAGTATGATTTTTACTAGCTTCAAGAATTGCTCCTTGTAATTTAGTTTCTACTTCTTTAATTTCAACTTCTCTATTTTTTAATCTCGTAACGGCAGCCTGACTTTTATAAGAAAGCTCATTTAATAATGTTTGAACATCTGCAGATTCAATACGTGTTTGGAACATTTCTTTAGCTTTATTATCTGCTCCTGCTCTAACATTTTCAGCAGATTTTAAAGATTCTTGTTTTTTCTTAATTCTACTTTTTCTTCCAAATAAATTATTCCAAAAACTATCTTTTACATTTTCAGCATCTTCTAATTCAATTTTCGCTCTATCTAATCCTTTTTGAGCATCATCAATTACTTTTTGTTCTTCTTTATTAAGAGTTGAAAATTTTTCAAAAATAATTCCTACTTCATCTTGATAATCTGTTAAATCTTTAATAGCATCAAGCAATGATGTTCTATCTTTCTCTGCCATATCAACTACATCATCTAATGTAGCATTTAATATTTTTTGGCGTATTTGTGGGTCATCTTCTTGAGCAAGCTTAGATTTCATTGTGTCTACTGCTTTTCCCCAATCTACATTAGTTTCTTGTTGTTTTTCATTAGACTCAGTTTCTAATAAATCAAAATCATCTGCCATATTAATTTGGTTTTTAAGTTTTTATTAAAGGTTAATTTAAATTATATAAATTTCTATCTGCAAGTTAATAAATTTTTATTGAGTGAGATAAATTTTAAGTAATAAGATAATAACAATTTTATTAATAGGTAGGTTTTAAATGGGATTTGTTACAATTTAAGAGTGAAATTTATAAAAACCACCTTCTTTTTTTAAAATAATCTAGCTTTTTATATTAAACCTTAACAATACAGTTTTTTGTAGGTTTGAATATATCTAGAAAATGACTAATGTGTTCCATTATTACCTTGTGACAAAGGGTCAGCAAGTGTTAAATCATTAAGAAATACATCATAAATATATTCAATTTTATTATTTGGTTTGAATTTTAAATACTTATCATTAGTATTTCGACACTCTTTAATATTTTCTTTTTCTAATAAATAGCTTATAATTATATAAGTATTATCACATACTCCTTTATGTTTAATATATACTTTATTATAATAACTAAAAGCTTGATTTCTATCACCTTTAATTTCATTTGCTATACCTTTTAGTAATATTACATAATCTTCTAAACTTTTATCAAATTTTATATTTTTTATTTCTGAAATAGCTTTGTCAAAATTTGAAGTTAATAAATACCTTTTACATTTTGCAATTGCAAAATATTGCTTTTCTTTTTCATTCATTTCTAATTTAGAATATCTTTTAAATAATAAATCCAATTCCTTAAACTTCTCAAAATTATTATAATTTACTTCTGAGTTATTAAAATCATTGAAAGTCATAGGAATACTCACATATTTTAGAATAATAGATTTTCTTATTTCTTTTTTTATAGAACTATTATTATTACAGGAAATAAAAATAAAAATAAAAATAAGTATAATCGTTTTAAAATAATTCACAATCATTGTATAAAACTACAAAACTTAATTCATATCAAATTGTAAACTAAAAGTACTAGTATTTGAAACTGGATGAAATTTAG
>Ga0256844_10000482_pt1 | contig 15461 bp, 12 predicted proteins | sample MusselsmetaG_FD_189100 | JGI IMG/M metagenome (GOLD analysis project Ga0256844, IMG submission 189100) | Mussel associated microbial communities from hydrothermal vent at the East Pacific Rise, Pacific Ocean - Mussels | ecosystem: Host-associated > Mollusca > Shell > Unclassified ... | reverse complement strand
TCATACTTTTCTCTTAGAGTCAAAAAATCAAACTGATAAGGGTCTTTAGTTAGCTCATTGGCTAAGTCAGATTGAGGTTGAGGAAGTGTCTTTGAAAAGTTAGTTAGAGCTTTTCCCTCTCTCTCAAAAAGTTGAGACTCTATCTGATGTCGAAGTATCACTCTACTCCAACCATTTTCTATGGTTTTTTGAACATAGAAGAGTGCTTGACTTATATCTTTACACTTTGTTAAAATATGTAAGTTATGTCCCCAAGGTACTAAAACCAATTGGGCAACAAGTTGTTGCCCTTTTTGATTTTGAGTTGTATAAAACAAATACCATTGGCGTATATATTTAATATTTCTATGAGAAAACCCTTTAACATCAGGAAACTCCTCCATCAAATCACAACTCATATTTTTAAGAAAGCCACTTCCCCAGTTGGTACTTTTTTGTTTTAAAACAATCTCTTCACCCAACTCCCAATAAAACTCTATTAACGTACTATTTACTCTAACCGAAGCTTTTATCTGAGCCTGTCGTGCTTTGAGTTTAATTCTTTTAATAAACTCTTTATATTCTGTTGTTTGTAAATTAGACATGTTTCATACCTTTAAAGCTTTTGAGGTATTTTAACATTAAAAAATAATTTCTGTGAGAAATATGGCAAATTGTAATGTTTTTGGATTTTAAAAAAATTCCATAGGGTGCTGTTTTCTAACGCACCGTTCAATAACATTGGCAAACAAAAAAAATTCGTAGGGTGTAGTCCCCTGACTACACCGTCAAAACCAAAGGGGCATACATTGAAATGATATAATTTAAAACGGTGTAGTCGGGGACTACACCCTACAAAAGCTCTCATATTAACCCCAACTCCTCAGCCATATCCCTCTTAAGCTTAGAAAACGGCTCTTTAGACAAATCCACCTCATCACCTATGAATTTAAATATATCCTTTTTTATCTCTTGATAGGGAATACCTGTGAGGTCTTGAAGCTCTTTTAGTCGGCTTTCGGGGTAGAGTTCGGTGTTTTTTATCATCTCAAAATCTAACCAGCCATAAATTGATATAAACTAGTTACAAGCAAACCAATAATAATACTAATAGTAAAAAATGAAATTGAATAATATTCCAATTTACTTTTTGATTTTTCATACTTTTCATATATTTTTTCAACTCTAGTTGTTATCAATATAAAACTTTTTTCAGAAAAATACTTAATATTTTGTTTTAAAAACCAAATTATTATCAATATACATCCAATAATACCACCTATTACACTAAAAAATTGTTTCAAAAATTTTGAAGAATTATTTTTATTTTCAATAATCTGATTTTTTAATATTTTTCTTATCTCTTTATTTTGAATAATATCAATAGTCTTTATATCAGGATATACTCCTTTTATCATATTATATGATAATTGTATTTCAGCACTAGTAGTATTTTTTTTACCAATATCTATAATTTTTGACATAGCATATACTTGTTTTGAATCAAGAGAATTAGTATTTGAACTCAAAATAAGAAAAAGAAAAGATATTCCTAATACTATATATAAAATCTCAAAAATTCTATTTTTCAAAAAACTCATTAATTCATAAGAAATATTTAAAAAGGGATGTCGTTCAATAATTAATGATTTACTATGCTCTGATAGAAGGTTTAAAACTTCTTTTCCCCATGCAGGATTAGTATGTTCTACCGTTACATTAATAAAACTTGTTTCATCTGTAATACTAAGAACTACATCAATCTTTTGATTTTCTACTGTGGTAGAGTCGGGAAAACTCAAAATTATATTCCATGATAATATAATTGCTTCAGGAATAACATCCCGAGTTTCATTAAAATTATTTAAAGCTTTAATTCCATTTATTTCTCTAATAGTATGATCATTATAATAAATCGTAAGAGAGAAATGACTTATATTTGTATATGATTCTTTCTGTATTTTTGCATCTAGTAAAAAATAAAATTGTTCAATTTCATTTTTTATAATTTTAAATTCAATGTTATCTTTATAAAAAGTTATTTTTTCTTTCTTTCCTAAAAAATTTAGAATTAAGTCTGCAAAATCATTTTGTTCTATTGCAAATGCCACTTCATTTTTTTTAGATATTTCTACGATATTTTCATTCATAATTTACTTTCCCTTTTTAACTCTTTGGTTCTGATAAATTTAATTTTATCAAATGTGTTATTTAAGTCTGCTTCCGATAAAAATCTTATTTTAACGTTCGATAAAATCGAACCTACAATTGTTTAAGCCTTTCGGCGAACCTCTATTTTATATCTATTTGGTTTTGTGGTGAGCTAAAAGCATCACCCTACAAGTTGTTTAAACATAATAGGTATTACGCCCACGCCCCATGCGTCCAATAAGACCTTTTTCCACCATCTCTTTTAAAATGTATCTAACTAGTTGAAACAATAATTCAACATCTTTAGAGGTTATTAAATTCAAGTATCGGCTCTTCTTGTCCTAGTAATCCGATACCTTATCACTAATCGGTCACGACCGATTAGTGATAAGGTATCGGACGGTTTAACGACGGTCTCTTTTGTTTTCGCCATAATTTATTAGTGTTTTTAGATTCAAAATTCATCGTTCCCTTTTTTAATATTAAAGTATTATAGCAAAATTTCCGTAGGGTGTTTTCCCACGAAAACACCGTCAAAACAAAATAGGCATAATAAAGAATTTACAATTTAAAAAGATATGATTTCTCGGATATGAATATCCATTTAATTTTAATGAAGATTTGATGTGTGACATGGTCACACCTACGGGTTTTTTAACCTTTTAATGAGAGGTTTTATGCCTATTTGATTTTGACGGTGTAGTCGGGGACTACACCCTACCCACAACACTTTAACAACTTTTTGTCAAATGTCTTAATCTCATATTCATCTTTTAAAGCACATAAATAACCATCGACAAAATCAATATTTTTCTTTTCAAAATACTCTAATGCAAGGAGGGTATGTGACTTTGAACCTATCATGGAAATATTTGATTGAGACAAAAATGCTACAACAGAAGTGGTCAAATCTGCTTTAGGAATAGAATAGACTTTTAATAGCACATAAACAACTTCTGCTACAACTTCATTTAGAACCATACAACCATTGTTATCAATGCACTTTTTAGCTATTAAGAACATCTCTTCATTGTCTCTTAAAAGATAACGTAAAATATAATTTGCATCAAGAAGCATCATATTTTATGCTTCTCTTCCATATGACTTTTCCATGCATCATCTTCTTTTTCAATCAAACTAAGATTTGCATACTTATGTAAAGAACCAGCAATAGAATTGGAAGGACTATTTTTTTTTCGATTATTTTCAACCAACTCTTGAACAAAACCAGCATATTTGTTGTCAATAAAATAACCTTTTATCTGATTACGTTTCTTGTCAACAATCTCTACAATGTCAAAACCATCTAATTTATGTAAGTTTCGTTGTATATCAGAAATAGATATTTGTTTCATTACAAACCTTTCATATATGTTTTCATATATTATATTGTAAATGGTCTATTTTGTCAAACACCCTAAATAAAACTCGGAGCATCATTAGCAAACAATATCAAATCTCCAGCCTTAGTATGCTCAATGAGCATCTCTTGCATTTTGTCTTTGCTCTCTAGTTTTACCAGCTTTGTAGACTCAACATGGTCTTTGAAAATTCCGTAGTTTAGGTCGCCTGTTACAACTACTAGGTCAAATACTTCATTGGCTCTTTGGGCTACTTGCACATTGAACTCGTCGTCTACTTCTACAAGACCCGGGGTAATGACTACTTTTCTTCCACTGTAGGTTGATGCAAGGTTAAAACCTTCTAACATACCGTCGATGTTTCCGTTGAAAGAATCGTCAATGATGAGTTTTCCACCTGCGTCCATGCGTTGTAGTCTGTGTGGTGTTGGCTCTAAAGTGTTGAGCTGTTTTTTGATGCTCTCTTCGTCTACCTCTAAGGCTTTTGCAACTTTAATGGAGAGACCCAAGTTCATGGCATTGAACGAACCTAAGATGTTGGCATGGTACTGCTCTCCATCCATCTCGAAATCTAAGCCGTCTAGGGTTGCTTTGATGTCTGACACTTCGTTTCCAAAAGAGTGAACGTGCTTAATGGGTTGTAGTTTTGCACTTCTGTCTACCCATGCTTCTTTTAGACGCTCTGAACTCAAAATCTCCATTTTAGTGTTTCTAATATTCTCTAAGTTTTTGAAGTACTCAATGTGTGCTGGACCAATTTTACCAACTACTGCTAAGTGAGGGTTAACAAACTTGGTAATCTCTTCAATGTCCCCTGCTCCTCTTGCTCCCATCTCTACCACGTAAACTTCTGTGTCAGATGGTAGGTCGTCGTTGATGTCTTTTAGAACTCCACCAAAAGTGTTGACCGAACGTGGGGTTGCGTAGACATTGTATTTGGCTGACAAAATGTGGGCAATGTAGTTTTTGATGCTTGTTTTACCATAACTCGCAGTTACTCCAATGACTATCATGTTCTCCATGGTTGCTAGTTTTTTCTCTGCTTTTTTCTGAAAACCTAAGAAGAGCATCTTTTCCATCATGGCTGAAATGAGATATGCAAAAAAGAGAGGAATGAGTACAGCGAAGCTCTCATAAGGCACACCTGCGAACTTTAACATGACCACAAACAGTGTCAAGAAAACCAAGGCAGCAAAGAAACGTTTTACCCTACCTGTAAATACCAAGGGTTTGTCTTGCTCTTCTCTCCAGAAATAGAGTGCTACAACATAGGTAACCGTAGCAATGATGCTTAGATTTAAATATCTATTTAAAAGGAAATAGGCTAAAAGTGGAAGTAAAAAGTAGACCAAGTGCCACCATGTTTTGGTGTGGTGAAAGAGTACTCTCTCTATTTTGTAGGAGTACCACTGCATGTTGGTCATGAAGTAGTAGCCAAGTGCTAAAACGAAAACGATGTTGCTTAATATATCTAAAAATAACATTCTATATCCTCTTAAAAATTAAAGAGGATATTTTAGCATACTTGGACTTTGTTATTGAGTTGAGGGGTAATAGATTTCAGAATCAATGACCGTATCTCCATAGACTGAAGGAGTAGGTTCATAGCTATCAACTGGACCATATACCGTAGCTTGACAAGACTTTTTTTTGTACTTTAACTCTGCCTTACAGTCGTCACAAAAGTCATAGGGCATTCCATGAATGAGTACAGAGAGTACGGCTTGTATATCTGGACTGGCATACATGACACAATCACGGTTATTACAATGCCCTGCTTTGTTGTGTGTTACCGATGATGGAACACCCAATCTATGCCCAATCTCATGGGTCAAGACAATCTTCCATGCTTGTATATCTGAGATGACAGGAGCATCGTTAATGGTAACGGAGTTGTATGCGACCACATTGTATTTGTAGTCCGAAGGAAAAGCATAACCTCTTAGTTTACTCTTTCCATTTGCTGGACAGATTAAGTCAGGAGTATAGACCATGACAATGGAGTTATGATGAGAAAGTTTAGCAAGCTCTTTTTCCAAAGCTACTTTTTCATTGGCAGAGAGATGTGTCACCATCTTGTTGTGTCCCAATGTCGTAATAAATGCATTGATTAACTCTGGTTTTATGCTAATCTTGACAGTATCATGAATTTTCATGTTGTGGCTGGTGTACTTTTTAATGATGTCCATAGAGTAGTCAAAAGACTCTTTTGGAGGATGCGACCCATTAATGCTAATGGGTAAAATATCTATGCTATTGGCACAAACCAATGCTCCATTGACCTCTTGTTTGTTCGCTTTGCCCTCCATGGGCTTAGGGGAAAAAGTACAACTGGTAATTAAGGTGAGTATTGAAATAAGTAGAAGAATCCGTTTCATAATGAGCTCCTTTAAAGGTCACATCATTGAGTTCTAAATCAATAGAAGAAGCAGAGGGCTATACTTATAATTATAATAAAATAAAGTTATCTGCTCATAAAAAGAAAGAATTAGTTTATGTACATAAACTGTGAAAGGAAAATGATGGTTAAAACAAAGGCAAATGGTAACTGATGCCCCTTAAAAACTAATGGTTGAATTTTTAAGTAAACTTGCATAAAACCACGAAGCCCTAACCAAAGACCTAGAAATGCTTTGAGAGACAATAACATCTGAAAAGTGCTTAAGCCTTCACTTGAAATTGGACCAAACACTTGTGAAATGAGGTAAAGACCTGTAAGCACAGCCACAATAAGACTTGGTGGAACAACTTTTCTTACAAACATCATGAAAGACTCTCGTGCTTTTTTGTGTTCGTCAGCATTTAAATTTTTGGGCATTTTGTTTAAGAAAAGATTGTCAGTAATGAGAAAACCACCGTAGATAAAGGCAGCAAAAAGGTGTATGGTCTTAATGAGAATAAATAACATGAAAAATCCTATAATATATATATGATATATAACTGGCTAAGTTTTTCAACTTAGCCATAAAAGCTACTCGCCTTTTTTGTCAGCAATAATAGTTGGTTTTACACCTCTTGGTGCAACCATCCAGAACTTAGAGATGGCAACTCTCCAATGCTCTAAGATATATGTTCCGACTTCACTTCCAGTCTTTGCAACATAATCTTTGAGAAGTGCTTTTAGCTCAAACGCTTCATCTTCCCACTCGTCGGTGTCAATTCTTAATGCTTCAACCAATTCTGGGTTTACTTTTTCGTAAAATCCACCCTCTTCGTCGTAAACAAATGTTTTACCACCTGTCATACCAGCACCAAAGTTAACTCCTGTTTTACCAAGAATCGCAACCATACCACCTGTCATATACTCACAAGGGTGGTCACCTGTTCCCTCAACTACTGCTGTAGCACCTGAGTTTCTAACAGCAAAACGCTCACCAACTTGACCTTGAACATAAAGTTTACCACCTGTAGCACCGTAAAGACAGGTGTTTCCACCCAGTGCAAACTCTTGACCTGCTCTACCTGAAGTAATGACAATGTTACCACCGTTCATACCTTTACCAATGTAGTCGTTACCAGCACCGTTAATGTTAATGTCAATACCTTTAGACATAAATGCACCCAACGACTGACCAGCTGTACCTGTCATGTTAAGGGTAATTGTCCCATCAGGAAGACCAGCATTACCATGAAGCTCTGCAATCTCTCCAGAGATTCTTGTTGCAAAACTTCTGTTGAGGTTAGAGATATCTTTGTTCAAGACAATTGGAGTACTTGGGTCTTTAATGGTCGCCATTAACTCTTTAACAAGCTCTTGTTCATACTCATTTTGGTCGTAAGGTTCGTTAAATGGAACTTGACAAGTGTTTACACCATCTAGTTTGTAGAGCATCTCTGCAAAATTAAACTTCTTAGCAAACTCATCGTCAATAACTTTTAACAAGTGGTTTTGACCAACAATCTCTTCAAGAGAAGCGTAACCAAGTTCAGCAAGAATTTCTCTAATCTCTTCGGCAATAAGTGTAAAGTAGTTGACTACTTTGTCCACGTTACCATTGAACTTCTCTCTTAAATGTGGGTCTTGAGTTGCAACACCCACACCACAAGTGTTAAGGTGACAAACACGAAGCATAATACAACCAACAATAACCAATGCACCTGTACCAAATGCATACTCTTCAGCACCTAAAATGGCTGCTTTAACAACATCGAGTCCAGTCTTTAAACCACCATCGGTTTCAAGGGTTACTTGACCTCTAAGGTTGTTTGCTTTTAAAGCATTGTGTGCTTCAATAAGTCCAAGCTCCCAAGGGTTACCAGCAAATCTGATTGACCCAATAGGGGCTGCACCTGTACCACCATCTGCACCTGAGATAATGATTTTGTCAGCATAGGCTTTTGCAACACCAGCTGCAACTGTACCAACACCAGCAGTAGAAACCAACTTAACAGCAACTCTTGCTTTTGGGTTCACCTGTTTCATGTCAAAAATCAACTGAGCCAAATCTTCAATGGAGTAGATGTCATGGTGTGGTGGTGGCGAAATAAGGGTTACCCCTGGTTTTGTAAATCTAAGCTTTGCAATGAGTGGAGATACTTTAGAACCTGGAAGCTGTCCACCCTCACCTGGTTTTGCACCCTGTGCTACTTTAATTTGAAGCTCAGTTGCCGAACGTAAATACTCAGGAGTTACCCCAAAACGTCCAGAAGCAATCTGTTTAATCGATGAGTTTTTCTCTGTTCCATAACGAACTGGGTCTTCTCCACCCTCTCCAGAGTTTGACTTCGCACCAATACGGTTCATTGCCACAGCTAAAGTTTCATGTGCCTCTTGAGAGATTGACCCCATTGACATTGCAGCTGTTGAGAAACGTTTAAAGATTTCACTTAAAGGCTCAACCTCATCAATGCCAATAGAAGCTCTGTCAGAAGTTAACTCATAGAAGTCTCTAATGAACTTTTTATCTCTCTCATTTACCAGAGTTTTTACTTTTTCATAATCTTCTTTTGAACCTGACTCAGCAGACTTTTGAATGGCAGAGATGGTAGGACGAGAGAAGTCATGGAACTCTTCTCCTCTTTTGTACTTGTAGTACCCACCTTTGTAGAGAGAGTTCTTTTTCCCTTCAAAGCTTGTAGTAAAGGCACGTTGATGATTCGCGTTTAAACGAGCATCAATGTCTGCATAGTCTAAACCATTTAGAAGTGCTGTTGTTCCATCGAAACACTCATTTACAATCTCTTTACTTAGACCAACTGAGTCAAAGAGTCTTGAGTTTCTGTACGACGAAATGGTCGCAATTCCCATTTTTGACATAATCTTCATGAGACCAGCACCCATTGCACGTCTAAATCTACGAAGTGTTGCATCTAGTTCATCACTTTGTCCCTCTAGCTCTGTTACTGTGTAGTAGAGTAAATAAGGGAAAATCGCAGCTGCACCATAAGCAATCATACACGCAGCAGAGTGTGGGTCAAACACCTCACCTGTTACAGCAACAATACTTGCCAAGTGACGTAAGTCAGCAACTAGAAGCTCTTGACTTAAACGACCAACAACCATAAGCATTGGTAATGCTTTATTGTTCTCATTTAAATCTCTGTCATCTAAGATAATGGTTCTCACTCCATTGTCACGAACATCAACAATGATTTTTTCAACCACTGCATGAAGCGAAGCTTTTAAATCATTGGTATAAACCGTGCTGTATTGACCAACTTTATAAGCTGGGTCATACTTGTCGTTCCCCTCTTCACCAAACTCTTGAAGTAGAGAAAATCTTTTTGCTGACATTACAGGAAGAACTGTTTTTAGTCTTTTTGCATGTGCAGGACCATCGGCTAAAATATTTTGAACTTCACCAAAACCTGTGTTAAGACTCATGACTGTTTTTTCACGAATTGGGTCAATTGGTGGGTTGGTTACCTGTGCAAATTTCTGTTTAAAGAAGTCTGTAAAGTTTCTCTGCTCATTTGAGAATGCTGCGATTGGTGTGTCATCACCCATTGCACCTGTGGTCTCTTTACCCTCAGCAATCATTGGTCTAATGACCTCTCTCATTACCTCTAATGTATAGTTAAAGTAACGCTGTTTAGCTTCCATTGTTCCATCGTTAAGTGCAACATTTGTTGCCAACTTTTCAGCACAAGGTTTATGCTCTTGAAGGTACTGTAAGTTACTACTCAACCACTTATCGTAAGGGTTCAACGATTTAATGTAGTCATCAATGTCATTGGTCTTAAGCACTTTTCCATACTTAAGGTCAATTCCCATCATCTCACCAGACTGTAGTCTTCCACGCTCAACAATCTCTTCATCTGCAAGTTCTAAAACTCCATACTCAGAGGTAATCAAAAGTCTGTTGTCGGTAGTAATGATGTACTTTGAAGGTCGAAGTCCATTTCTGTCAATAACACAACCAATGTAACGACCATCGGTCATACTTACAGCTGCTGGTCCATCCCATGGTTCAAAACAGGTACTTGCATACTCATAGAACGATTTCAAATCGGGGTCCATGTGTGGTGCATTGTGCCAAGGTGCTGGAACTAATGAACGTGCTGCTTTAAAGAAATCAACACCGTTGATTCTTAAAAACTCCATGAAGTTGTCAAGTGAAGCTGAATCAGACATATTTGACTGAATAACTTTCTTTAATCTTTTCATCTCTTCATCAGTAAATACTTCTGATTTTACAGAAGCCATTTTAGAAGCAACGTTAAATCGGTTTGCAGTTACAGAGTTAATTTCACCATTGTGTGCAATCATTCTAAATGGTTGTGCCAACTTCCACTCTGGTAGAGTATTGGTTGAAAATCTCTGATGAAAAAGACAAAAAGAGATTTTAAAATCTTCATCAGCAAGGTCTGTGTAGAACTCTTTGATGTGTGTTGGCATTACCAGTCCCTTGTAAGAGACTACCGAAGTTGAAAATGAAGGTATATAGAAACTATTATCAACCACAAGCTCTGCCTCAATCTCTTTTCGAGTAAGATAGATCAGTGCTTCAAAACGCTGTTTTGCTACGGCTGACTTAGGAGCAACAAAAACTTGTTTAATGGTTGGTAATGATACCAACGCCTGTTCTCCAAGTGCAGCTGTATCAACAGGAACAGTACGTGTATATAATACCTTTAAATCATTATTTGTACAAACGGTATTAATGATGTCAAAATCAGATGAGTGGTTTGAAAAAACCATTGCAACAGCATATGTTTCAGGAAGGTCAATGCCCTCTTTTGATGCTTCTTTGTTGAAAAATGATTTTGGCAAAGAGAGAAGCAGTCCTGAACCATCCCCCGTTTTACCATCTGCAGCAACTGCACCACGGTGCATCATTCGTGAGAGTGATGTAATTGCATCTTCTAAGTTTTTATGAGTCGGTTTATTGTCTATTGACGCTAAAAGTCCAAAACCACAGTTATCTTTAAATGACGTAAAGAGATCTTGCATAAGCTACCTTTAATTAATATCTGTATAGGGTTTCAAAAAGAATTTTTCCCCAAAAATTGGGTCGATAATATCTAAACTATTATTAAAACAAGGGCTAACAATAGCCTCTACATTTATTATTAATATAAGTAAAAGTAAAACTATATACTATGGTAACACTTATTAGTAAAAAGCAAAGAGAAGCAGGATTCAGAAGTGCGTGGATTTATAATCAATATTAGAAAAGCAAAAAATGAAGATGTCATTGTTACCGTTCTTAGCAATAGTACTGTAAAAAGTTATTGGCGTTTTTTTGGTGCGAGACACTCCATTCTTCAAATTGGCAATTTAGTAGATTTTGAACTAAGTGACTCCAATGGTAATTTTATGCCAAATATGCGTTCATTATCTCACATCAGTTTTCCATGGATTTTTTCACACAATCATCTATTGGTTTGGCAAAACTTTATTAAACTTTTTGAGCCTCACTTAAAAGATACAATTGAGGTTGACAGCTTCTACTACGACCTATTATTAAACGTAGCTAAAAAATGGGACAAACAAAATCCCAAAAGACTGGCAATTGAAGCCTATATTGAACTCTTAAATTATGAAGGACGACTCTATGATAATGGTTTTTGTTATGTATGTGAAGAAGTTTTAGATGAGAAAGTTGGTCTTATGCGTGCATTTTTACCTGCGCACCCAAAATGCATTTATTCTCACGCTTTAAATAAAAAAGAAGTCTTTATGTTGTATAATTCCCACTCTACGATACATATCGATGATTACAACGTCGAAATTCTCTACAAGATTCTTCAAAAAGGTCTTTAAATCTTGTTTTCTTATTAAAATTAAACGCTAATCAATAATTTTCAATACTTTATTAATATTATTTCTATATAATCTCTACATATTTAAGTTATTAAAAGGAAAATCAATGAAATTAAAATATTCATCACTACTTGTAGGGCTATTACTACCTATCTCATATGTTAACGCTGAGGTATCACTTATTCCACCTAATGCGAAGGCTGGAGAGTGTTATGCGAAAGTTGTTATTCCAGCTAAGTATAAAACTGTTGAAGAGCGTGTTTTAGTACAAGAGGCATCTAACAAAATTTCTGTTATTCCAGCTAAGTACGAGTGGGTTGAAGAGAAAATTGAAATGACTCCTGCGAGTAAAAAACTTATTACGGTTCCTGCAACTTACAAAAAAGTTACAGAAGTAGTTGAAGTTAAACCAGCTTCAAAATCTTGGCATGTAAACTTAAGAAAACATGCTGCACCAGTAAGTAAAGAAATTTTAGTTGCTGCAAAACTAAAAGGTGTTGATTTAGACGCTACAGCTCCAGGTACATGTTACAAAGAGTACTACACTCCTGAAACATACAAAACAGTAACTGAAGAAGTTGTAACTCAAAAAGAGACTACTAAAACAAAAGTTATTCCTGCACAATACGAAATGGTAGAAAAAACTATTGAAGTTAAACCTGCTTCAAAGAAAACAATTACTGTTCCAGCAACATATGGTTTCACTGAAGAGAAAGTTTTAGTTGAAAAAGAGAAAACTGTATGGAAAAAAGGTACAAACCCTGCACAGAAACTTGACGGTGCTACTGGTGAGATTATGTGTTTGGTTAAAGTTCCAGCAAAATACAAAACAATTAGAAAAAAGATTGTAAAAACTCCAGCAACTACAAAAATTGTTGAAATTCCTGCTGCATCTAAAACAATTCGAGTTAAAAAACTTGTTGCTGAAGCTAAAACTGAGACCATTACAATTCCAGAAGTAAAAACAACTGTTCAGAAAAAAGTACTTGATACTAAACCTGAGTTCTCATGGGTTAAAGTTGGAAACAGTGTTGACAGAGGTCTTAACTATACAGGTCATGAAATCTGTTTAGTAGCATCTGCTGCACAATCTCAAAAAATTACAAAAACAGTACTTGATATTCCATCATCTACAAAAGAGCTTGTTATTGACCCTACTTTCAAAACTGTTAAAGTCAAAAAATTAGTAGAAGAAGCTAAAGAGGTTAAAACTCCAATTGAAGCACTTTACAAAACAATTAACAAAAAAGAGAAAGTTTCTGGTTCTCACCAAAGTTGGGAAAGAATTCTTTGTCAAACAAACATGAACCAACATGTAATTTTACAAATTCAAAATGCACTTAAATCACAAAACTACAACCCAGGTAAAATTGATGGTGTTTTAGGACGTGACACAAGAGTTGCACTTGACAAATATCAAAGAGATCACTCATTGGCGACTGGTGGAATTACTTACGAAACATTAAATTCACTAAACATCAATCTTTAATCTTTACCCTTCATAATAAATTAAAAAAAGCTACCTAATCTCTTTAGGTAGTCTTTCTTCTCTCTTTACTTCTCAAAAAAATGGAAACTCATAAGAATTTTATGATAAAATAAAACCTAAATAAACAGAAAATAAAGGACAACCTTTGCAAAAATTATTTGGTTTCTTATTTATTGTACTTTCAGCTGGATTTACCGTTTGGTATCCACTTGGAAAGCTATTGGGGTAAGAGATGGCAAAAGTAAAACGATACAACCCTGACACTAGTGTTAACAACTATAAAGCGAAAAAAGGTCATCTACTCTATATCTTTTTAGCACCACTATTTTTATCTGTTATTTTGGCTCTACTACAAAGAGACATTACTGCATTTGCACTTAACCTAGCAGCTTTTGGACTTTTTTACGCAACAGCCAAACTTAACACCATTGGTTTAGCAAATGAGTTTAAGTACCATAAAGAGAAGTTAACTAAAGCTCCAGAGAAGCCTTTTAAAACTATCTCGGCTCTTCTACTTGGGTTTTCAACCTTTTTTACGGCAACTATTGCTGGTGGTGAGTCCATTTTAACAGGTGTGTTTCTCTCTGTTACCTCAACCATTGGTTATGCTCTCTACTACGGCTTAGACCCTCGTGCAGACAAACTAGAGAACATTGGTGGAGTCTCTGCTGACTTGGTACTAAAAACACTCTCCGATGCAAAATCAAAACTGAGTGGCATTGAAATGCATATGAAAAAGATTTTAGATGACACCTTACTTCACGACAAGTTGGCTTTAGCAGTTGAAAAAGCTGAATACATCATTCAAACCATTCAAGAAGACCCAAAAGACATTCGTGTTGCACGTAAGTTTTTGGTGGTCTACATTGATGGCTTAGAGAAAGTTACAGAGTCTTACACCTCAATGGATGAAGCAGACATAAAAGGTGAGACAAAAGTGAGGCTTCATCAGCTACTAGAAGATGTGGAGCATCGTTTCGACAAAGAATTGGTTCGTCTAAAGAAAAACAATGAGTTTGACTTAGATGTAAATATTGACGTACTACAACAACAAATCAAAAATTAAATTTATTGAATAAACATAAAGAGGAAGAGAATATGGAAACAAAAACAAAAGAGATTATAGAAGCAACCATTGAAGAGCAAAATGAAAATTTACCTGTGGTACAAGAAGCTGAAGAGACACAACTTCAAAAAGCATTAAGTGAACTGGACTTTAACGACAGAACTTCCATTATCTACTTTGGAGCAACAGCACAAGAGGAGTTAGATGACATCTCTAACCGTATGATTGATGGTGTTAAAAACAAAGACACAGGTGCTGCTGGTGCAGTGCTTAATGAAATGGTTGCTGTTATCAAAGGTTTTGACCTTGAAGAGTTAAACCCTAACAAAAAGCTCCCTTGGTATGCCAAACTTTTTGGTGGAGTAAAACCTCTGACCAAGTTCATTCAAGGCTACGAAGAGGTTCGTGACCAGATTGATATGATTTCTAATAACCTAGAGACACACAAAAGTACTCTTATGAAAGATGTTGTCTCTCTTGACAAACTTTACGAAGCAAACCTTGAATACTTTAGAAAACTGGAACTCTACATTGAAGCTGGAGAGATTAAAAAGACAGAGTTAGAAGAGAAAATACTCCCTGAATATATTGAAAAAGCAAAAGAGGAAGAGATGATGGCAATTCAAGAGCTTAAAGAGATTCGTGCTTTTGGTGACGACTTAGAACGTAGAGTGCATGACCTTAGACTTTCTCGTCAGGTTACCATGCAGTCACTTCCAAGCATCAGACTCATTCAAGAAAATGACAAGTCACTCATTAACAAAATCTCATCTACTTTGGTTAACACTGTACCACTTTGGAGAAACCAACTGGCACAAACAGTGACCATCTTTAGAAGTCATGAGTCTGCAAAAGCACTTAAAGATGCTGCTGACTTAACCAATGAGCTACTAGAGCGAAATGCCGAAGGATTAAGAGAAGCTAACCGTGAAGTTAGAACACAAATGGAACGTGGAATTTTTGATATCGATAGTATTAAAATTGCCAATGACACACTTATTGCAACACTTAATGACTCATTAGAAATTGCTGAAGAAGGTAAAGAAGCAAGAGCCAAAGCACTTGTTGAGCTTGAAAAAACAGAACATGAACTCAAAGAGGCACTTCTCTCTACAAAAGCAAAGCTAGAGACGCTTCCTGAAGAGACTGTAGCAGACATTACAAAAGGATAAACATGGGACTATTTGACTGGGTATTTGGACAATTTAT
>Ga0256844_10000481_pt1 | contig 15462 bp, 20 predicted proteins | sample MusselsmetaG_FD_189100 | JGI IMG/M metagenome (GOLD analysis project Ga0256844, IMG submission 189100) | Mussel associated microbial communities from hydrothermal vent at the East Pacific Rise, Pacific Ocean - Mussels | ecosystem: Host-associated > Mollusca > Shell > Unclassified ... | reverse complement strand
CCAATGACTGGCCACCAACCATTGAAGGATAGGAGAAAAATATGAAATATACATCACAAATGGTCGCAAAACCATATTTTATTTTTGCATTAATTCTTCTAGCAGGAGAGATACTTTTTGGTTTACTCATGGGTATTCAGTATATTTGGGGAGATTTTTTATTTCCACTCATTCCGTTTAACGTACTTAGAATGGTACATACCAACTTACTCATTGTATTGCTCTTGTTTGGTTTTATGGGTGCAACTTATTATTTAGTACCTGAAGAAACTGAGTCTGAACTTTGGAGTCCAAAATTAGCAATAATTACTTTTTGGGTATTTGCAGTAACTGGCGTACTTACCATTTTAGGCTATCTGTTTGTTCCTTATGCAGAGTTAACAGAACTTACGTTTAATAATCTTTTACCTACTATGGGTAGAGAGTTTCTAGAGCAACCCTTACCAACAAAAGTCGGTATTGTACTTGTTGTTTTATCGTATCTTCTCAATGTTACTATGACGGTACTCAAAGGAAGAAAAACGGTTATTACTACCGTACTTCTTACAGGTCTTTTAGGTCTTGCTGTCTTTTTCCTATTTGCCTTTTATGTACCTGATAACCTCATTATGGATAAATTCTTTTGGTGGTTCACTGTTCACTTATGGGTTGAAGCCACTTGGGAGCTTATTTTGGGTGCTATTTTAGCCTTTGTACTCATTAAAGTAACAGGTGTAGACCGAGAACATATTGACAAATGGCTCTATCTTATTATTGCTATGACGATGGTATCGGGTATTTTAGGAACAGGTCATCACTTCTTCTATATGGGAGCACCTGAGTATTGGTTATGGATTGGGTCTATCTCATCTGCTGTTGAACCTCTACCTTTTTTACTTATGATTCTTTTTGCCTTTACTATGGCTAGAGACAGAAAGATAAAACATGACAATGAAATGGCACTAACTTGGGCAAAAGGGACAGCAGTCATGGGATTTCTTGGAGCTGGGGTTTGGGGCTTTTTCCATACTTTAGCACCTGTTAATATGTATACTCATGGTACACAGTTAACAGCAGCACACGGTCACCTTTCATTTTATGGTGCCTATGTGATGATTATTTTTACGATGATTTCTTATGCTATGCCAATTTTACGAGGTCGTCCTCATGGGAATTGTGCAAAAGCTCAAAAAGTAGAATTAATATCGTTTTGGATGCTGAATATTGGTATGCTTGGTCTTACATTGGCACTAAGTGCCGCTGGTGTCGTTCAAATCATGGATCAACGTGTTGGTACGCACCTTATAGGCTTTATGGAGTCACAAGAGTCTATTAATGGTATTTATATGGTACGTGCTGGTTTTGGTCTGCTTGTATTTGCAGGACTTCTTACTTACTTTTACAGTTTCTTCGTCAAAGAAGAAGCTGCACAGGCATAGGTAGAATAAAATGCTTCACTATTGGCTTGAGTTTGAAGAAAGTGTGGGAAAAGTATGGGATACATATCTCAACAAAAAAGTCCATAAATTTCACGAAGAACAAAGAGTCTATTTTGAAGATATTTCAAAACCTTTACATATTTTTCATCGTCTCATCGGCGGTGAAAAAGCAAAAGAACTTCAAATCACTGACAAAAGATATGTTGAGACTTCCCGAACACTATTGGAAAAAGTATCTTTTTTAGGAAAAGAGTTTTTTTTAACTTGGCAAGATGAAGAGTCTGTTTACCTACCTGCATCATTTGCCTATTTTGAAACAAAACAAGAAAATGAACTGCTCTACTATTGGCTAGTTGCACTCGCTGCACAAATAGATGATATCACCCATACTAACCTTATAGAAAAAAATCAAAAAGCAATGTACTATCTCACAAAACGCTATAGTGGTTTTGATACTTTTTATAAAAAAGCCAGTGACTATCTTATGGATAAATACGCACAATTATCATTTCTTAAATCTTTAGAAGAGCAATCAAACAAAGATTTAATAGATGATTATCCAAATCCTTTATGGATTTATCCACCAGCAATTACCTTGGGTTATGCAAATAATCTTGATGATGAAGATAAAGAAAATCCTACACGAGAAGAGAATACCGATAAATCTGAAGAACTGCACATGAAAAAGCAGACTGAGCAAATAGATGATAAACATGAAACAGATGGTTTTTTAGCCTTTTTACCTGAATCACTCATGAGCATATTTGAGCAAGTGAATGTAGACAGATGTGAAGATGACAGCTTTGATGAAGATGCTCTCTATCATGCGGAAGATCTCGATGAGATAACCATTGGTCAAAAACAGGCAAATCTCTCGGCTCGTATCAAAATGGACTTGGAGCTTCTACCCGACAATACAGTGATATACCCGTTAGGTAAAGGGCATTTCGTAGATGAGTGGGATTATAAAAAAAATGACTATCTCCTAAAATATGCACATATCCTACCACAGATAACGATGAATGTTGTCCCTATAGAGTTACCCCAGAGGCTGAAAAAAACTGTCAAGAAAATTCAGGGTGAGTTGGATATGTTACAACTTGACCGTATTAAAAATGATCGTCTCCCTTATGGAGATGAACTCAATATGGATAGTTGGATAGAATATCTCTCTCATCAAAACAGATCCATGCATCATCAAAATTTTTACACAACGTATGAGAAAAAAACACGTGATATGGCAACCCTGCTTTTGGCTGATATCTCACTCTCTACAGAGGGTGGCATCACACAGGAGATACGTATTATTGATGTGATTAAAGATTCATTGATGGTCTTTAGTGAAGCCTTGCAAAAATTAGAAGATACCTTTGCAATCTACACCTTCTCTTCTTTGCAAAATAAAAAGGTCTATTTTAATATTATCAAAAACTTTAAAGATAACTATGATGCACTTATCCGAGGAAGAATTGAAAGTATCAAACCACAATACTATACACGAATGGGTGCAGCCATCAGAGAAGCAACAAAGATTTTAGAGAAGCAGCAAAGGACCAATAAGCTTCTACTTATTATCAGTGATGGTAAGCCAAATGATGAGGACAGATATGATGGTCGTTATGGGATAGAAGATACAAAGAAAGCCCTAGAAGAAGTGAAGAAAAAAGGAATCACACCTTTTTGTATCACCATTGATTTGGATGCGAAAGAGTATTTGAGTTATCTTTTTGGTCGTAATGGCTATGCCATCGTACGTGATGGACAGAAATTACCAAAAGTACTTACAGAAGTCTATATAAATTTAACAAAATAAGGAATAACCATGTCAAAAAACTATTATTTACCACAATCAAACGAAGTGGAGCTTTTTGAAGCTGCCGCACAGATGAACCTCCCTGTCCTCATTAAAGGGCCTACAGGATGTGGGAAAACAAGGTTTATTGAATCCATGGGAGAGAAACTGGGACGCGATGTCTATACCGTAGTATGTCACGATGATTTAAGTGCAGCAGATTTGGTGGGGCGACACTTGATTAATGATAACGGTACCTATTGGCAAGATGGACCACTGACAAAAGCAGTAAGAAATGGTGGTATCTGTTATATTGATGAAATCATAGAAGCAAGAAAAGACACCACTGTGGTACTGCATTCATTGGCTGATTATCGAAGAATATTGCCCATAGACAGAACAGGCGAAGTGATAGAAGCCCATCCTGACTTTATGTTGGTAGTTTCCTATAATCCCGGGTATCAAAATATTCTTAAAGGGATGAAGCCAAGTACCAAACAACGTTTTATCTCACTAAGCTTTCACTATCCCAAACCTGAAATTGAAAAAAAAGTAATCCTACAAGAGAGTGGTGTAGATGAAGAAATAGCACAAAAACTTGTCGATATTGCAAGTGAAATAAGACGCTTAGATGATACAGACATCCAAGAAGCAGTCTCAACACGACTTCTTATATATGCAGCAAAACTGATAGTCAAAGGGTTTGACCCCTACCAAGCATGTATGCACTCTATTGTTGAATCACTCAGTGATGAAGAGGATGTGTTAGAAGTATTGGAAAAACTCATAATCCTCCACTTTCCAAAGAACTCCAATGTCTAAGTTAACTACTATAAAAGAAAAATATCCTCCTGGAGATTTTGGTATTTGGATTATTATCTATGTTGAACTTATTACTTTTGGACTCTTTTTTATAGGATATGCAATTTCTAGAAGAACAAATCTGGAAATGTTCAATAGCTCACAACTGATGCTCAATCAAACATCGGGCTTTATCAATACTTTTATTTTAATTAGCAGTAGTTATTTGGTTGCCAAAGGTATTTACAATATGCGGACAATGACCCAAGACAACATAAAAGAATCCAATACAAAAGCTTCCAAATGGCTTGCCTTTGCTATCGTTTGTGGGGTAGCTTTTTTGTTTATTAAAATATCTGAATTTTATCATATCTTTGCTCTGGGAATAACATTGAGTACAAACAAATTTTTTATGTTTTATCTACTGCTTACCCTCTTTCATTTTATGCATGTATTTTTAGGAATCATCATCCTTTTTAATATACGTCAACGCACAAAAATTGCAGGCTATACACCAGATGATTACCGAGGATTCGAGTCAGGTGCATCTTATTGGCATATGGTTGATTTGTTGTGGATTGTACTTTTTCCACTTGTATATATCATAAGATAAGGATAAAAATGAAAACAAAGATAAAAAGAATTTTAGAATATGTATGGATATTTTTAGTCATACTTACCATTTTTGCTTATCTGTTAGGGTATCTTAAATTAATCAGTACTTCACTGGTTGGGGTATTACTTCTAACTACATTTATCAAAGGTGCTTTGGTTAGTGATTACTTCATGGGGCTAAAAGATGTTGTAGGAAAATACAGATTCATCCCTGTCATTTGGCTCAGTATTGTCATTATATTGATTGCTATAGCATATTATCTTCCCGTACCTGTGACACACTAAAGATAATACCATAGAACCTAATCATTCTACGGTATATCTGGAGCATCTATCTCCTCACCCAAAAAAGCATAACTCTTTCCTATACGCGCCACAGGTTTAAAGGCAATAGTGAGTCGTTCTTTATCTGTGATTACTTCATCATCTATAAATATTTCATTCACATTTAAAACAAGAGGAATAGTCGACCCTCCTCCCAAGTCTATCTCCTGATTGAGTTCACAAAAATATGCAGAAGGCACACCTTTTATCATAGGGGGATAGCCATCTTCTAAAGAGACAGTTTCTATATTAAACATCTCTGCTTCACTTACCTCTTTGTCTAACCCTTTGGAAGAGAGGTGCATCTTTTCTAAATCTTTTTCTTCTACCATACAGATAGTACATTTTTTATGTTTACGTATATTGGCAAGAGTATCTTTAGGTGTCCCATCTGCTTTATGCCCTACAGAGATAAGGACAGAAGCAGGATCAGAAGACAACCCTATAAAATAACTAAATGGTGCAATATTTACAATACCCTCATCTTCTGTCACAACCCATGCAATAGGTCTGGGGATGATGGTCTGTGCCATCAGTTTATAGGTTTCATTTAGCGTTTTATCTTTATTTAAATCAAATATCATTATTTTACCTTCCATGGTTTTGGTGATTCTATTTTAGCTAAAGAGTCTATCCACTCTTTTAACATGGTTAACTCTTCTTTTGAAAATTTATTTTTAAATGGTGGCATTATCATATTGTTGAATTTTTTCCATTTCCCCTGACTACCATTTTGAATAACTTCCATAACTTCTTTTGTACCATTTTTTGCTATGTTTTTGAAAGATGGTCCTACCTTATCTTTATCTATAGTATGACAATTGAGACAACCATTCTTACGTATAAGCTGTTCACCTTTAGGCAAAGCATCAAAGGCTGATTTTGCCTGCATTTCACGAAGGAATACTTGCTGATCATAAAACATATACATATACTCTGCAATAGCTTTAAGCTCATCTTGTGTAACATTTCCTTTTTGCGAAGGCATTACCCCATAAGATTTTAGACTCTCTTCATCACAGTAAGATTTCTCTTTACTTGGCTTGAGAACATAGTCCTGAATAAAAGGAATAAACTTCTCTACTTTATCTTGATCATTCTTGATTTTCATAAAATCTTTCAGATGAAACACTACTGCCATCATAGGCGGTGCCTTTTCATTTTCATAAGTATCTGGAGGCATTTTCAGATTATGACATACAACACATTTTTCTTTTATAAGCATTTCGCCATTATAATGCTCTTTCTTTACTTCAGAACCACAGCCAAGAAGTAGTAGTGCCATACACAGTCCTATTAAATAGTGCATAATTTTCCTTTAAAAAAGTTTTTTTGCTTTATCCCAAAGGCTGACTTGTTCTATTTCTTCCACCTCTTCCTCTTCTTCACTATAGTATTCTGGAGGAAGTTTATTTTCTTCTGTACCATCAACATTAACCACATTTAGTTCAGGATGTATAAGTTCTCGAAGTTTTTTTTGTACGACCATCTTAGTGGTCATAAGACTCATAGAACAGCCATGACAGGCACCGGTCAATTCTATGTACACTTTGCCCTCTTTCACCCCGAGAAGCTTGATTGCGCCACCATGAGACTGTACATATTCGTTAACCGTAGGTAAGTGGTGTTTCACTGCTTCATAAATATCTTTATCTGAAAATGTCATACATAATCCTTTATTATAAATATTATAAGTAAATAGAATATAGTATTCTTTTCCTTAAATAAGACTAAATATCTCTTATTTAAGCTCTTTTAACTGTTTACTGATATAAAAACCCCATAACAACAACGCTATACTCAAAAAATATATAACCATATAACTACCTACATATTTCAAAATTATTCCTCCCAATACAGGAAAGAAAAGTCCTAAAGAACTAATATTCGTCTGTAGGGCTGTATAGACAGGTCGTTTTTCCTCTGGTGCTATCTCTATGACCAGATTCATACCTGAAATATTAAATCCATCCAAAGCTATACCAAAAAGAAAAAAAATCAAAGCATAGGTATATATATTAGTAGCAAACAGTGCAATTATAAAAGCTGCAATCATAAAGAGAAAACTCAAAGAGAGCATTTTTTCATAATCATGAATCTTCCTCCATAAAAAAGTACTTCCTATAATACTACCTAGCATCTGCACAGTAATAAATCCACCTAACATCCAACCCGTTAAAGTAAAAGTATTATTGGCATTTAAAATGACAAATGGTATAGAAAGGAAATAACTAAAACTAAGAAATATTGCAAGAATTTGCTGCTGAAGTCTTTTGTCTTTTTTTAGTGTTATCGTTGCATTTTTTATAAATTTTTTAAAATGTTTCTCTTTGATAGAAACATTCTCTTTTTCAGGTTCTTCTATCGTTACAAATGTCACAAAACCTATAATCATAAAAGCACTACTCACCATAAAAAGATACGCATAATTTAATGGTGCATCATAATGATTTAAAACATACCCCGATACTCCTCCACTGATAATAGAGGCAATAGAACCTGCTACTTGTCTATTTGCCATAGTTTTTCCACGGTATTTTTTAGAAAAAAGTTTTGCTTGAAGTTCTTTAAAATAGATAGCACCAAACCCAGCAGTAAACGAGAAAAAGAAAAGTCCCAATCCTATTAAGAAAAGAGTCAAAGGCTTATTACTATCTCCTATAAAATAGATACTCAACCCAATAGAAAACCAACTCATCCAACGAAAGAAAAAAACTTTTCCTAAATAGGGCAATACCCTTTTATATGCCTGTGCATGAAAAGCTGCGTAGAGCTGTATCATAATGGCACCTCCACGAAGCAATGACGCAAAGATACCTACAATAATCACAGAGTCACTAAAGTGATGTACCATTAAAGGTAAAATAGTAGAAGGCTCGGCAATAGTGATTGCTAGGGAAAGGAAGAAAGCATGTACTACATTTTTATAATTATTTTTTGGATTATCTAATCTAAACATTCTTTTTTACTCTTTTCGTTTGGGTAAACAAAAAAGTAATTTTAGACACTCTAGTCGAAAAGAGATCATAGGTACATTTTGACGATATTCTTCATACTCTTTTCCAAACTTTTTATCTACTTCCATCTCTTCAAAAATAAGAACCATGATGATAATAAAAACTATTTCCAAAGGAGCTAAAACGGTAATAAATGTAGGAGATCCTAAGAGTAATGCCCAACCTAGAGGCAAAAGAGTCAAGCCAAAAAGCATTGGATGACGCATGCAACTGAAGATTCCAGTGGTAACCAACCTATTTGTTTCTAATCGAGGGATATTACCTACTCTTCCTTTGGTTAACTCCTTACCACCATTTGCTGCTGCACAAAATGCCAAACTCAAAACTACAATGCCCACACTTGCTGTAAAAAGATGAAAAAAAAGATTTTGATAAAGAGGTGTTCCCCAATCTTTGGTAACGCAGTAAAACGCACCTCCTACAATCATGACAAACCATAAAAGTATACGAATTACAACAGATGCTGAAGTATTCATTTTATTTACTCATCCAAAGGGATAGTGTACATATTACTATAAGTATCACTAAGTATGGTGTACTTTTATATACTCTATGCATACCAATAAGGGGCTTTCCATCCATAAATATACCCAACTGAACCACCGTAATAAGCAATGCTGCAATAATAAAAAAGAGGATAGACATAGCAAGTACTATATACCATTCATACTCTAAAAAAGCATGATAAAAAACAAAGAGCGATACAATAGCTACAATACTATGTTGTAGCATAAAAATCCTGCTTAATTTCTCTTCTTTTTTATGTACTCTTGCTATTTTAAAATATATAAATACCAAAAATAATGTTGTAAATATTATCAATTTTCTATCCTTTTTATATTGCTTTTCGATTATAATTATAAGTGCTTAAAATATTGCTTCACCATCTCATCTAGCCTAACATTTCTTTGTTGCGTCAAATAAAGTAACATTATCTTATTTTGATTTTTTAAAATACAAGGTATTTTACTTTGCTCTTTGAGAGAAAAATGAGTCACACCTTTTTGCAAAAGCCATACATAAACTTTTTCACCTACACTATATGGGTTTTCATCAATATAAAGTTTTTCACCATCAAAAAAAGCATAATATTTTGCTTTCCCAAAGCAAGAACTCAAAGGTGCATGCTTAGACTTTACTTCTATCGTAGCAGCTATAAACATCTTATACCTTGCATATTAAAAAATAAAATGCCAAAGTAATTTTAATGCAAGTGCATATAATAATATTGCCATAAGCTTTTTAATATGCTCTTGTTCTAGCTTAAAGTGCATCAAATAGTTACCGATGTATCCTCCTACAATAGCAGATACTGCAACTATAGTAAGCAAAGTCCAATCTAGTTCTATATAACTTGCATAGGTAGCAAATGAACCAAGAGCAGAAAAAGGTACTACAAAACTCACAGCAACAGCTACCTTTTTAGGTTCAAAGCCCAGTAATGCCAAAAGAGGAATAAGAATATTTCCTCCACCTACTCCTAAAAGTCCTGCCACAAATCCAACTACTGCACCTACCATAAAAAGCGCCAAGGAAGACTGTACGTGATAGAGTACTTTTTTCTTACTAAAAAGCATCATAGATGCACTGTAAAATAGCATAAGCATAAAGACAAACTTGACAATATCTTCGTCTATAAAACGGCTGCTATATGCTCCCAAAGGAGCAAAAATAAGCATCATAGATGCAATAGGAATCACAAATTTATACTCAACAATTTTTCTTTTCATATTCATGATACTTGAGGTAATAGTGGTAGATGCCCCAGCAAAAAGTCCTATAGCTTTTGCTACTGTAAAATCTATACCTAAAAAATGTAATATAGGAATTAATGCCACACCACTCCCTGCTCCCCCCATAGAGAAGAGTATTGATAATAAAAAGGTTATAAACCCATAAAGTAAATATTCCATTGTTTTAAAATGTATAAACCATATTAAATGCCAAAGTATCTACCTTAACATTATCATGATTCATAGGTACTTCTTTTGCTTCATGGTGTGTATATCTTAGGTGAGCCACTATATTATCTGTTATCTTATGTCCTACGCCACACATATAGCTGTTTTTAAATTCCATAGCATGATGCTGTACCCTAAAGCCCTCTTTCATCACAGCAAAAATACGTTTTCCTACAAAGATACCTGCACCTAAATGGTACCCATGATAATGCGTGTGTACTTTTAGACCTGCAGTAAAATAGTCAGTTTTTGCCTTTTTACTAAAGTTATTACTGTTTTTATTTGCCAAGTGTATATATTTACCAAGAGCTGTCCATTTAATACCATTGTATTTTAAAGTATATTTCATATCTGTTTGGTAAACATTAAAATGTGGGTAATCACTAAGATACTGTGTTAATCCAAAACCTGACTTACTATAGCCCACCCCATAAATATCTCCTCCATTAGTCTCTTTCATCAAGTTGTCATCGATATGTGTATATAAAAAAGAGAGCCTCTCTTGCGAAGAAAATTTATATTGATATTTCATTGTATACTTATTTACATGTAAATCTTTAGGCACTATTTTTCTCGTATCTGTGTTTGTCTTTTCATAATAAAATTGATAATGATGCCGTGCATTTTCATGGTCTAGTTCAATACCATAACGTTTTCCCTCAATCTTTTTAAGTGAGTGTGTAAAATCTAACATTTCATAATTTATTTTGATATTACTTTTACCTTCATGGGTATGGTTCTCCTCTTCTTTAGCTTGAAGTGTAGTAAATACTAAAAATATAGAAAATATCATTGCATATCGTTTCATATATACTCCTTTTATAATAATAATTAAACTCAAAATGAATCATACTCCCACTTCACTATATTTATACTTATAATAATTATAACTTTAATGCTATATTAAGATTGCAAACCTATAATTCAAACTTATTATAATTATAAGGAAATAAAATGAAAAAAATACTTTTAGCTTCTCTCTCTTTAGCTGTATTTTCAACATATGCATCTGCATATGATAATACTAAAGCAGCCAATTTGGAAAACTTCTATGCACATATGACTCAAAAAGCGTGTGCTGACTCTAAACTTTTTATGAAAGATGGAGACGTAATGAAAATGTTACGTGATAAAAAAACATTTACACTACTAGATGTACGTACAGATGGTGAAGCCAATATTGTTGCCCTTAGTGGTGAGAATGCAATGCATATCTCTTTAGATAAGCTCTTTAAAAAAGAGAATCTAGACAAACTTCCTACAGATAAACCTATTGTTATTGTATGTCACTCTGGTACAAGAGCAACGCTTGCTGCCATTGGGCTCAAAAGAATTGGCTTTAAAAAAGTACATGTACTCAAAGGTGGGCTTATCGCATTGGCAAAAGCAGACAACCCTAAAAATGCTCCACTAAAATAACCTTCTTTACATTATAGTAAAAAGATCTTTTTCTACAAATTTCTTTTTACTAGAGGTATAAATACCTCTAGAGAGTAAAGCACTTCTTAATCCTGCCCCTATACTTGTAGCTACAAAAAAGTTTATTTTATATTCGTTACATACTAAGGGTAATAACTGTCCTGGTCTTTTACTTTCTACAAAAACTGGATTTTCTAAAACCTCTTTAGAGTGTATTTTATTTTGATAGATATGATAGACATATAAAAAAGGTGCATCTGCTTTTCCAAGTTCCAAAACTTGTTCTTTCATACTTGCTAACATCACTCTATATTCATCTTTATCATCTTCTATCTCTAATGTTGCACCACTTATAAGCATCATCGTCATTTTCTGTCTAGCACTCTTGAGTATACGAGCAAATGTAGGACGTGATACATTCATCTGCAAAGCAGCATCAGCTTGATACAGCTCTTGACTATCCATCAAGTAAAGTGCTTCTAACTCTTCATGCAAAAGATGAATCACATCCTCATTGTCACAACTACTCGCAGCAAATGTTTTACATCGTGGTTTAAACTGTAAATTTCGTTTTAATTTATCTCTTCCCATATCAAAGTATAACATAGTGAAAATTAATACTTGACATATGACCAAAAAATAGCTATATTTCGGTCATATGTTCAAAATACATGACTTTAGGTAAATATGAAATACTATACAACTCTTAAAAAAATCTTCAACTTTTATGTAGAAGGTTTTAAAAACATGACGTTAGGCAAGAATCTATGGCTTTTGATTGCCATAAAACTTTTTATCCTCTTTGTCGTGATTAAGTGGATGTTCTTTCCAAACTATCTAGAGACACACTTCTCCAATGACAAAGAGAGAGGCACTTATATTTTAGAACAACTTACAAAGGAGAATTAGATGGAACATACGGATTTACTCATAGATTGGTCACGTGCACAGTTTGCACTGACTGCTCTATATCACTGGCTCTTTGTACCACTTACATTGGGTCTTACATTTATTGTAGCCATTATGGAGACAATGTATGTACGTACAGGTGACATATGGTGGAAAAACACAACAAAGTTTTGGATGGGACTTTTAGCAATTAACTTTGCTATAGGACTAGCTACAGGAATTATTATGGAGTTTGAATTTGGTACCAACTGGTCAAACTACTCTTGGATTGTGGGTGATATTTTTGGTGCACCCTTAGCCATAGAGGGGCTTATGGCATTTTTTATGGAGTCTACCTTTTTTGCAGTAATGTTCTTCGGGTGGGATAAAGTAAGTAAAAAGATGCACCTGACTTCTACATGGCTTGTAGCCATCGGTTCAAACCTCTCAGCATTGTGGATACTCATAGCAAATGGTTGGATGCAGCACCCTGTAGGGATGCACTTTAACCCAGACACGGCTAGAAATGAGATGGAAAACTTCTGGGAAGTCTTTTTCAACCCAAATGGTGTGAGCAAATTTTTACATACTGTCAGTAGTGGCTATGTACTTGCTTCACTCTTTGTCATAGGTATCAGTGCTTGGTACCTACTCAAAAAGCGTGATGTTGTCTTTGCAAAACGAAGCATTATCGTGGCTTCGTCGTTTGGACTGATTACTTCACTTTTTTTACTCACATCAGGTGATGAAGCAGCCTTTCAAGTAGCCCAACAACAACCAATGAAACTTGCAGCCATGGAAGGACTCTACAAAGGTGAAGAACGTGCAGGTATTATTGCTATAGGATTATTAGATAGAGAGAAGATATTAGGAGATGAAAAAGAACCATTTCTCTTTTCCGTTGAGATTCCTAATGCCCTCTCTTTTTTGGGGTATCATTCTCTAAATGCCTTTGTACCCGGCATACATGATTTAGTCTATGGGAACAGCAAACATCACATTATCTCAGTAGATGAAAAAATGCAAAAAGGTAAAAAAGCTGTAGCTGCCCTAAAAGCATATAAAACCCATAAAAAAGAGGGCAATAGCGTCAAAGCCAAAGAGGCTCTAGCTATATTTGAAGCCAACCAAGCTTATATGGGGTACGGATATCTCAAAAAACCTGAAGATGCAGTACCCAATGTAGCCCTCACTTTTTATAGTTTTCATACCATGGTAGGCTTGGGTACATGGTTCTTACTCTTGTTTATTTTAACACTCTATTTTACCATGATTAACGAAATAGAGAAGAAAAGATGGCTACTTTACGCAGGACTCTTTACCATCCCTATGGGCTATGTAGCACAAGAAGCTGGTTGGATAGTTGCTGAAGCTGGTCGCCAGCCATGGGCTATACAAGACCTACTCCCTGTAGGCATGGCTGCATCCAATGTAGCCTCAACATCAGTGATGATTACCTTTTGGCTCTTTGCTGTACTCTTTACAGGACTGCTTATAGCAGAGGTAAAAATCATGCTAAAACAAATCAAAATCGGACCAGAGGGGGAACACTAATATGTTTGATACAATTTCATTATATAGTTTAGAAGTCTATTGGTGGCTAATCGTAAGTCTACTAGGTGCACTCTTTGTTTTTATGACCTTTGTACAAGGAGGTCAAACACTTCTCAATACCATTGCTAAAACAGAAGATGAAAAAGATCTCATTATTAATGTACTGGGACGTAAATGGGAACTTACTTTTAGTACTTTGGTGATGTTTGGAGGAGCCCTCTTTGCAGCGTTTCCACTCTTTTATGCTGTAAGTTTTGGTGGGGCGTATTATGTATGGATGGCTATCTTATTTTGTTTTATCATCCAAGCAGTAGCGTATGAATATAGAAAGAAACCAGATAATGTCTATGGGCAAAAATTCTATGAAACTCTACTTTTTATCAATGGTTCATTGGGTATATTCCTTATAGGTGTTGCACTCGCTACTCTCTACACAGGGGGCAACTTCATCGTAGATGAGATGCATCTCTCACACTGGACAAAACAGAGCTACGGACTAGAAGCACTCCTTGTACCTTTTAATATAGCATTTGGATTGATGCTCTTTTTTATCTCTCGTATAGGGGCATCGCTTTATTTCTATAATCATCTTGCCCATAGTCAGATAGAAAAAAGAGTACTCCAAACACTCAAAAACAATACCTTGGCATTGCTACCTCTATTTCTTTATGTGGTACTTACCATTGTACTGCAAGATGGTTATACCTATGAGGCAAGCACTAAAATAGTTAGTATAGAATCTATGAAAATACTACACAACTTCTTGGCCTACCCTATGCTTTTAGTTGTACTCATCATGGGTGTAGGATTGGTACTTTATAGTATCTACATCGCACTTGCTAAACAGAATAAAAAAGCCTTTTGGTTTACAGGAGTTGGCATTGTACTCACTGTCACTATGCTTTTGTTTATCTTAGGTATCAACCATAGTGTTTTCTACCCTTCTCTTGCAGATATGCAGAGTTCACTTACGATTGAAAATAGTTCAGGTAGCCATTATACATTGGCTGTGATGAGCATCGTTTCCCTACTCGTACCTGTGGTACTAGGGTATATATTTTTAGTCTGGCGTTCTATGGATAAAACTCAAATGACCATAGAAGAGATCAAATCAGACCCACACCACTATTAGGAGTAGCAGATGGAATATTTAGCAGAAAGCATTTGGTATATAAGTCTACCCATCACTGTATGGATAACACTGAAATTTGTACAACATAACTTAAAACACTTCAATAAACTAGAACGTTTAGAGATGTATGAAAAAAATGATAACACACTAAAAAAAGATAAATAAATGAAATTAGAAAATGAACCAGCCATGCAATATATAGATGACTATAACAATCAAGAGTCTCCACAAAAGCGTAAAACTGTACGTTTGATTATCTTAGGGCTTGTGCTCTTTTCAGGATTGATGACCTATATTAAACTAACCAATGATACAGTAAGCGACTACATTGGTACAGCACAGAATCCAGGTCTAGAGGTCTTGCACCACTAGACATTATACCCCTTGTGTCGTGTCAAATACACGTATATGCAATCTATCACTATAACGAAAATTATGCTTCATACAAAACTCAAAAACTGCTCTGTCATTTTTCCAAATAGTATCTCTACTTTCACCTACAGGCATACAGTAGACTTCTAAATTGGGTAATATCTCTCTT
>Ga0256844_10000480_pt1 | contig 15470 bp, 14 predicted proteins | sample MusselsmetaG_FD_189100 | JGI IMG/M metagenome (GOLD analysis project Ga0256844, IMG submission 189100) | Mussel associated microbial communities from hydrothermal vent at the East Pacific Rise, Pacific Ocean - Mussels | ecosystem: Host-associated > Mollusca > Shell > Unclassified ... | reverse complement strand
TAAAGATACGATAGATAAAGCACATAATTTTTTAATGGAACAAATTAAAACGAAACCAATTTATGGTATTACCACAGGGTATGGGGCAAGTGGAAAAAATTATGTTTCTTATGAAGATAGTGAGAGATTACAAAAGAATTTGTTTCGATTTCATGGATGTGGTGTAGGAAAAAATCTTAGTCCAAAAGTATGTAGGTATGCAGTGATTATGCGTATGGTCTCATTAAGTAAAGGGCGTTCTGCTGTGAGTATGTCCTTACTGGAACGTTTAGAAATGCTGATTAAATATGATATTATCCCTGTGATACCATCACAAGGTTCTGTTGGTGCTAGTGGTGATCTCACACCTTTATCATATATTGCCGCGGTCATTGCAGGTGAGCGTGAAGTATATTATAAAAATGAAGTTCGTAATGTACAGGAAGTTTATGTTGAACTTGGACTAGAACCTTATGTATTTAAACCAAAAGAAGCTTTGGCAATTATGAATGGTACAACGATTATGAGTGCTATTGCACTTGATAGTTTAGAAAAATTTGAAGTAGTATTAGATTCAATGGAATCTTATGTTGCAGCAATGTTTGAAGTTTTATTAGGTGATGATACACCAGTTTCAAATTTTGTACATGACTCAAAACCTTTTTCAGGACAGATATTATCTGCAAAAAATATAAAACAAAAGATATCTGGTTCAGAACTTACACATGGCAGAGATGATAGATATACTAAATTTTTTGAAGATAATGATTTAAATATACAAGATAATTATTCTATGCGTTGTGCACCTCAAGTGTTAGGAGTAATTAGAGACAATTTAGTTATTGCTAAAAATTGGGTAGAAACTGAAATCAATTCAGTGAATGATAATCCACTTATTGATGGTACAAATGAAAAGATATATACTTCTGGGAATTTTTATGGTGGGTATGTCGCACATGCAATGGATACGATGAAAATATGTGCTGCTAATTTAGCAGACTTATTAGATAAAGAATTTGCATTACTTGTAGATCATAAATTTAATAGAGGTTTAGGGGAAAACTTGAAACTTTCATCTGAATCTTATTATCATGGATTTAAAGCCATGCAAATCACATTAAGTTCTCTCTCTGCGGATGTGATTAAAAATACTACAGCAGCATCTATACACTCCCGACCTACAGAATCACTTAATCAAGATAAGGTCTCTATGGGGACTACCGCAGCAAATGACTTTGCAAAAATGATGCCTGATCTTCATAATATGTTAGCTATTGCATTTATCGGAATGGCACAAGCTGTAGATATCCGTGGGAATGAAAAAGTATCTCCACATCTACGAGAAATTTATGAGGAAATTAGAACAATAGTTGCTCCTTTAGAAGAGGATAGAAGAATGGATCATGATATTCAAAATATTAAATCCTTATTGTTATCTAAAAAGTTTATTTAGTTATGTGTTTAAAAGTTTTAGTAACAGGGGCAACAGGGACGATAGGTGCTGCTATCGTGAAAGAGTATGCGCGTCATGGCTACTATGTGTATATTCATTATAATACGAATAAGGATAAAGCTGAGATACTTTTGAAGAGTATCGATGTGGGAGAGCTTATTCAATTTAATATGCAAAATAAAGAAGAAATTTTTAGTGCATTAGAACATATAAAAGTAGATGTGCTAGTAAATAATGCAGGAATAATAAGAGACAATTTATTTTTTTTCATGGAGGAAAAAGATTGGGAAGAGGTGATAGAGACCAATTTAAATGCGCCTTTTTATATTACAAAATTAATAAGCAAGCATATGATAGGGCATAAAAAGGGGAGTATTGTCAATATTACATCAATCTCTGGACTTGTGGGAAATGCTGGGCAAGCAAACTATTCAGCCTCAAAAGGTGGTATGATAGCATTTACAAAAACATTAGCAATAGAGCTTGGACGTTATAATATACGAGTAAATGCATTAGCTCCGGGTATTATAGAATCTGAAATGACAGAGAATATACCACATAAAGAGAAATTGAAAGAATTGATTCCTTTAAAACGTTTTGGACAAGCAAGTGAAGTTGCAAAATGTGCCTATTTTATAGGACATGAAGCTAGTTATGTAAGTGGTGAAGTACTTAATATTTCTGGAGCTATGGTAAGATAAAAAATGAATGCTATTCTTCCTCTTTTATATGCACCTTTTGTTTTATTTTTATTAAACTATTATGATGTAAAAATTGTTTCAGGTATTATTTTTGGGATAAGTATCGTATGGCTATTGATGCTTGAGAATAAACAAAATACTTCTGTTTTATTCCCTATACTTTCTGTTTTATTTTCTATCTTTTCTTTTTTTTCAGAAGTCTTTTTATTTTTAAAAGCTATCCCCTTATTGGTATCAATATATTTTTCCTTTTTCATTTTGTACTCTTATTTTCAAAAAAAATCTATGATTTTACTATTTGCTGAAAAATTTTCTAAAAATACATTAGATGAAAAAGAAAAAGAGTATATACATCAATCTACACTTTTTTGGTTTTTAGTGAGTCTGATGAATGTGTTGATACATTTAACTTTTTATTTAGAAAAAAATGTAGATTTTTGGTTATACTATAGTTCTATTGGTTGGTATTTTTTATTTATTTTTGCGGGACTTTTACAATTTTTACATAGACACTATATCTTTTTAAGGAGAGAATATTGATTCGATTTTTAATGTTAAGTATGGTTTCTGTGCAATTTCTATTGTCTCAAACAATGCATTTTAGTGAAGAAAAATATTATGATGCTTTAGAGATGTCTTTTTATAAAAAAGGTGAGATTACTTTTTCTAAAGATATCATTAAAATAATATATGAAAATGACCATACTATATTAACGTATGATCGTCAGTTTCTTGTTACACAAAAAGGTAGTAAACAAAAGAAAGTAGATATATTAAAACATCCGGAAATAAAGATATTTTTCCTTATTTTTGAATCTATTTATTTAGGTAAAGATAAAATTTTACAAGCATATTTTACTCCTATTATAAAAAATGGTATGACTATTTTATCTCCTCACAAAAATATTTCTAAAGTGATTAGGAATGTACAATATAAAAAAACAGGTAAACAGTTAGATTTTTTAAAAATTAATTTAAGTAATAAGGATAGGATTGTAATTGAAGAAATACATTAAATATTTAAATTTTTTTATCTTTTTTATTTCACTTATTTTCTTAGTGTTTTTACATAGCTATACACATATTTCTACTTCATTATTTAGTATTTTACCTGAGGATGATACGAAAAAAATATTTCAAGGCTTCCAAAAAACAAAAAATAGTCATACTCTGATGGTTGCTGTAAAAGGATTTGATACAGATTCTTTAGAAAAAATTAAAAATATAGAAATACAATTAAATGCTTTGCCATCAGTGGCACTTAAAACGCATTATATCAATGACTCTTTACTAGAACATCAAAAAATGTATAGTCTTTTTATGAAAGATATTAATCAAACTAAATTGAATATATTTTCTACCTCTACTGCACTAAAGAAACTTTATACAAGAATGACTTCTTCTTTTATACCTATATCAATAGATACATTAGATCCTTTTAGTATATTGCAAAAGAATAAACATAAAAGTATACATATAAAAAATGCACATTTGATTCTGGAGAAGTATGGGTATATAAGTTATTTTACATTAGACAGTGAATCGTTGCAAACACATGAAAAAGTATATAAAGATATACATGATCTTCTTTCTTCTAGAGATAATATACAATTTTTTAGTCCCTTGTTCTATTTTGTTGAAAATTCAAATGCTATACGCTCTGATGTACATATTATTATGTATCTAGCGTTGACAGTCCTTCTTGTACTGTATTTTATTATCTTACGTGATATAGTATTGTTAATACATACATTTATTACTTTGGCTACGGCGTCTATCATTGCTACTCTTGTATTGACACAAGTATATGAACATGTATCTGTCTTTGTTTTTGTCTTTGGTATTTCGATTAGTACCGTTGCTATTGATTATATGTTCCATCATTATTTGCATGAATACTATAGTCAAAAGAAAGGCTTTAATAAAGAAGTCTTATTTGGTTTCTTAACAACATTCTTGTCTTTTTTTATTCTGAGTTTCACGTCTTTTTTATTAATTAAGCAAATTTCATTATTTGCAATGATTTCACTGTTGGTCTCTTATCTTCTCTTTACATTTCTTTATCCTCGAATGTCCTTCAAATCAGCTAAGGAGAATAGTAAACAAAAATTTATGAGTTTTTGTTCCATCTCCCCTTATACTATTATAGGTAGTTCTATAGTATTGATAGTAGCTTCTACTTTTTGGTTGCATTTTGATTTTAATTTAAAAAATTTAGATTATGATAATAGAGTCTTAAAAAGTAAAGAAAACTTTTTTACAACTAAGTTATCTGATTCTAAAAGTTTACCTATCGCCATAGAAGCTAAGAGTATTGATGATTTAATAGAAAATAGTAAAATTTTAAAGAGAGAAATATCTTCTGTAAATTTACCACTATCTTCATTATTAAGCAAACAATCATATAGTAAAAATAAATATTTATTTAGTACTTTTTTAAATAAGCATACGGATATTAAGAGAGAAGCTCAAAAATTAGGATTTAAAAAAGGATATTTTGATAAAGCCTATGATGTGAATAAATCCTTTATTAAGTATAGTGAGGAGCAGATTAGAGATTATGGTATAGAAATTATAAAAGTCAATGATTATTATATTAGTTTTGGTACTGTGAATGAAAAAGGATATAAAAATATTTTAAAATATGATTTTGTTGAAAGTGTAAGTATAAAGACATATTTTGAAAGTTTTTTACAAAGTGCTATGCATGAATTAAAATATTTGGGCATATTAGTTCTAGTAATGATAATAGCTATTTTATTTATTTTTGCAAAAAGAAGAATTGTCTATGCTTTGACTTTTTTACTATTTCCTATTGCTATGATGAGTGTCTATGCTTTGTTTAACACTATTAATATTTTACACTTGTTTATGCTTTTTATCATTTTGGCGATAGGTATTGACTATGCTATTTATATGGTAGCTAATAATGATATAAAAACAAAACAAGCTATAAGTTATTCACTCATTAGTACTTTTGCAGGCTTTGGTGTACTTATTTTTAGTGATATTAATGTATTATTTTCTCTTGGTAGTATTGCAACTATTGGGGTTATATCCATTTATGTGTTATTGACATGTATGAAGAAGGGCTAAGTCATGTATCTGAGTGTTTTAAATGATAATGGAAAAGTAGAGCAGTATCATATAACGAAACAAAATTTCATAGATGATGCCTTGTATAAAAAAGTGGGATATATTGCTAATCAATCTAAGACGTCTAATGCACTTCAAATTATTACAGCTTATTTTTCTGATGCAAAAGTAATCCTATTAGATGATACGAATAAAGCTATTGTAAAACAATTAGATGCATTATCAGTACCTGCATTGTTAGAATATAAAAATATAGAAACTATTTTTGATAAAAAAGATTTTTTTCTTATGTATTATACAAGTGGTACTACAGGTATACCTGTTGGAGCATTAAAATCTAAAGAAAATATTAATGCAGAAATTGAGATTTTAACAGAGTTTTTGGCAACATATGGTATTAAAAAAGTAGTAGTAACTGTACCTTTTATCCATTTGTATGGTACATTGTTTGGATTGCTTTATCCTATGATAAATGATATAGATATTGTAATAAAAGAACATTTTTTGCCTCATGACTTATTGGATTTGATAAATCCATATACTATGGTTGTAACAACACCTCTATATATTAAAGCCTTAAATAAACTTAGTGAAAAAAAAGATTTAAGTAAGGCATTATTTATTAGTTCAACAGCACATTTAGATGAAGAGAGTATTCAAAGTTTTAATACTAGGTACCATGCGGATATCATGCAAATTTTTGGTTCTACTGAAACTGGCGGTATTGCGTATAAATTGAATACTTCAGTACTCTGGAAACCTTTTGAAAAAGTGGCTATCAGTACAAATAAAAAAGAAGAGCTAGTTGTATCTTCACCCTTTGTCTCTAATGAAATATATACAAATAAATTTGTAAAAACGAATCAGACTATTGAGACATTTGATTATGTTCAGTTAAAAGAAGAGGGATTTACGCTTTTAGGGAGAAGTTCTAAAATTTTTAAATTAGCAGGCAAACGATATTCAACAGTGCAAATTGAAAATATATTAGAAAATATAAAAGAAATAAACAAAGCATTAGTATTTGTAGTTTTAGAAAAGGATGCACTTAGGGGGGAGTTTCTGGATATTACGATAGAGAGTAATACTCAATTTTCAGTCAAAGAGATAAAAAGTATATTAAAAGGGCATTTGTCAAATCTTAAATTTTCTATTCACTTGAGTATTGTAGATAAAATACCTATCAATCAAGTGGGAAAAAAGTTACGAATAAAATAGATTTAATACGGTTTCTTATTGTTAAAATTTATTGAATGTCTTTATAAATATAGTTTATCTATGCCCATTAAAATCACGACACTCAATAGTCCCCCAGCAATACCTGCTAAAACGTCATCTAGCATTACACCCATGCCACCCTTGAGCTCTCTATCTATCCAACCTATAGTTGAGGGTTTCCAAATATCAAAAAGACGAAAGGCAGCAAAGCTAAAAAGGATAGCCAGCAGTTGTGCATAAGGATAGTGCATCGTGATAGCAGTAGAATGGGCTATCATAAGTGCAAGCCACATACCAGAAGCTTCGTCTATAACGATGTGTTGTTGGTCATGTAAACCTGTTACTTTTTCATATTTGTTAATTTCAAATATACCGATAATTGTAATGGCAAGTGTCGCCATAAAAAGTGTTTGCATACCTAAATAGTAGAGTATAGCTACGCCTATAGGTAAAGAAGCTAATGTTCCCACAGTACCAGGTGCTTTAGGGCTAAGTCCTGCACCTGCAAAAGTCAAAAATAGTTTTTGTAAAGTCATAGTACTTCCTAAGTAAGAGATGACGTTTGGTACAGTTCTGTTAGTTTTAAATAAAACTGCTCTGTACTTTGTTTCTCCAGTAATCCCGAATTGGGCATGAGTGTATCATATATTTGTTGTAAGCTTTCAACTTTTTCAGGGAAAAGTGAAGCTAAAATATTGGCAGAAACCTCTTTTCGTATTAAAATAGGAGGAGGAATTAACCCTGAGTGGATAAGATTCATAATAGAATCTGAGTGGTAATGTATATGGTGATGTTGTCCATGAGGACATGTTACTGTACTCACTAGTGTATTACAAATATCGCAATATACATATTCATCAACGGTTTTGATTGAAATATTTATATTTTTACAATAATCAAAAATAGAAGAGAGACGGTTATGATCATAATGTAGACTTAGTCCCTTATGATTTTTACCTACAATAAGTTGATGACATCCATAGTTTTTGGCTAGATTAGCATCTAATATAAGTTCATTCTGTCCAGCAAATATATATGTGTTTTCAAAAGGAATAATGAGGACTTTATTTTTAGGAATATAGTTTTTAATGAATGCATCTAGTGCATTGTAACGTATATCATAGCGTAATGAATCAACTGAAAAAGGTTTTCGTAAAAAAATAATAAGTAAATCAGAAGTGGCAATGGCTTCTCTAATCATACGTTCATGTGCACGATTTAAAGGATTTGCCATCATCATAATAGAGCTAATTTCTTTGGCATTTGTTTTTTGAATCATCTTCTGTATACGTTTTTTATTATCTTCTATAATGGGATATTCTACATGGTACTTTCCGCATACAGCAAGTTCACCTAAACGAGAGAGTGTATTCTTTACACCAGGGTGAGAGGGATCTGTTGTACCATAAATATTATGAAGGCGTTTTTCAAAGTTGAGAGGAAATGTTTCTTCAACAATAATCTCTCCTACTTTTTTGTCATCACATATAAGGGTAACAGTCTCTCCTTTATTCAGAGATTTAAGAATATCATTATTCCTTTTCCCTTTTGGGGCCAATACAAAAGCGAAAGGAAAAGGCACACCTTTGTATGTCTTGGTTTCATTGACTTCTTTTGCTTCTAGTTTATTCATGAGCTTATCTATTGGTGCCATAAGTCCAGCTTGTACTAATGCTAGTGTTGAAAGTGCTTCTGTATCAATATAAAGTGATTTGTGTGTTGACATTTGTTGCTCCTTATTTCTTTTTAAAGAGATTGAATTTTTTACGTTTTTCCCATAAACTCTTTCTTGATATACCAAGTTTTTTGGAGAGTTCGGTATCTGGAAATTTATATTGAAAAGAGTTTACAATAAATTTGACGTAATCATCAATCGTTAAAATTTCATTTTGGTCATAAAGCTTCGAATCAGTATTGAGTGTAATCGTAGGATAGTCACTTTCTAGTACCTCTGTACTACATAAAATAAAATCATAAGATTTCAATAGTTCTAAAAGTTGTGCTTTTTCTGATTTTTTGAGGGTTTGTATCTCTGTGATATATAAAATAGATTCAGAAGGGCTATTGGTGATTTTGTCTTCCCACTTTTTTTCACTTAGTGGAACAAATGTCAGTAGTTTATTATTATCTTTCGCATATTCAAAGGTGAGTTTATCTACAAGTCTTTGGTAGTTTGTTTGTATGACCAATGGCATAGAAATTTTTTCTATACTGTGGTCTGTTTTAATTTCTTTAAGAAGGTTAGCCATATATTCTTGATGAAGTTCTGTCTGTTTTTTAAGATTTTGATATTCTTGATAATGTTGTATTTTTCTAAAGAGCTCTTCCATCATAAATGGTTTGACAATATAATCTTTTGCACCCAATTTTAAGGGCAAAGAGACAGTATCATTATTGATATAATTAACCATTAAAATAATGATTTTATCATTAAATGCTTTGATCAGTGGAGCAGAATCTTGACCTGGTATATTGGTTGAGAGGAGATAGACATCCCCTTTTGTTTGCATTGCTTCTTTCACTGAGCTATAAATTTCAGTCTCTAGATTATTTTCATTTAGTTTTGAGGCAATACTTTGTGCCAAATATAGTTCGTTTTCTACAATAATAATTTTCATAATTTCTTCCAGTTAAAATAAGTTAAATTTGCTACAGCATGTACTGTTACACCTTCTTTTCGTCCAATAAAGCCTAGCTTTTCAGAGGTAGTTGCTTTAATATTGACGAAGTTTTTTCGTATACCTAAGAGTGAGGCAAGGGTCTCTTTCATCTCTTCTTTGTATAGAAGCAATTTGGGTTGTTCTGCAACAATAGTCATATCTACATTTCCAATATCAAATCCTATGGACTTGATATAATTTATAGTATGTGTAAGTAATACCTTAGAATTAGCTCCGGCATAAGTTTCTTCTGTATCGGGGTAGAGTTCACCTATATCTCCCATGCCTGCTGCACCTAATAATGCATCAATCAGTGCATGAATAGCTACATCTCCATCACTATGTGCTTTAAATCCATAGTTACTCTCTATGGGTACACCACATAAAAACATTTTCTTGTTTTTTTCAAAAGGATGTGTATCTATGCCAAAACCAGTGAGTGTCCGCATAGATGGGCCATGTAGACAAGTGACTTTCTCTAAGTCTTCAAAGTTAGTGAGCTTATGCGCTTGTGTAGATCCTTCTATAAAGTGTATAGACTCTCCTAAAGAGGCAATAGCTGAAGATTCATCTGTAAATACAGTATCTGTTTGTAATGCTTTTTTAAGAAGAGCAGTATTTGAGAGTTGAGGAGTTTGAATAATTTTTGTTTCTTCTCTATTGATAGGTACACCGTTATGGTAAAGTGTATCTGCTACTGGAAGGGTAGGTACCACGCAGGATGCTTTTTCTTTTGCATTCAGAATACGTTGTATCATATCAGTAGGTACACAACATCTAGCGATATCAGAAACAAGTACATATTGCGTGTTTACATTTGTAAGTGCATTTTGTAATGAAGCTTGCCTACTGTTACCACCTTTCACATAAGAGTAAGAAGCAAAATGCTTCATTGCTAAGATATCATCTTCGCTAGATACGATGATGATATCATGAAAGTCTGCACTTTCTTGAAAATGGCTTGCAACATGTAACCATAGAGGTATATCATCGGTATAAAGCCATTGTTTCTTAACATTGATACCAAATCTAGATGAATTACCAGCCCCTAGAAGTATTAAAGTAGTGTCTTGCAAAAGAGATCCTATTTATTTGATATATTTTAATATGAGTAATAATGTAACGCATTATACATATTAAATCTTTAATTTAAATTTGTGACAGTTTAGCAGTTAATTGTCAAAAATATTTGACAATTTGGTATATTTTTTATAAGATAATTTTTTTAATTAGGATAGATAGACTCTTATTTAAACATTATTTAAGATTTCATTGGTATAACTTCTTATAACTATTATTTAATTAAAGGAACTACATGACAGAAGAAAATGTATTAGAATCATTAAAAAATGTGACATACCCAGGCTTTACGAAAGATATCGTGAGTTTTGGTTTTGTAAAAAATATACTTATCAATGATAATACAATTGGTTTGACTATAGATATTACATCATCAGCAGATGAGGTAAAAGCACAATTACGTGATGAAGCGACATCTGAATTAAAAAAACTAGGATTTGACCAAATCCAAATTAATGTGACTGCACCATCAGCACCAAAACAAATGTCTAACTCTGTAAGTGGTAAAAACATTGCTCCACATGTAAAGAACTTCGTAATGGTAAGTTCTGGTAAAGGTGGTGTTGGTAAATCAACGACTTCTGTAAACTTAGCAATTGCTATGGCAATGCAAGGTAAAAAAGTAGGTCTACTTGACGCTGATATCTATGGACCAAATATTCCTCGAATGATGGGTGTCAATGGTCAAAAACCAGAAATACAAGGCAACAAAGTACAACCACTTAAAGCATATGGTGTTGAAATCATGTCTATGGGTTCACTTATGGAAGATGGACAGTCTCTTATCTGGAGAGGTTCAATGATTATGAAGGCTATCGAGCAGTTTTTAAGAGACATTTTATGGTCTGAACTAGATGTATTGGTTATTGATATGCCTCCAGGAACGGGTGATGCGCAACTTACACTTGCACAGTCTGTACCCGTAACTGCGGGTATCACAGTGACAACGCCTCAAGAAGTATCTTTAGATGATAGTAGACGTTCACTAGATATGTTCCAAAAATTACATATCCCAACTGCGGGTATCATAGAGAACATGTCAGGATTTATCTGTCCATCTTGTGATGAAGAGTCAGATATCTTTGGTATGGGTACAACTGTACCAGTAGCAAAAGAGTATGATACGGAAGTTATCGCTCGTATCCCTATAGAGCCAGCGATTAGAATAGGTGGAGATACGGGTATGCCAGTTACTTACCATATGCCAGACTCTGAGACTGCTAAACGCTACCAAGCAGCAGCGTCTAACCTTCTAGCATTTATAGATAAAGTAAATGCAGAAGGTGGAGCAGATAACTCAGCAGTACAACCAACTACACCTCCAGGTGTGAGTGCTTGTAGTACTGGAGCAGGGGCTGCATCTGCACCTGCTAAAGAACATGACCACTCTGGTGGTGGATGTGGTTGTAACTAATCTTTCATAACTAAGTTGATGCTAATCTTTATCTTGAAGATTAGCACACCTTGTAACCAAATAAAGCGAAATTTTTTACATAATATCTTGTTTTAAATCTACGCTTTTTTAGTTGTTTCTTTAGATACTCCCATAAACATATCATAATTTTCTATGTAATTATCTAGATTTTCTTCTAGCATAAGTTTGTATTGATCTGTGAAAAATTTGAGAATTTCTTCTCTCTCTTTACTCAAGTCTTCACCATTGGCAAAACCAGCTGCTGATACCCATGCATTAAAACGTGTTGCCGCAAACATCAGTGAATTACTTGCCCATCCGGGATGTATCTTAGCGTTGATATGACCATTGGCTAATGCAATATGTGCATCTGCTCTTTCATAAAATTTTTCATCTACTTGATTTTCTTGTTGTGGTTCTGGTGACATGTTTTTCCCTTTTTTATAATATTGTACTATAGCTTTAGGATATAATCATAGTAATATTTATTTAAAGGGGAGAGATGAAGAACTTTTATCTTTTTTTACTCAGTTTCGTTTTCGTATACTCACAAGATATTAACCAGACATCCATCAATAATTTTAGTTATGAGATAGTGTACTCTACCTATAATGAATATGGAGATAAAGGTACAGAGATGATGTTCTATAGAAAAAATCAAAATCATGATGAGCTACCTTTATTCACTTTTACATTAGAGAACCAGTCAGGTGGTTGTAGTGAAAAAAGTATACAAGCGGGTGCTTATGATATTAATGGCAGTAAACTTACCTTTTATACTCATTGGGATAGAGTGGGAAAAGCATATGCTAGTCCCCAAGGAGATAGAATACAGCACTATGAAGTGGATAATAATGGAACTGTACACTTTATAGATGGGTTACTTTATATAGAAACTGAAGCGAAAAATTATGATACACAAAGTGATATACAGTTTCTTTTCAATATACCTAAAACATTAGAAGAAAAGCAAAAGTTAAAAGAGTATATCAAAAGAGTAGAACAAACTTTTAAAGGTCATTTTGTAAGAGATAAAGAAGCTGATACTTTACACCAAAAAGTAGATAAAGCACTCATGGAAAAAAGAAAAACACGTTGGAAATAATGAGAGAATAATTTTGGTATAATACGTTCAATATTAACTATAGGAAAATCGAATGAACAACGCAGACAAACTCAAAAACCTTTTAGAACTAGAAATTATACCAGATCTTGAAGCAGCAATAGATGAACTCTTTTCAGCTATAGATAAAAGCAAAAATGCAAGTAAAGAGCAAAAAGAAGATTTAGAAGAGATGCGTGAAATGCGTACAGAGTGTTTTGCTATCGTTGAAGAACTAGGACGAGGAGAATTAGAAGAGGATGAAGTAGATGAACTTCTTGCAGAACTTATTGATATGAAAACAGAAGAATAATTTTCTGTTTCTTTTACCTTCTTTTTTTCTTTTTCCCTTACACCTTTTTTAATTTAAGAGTAATTTTATCTTACTTAGACTATATTGACAGTATCAAACCTCTCGGGGCGCTGTGTTTCTCTATTTTGGGATACATAGCTGAGATAGCTGCAGATAGCTTGTCCCGTCGAACTTGAACTGGTTAAGACCAGCGTAAGGAAGAGATTGTGACACTAGAAAAAGTGGATAAATTGATTATTCTTTAATCTAATGACTTTATTCACTTACCTCGTATGACACTTCTCTCTTTTCGTATTTTATTTATGAAAGAGATATCACATGGCAAAAACAAAAGAATTTAAAGACAAATTTTCAACTTCAAATGATGAACTAACTCGTGAACCATTTCCTGCTTCGACTAAAGTATATTTAGAAGGTAATATTCACAAAGACATTCGTGTCCCAGTAAGAGAGATACTTCTTGGAAACGAAACAAAGTTACGTGTATATGACACATCTGGTCCATACACAGACCCTACAGTAGAAATCAATGTAGATGAGGGAATCCCAGGTATTAGAAACAAGTGGATTATTGCACGTGGTGATGTCGAAGAATATGAAGGTCGCATCATGGCACCTTTAGACAATGGTCACGCTACAGACGAGCAACTAGAATATGTGACTGCTGGAGCAAAAGGTCTTGTACGTACACCACTTCGTGCCAAAAAAGGTAACAATGTTTCTCAAATGTGGTATGCACGTCAAGGCATCATCACTCCTGAAATGGAGTTCATAGCCTTACGTGAAAACCAAGATGCTGCTATGAAAGAAGAGTATCTACTCGATGAAGAGAGAGAAAATCGTCTTAAAGGCGAGAACTTTGGTGCAAATTTACCAGAACAAATCACGCCTGAGTTTGTACGTAAAGAAGTAGCAGAGGGACGTGCCGTTATCCCTTGTAACATCAACCACCCTGAAGTTGAGCCTATGATTATAGGACGTAACTTCTTGGTTAAAGTAAATGCAAACATCGGTAACTCTGCTACGACTTCAAGCATCGCAGAAGAGGTAGAGAAGATGGTATGGTCTACACGTTGGGGTGGAGATACGGTTATGGATTTGAGTACTGGTAAGAACATCCACACAACACGTGACTGGATTTTACGTAACTCTCCTGTGCCTATTGGGACTGTGCCTATTTATCAAGCGTTAGAAAAAGTAAACGGTATCGCTGAAGACCTTACTTGGGAAGTGTTTCGTGACACACTCATAGAACAAGCAGAACAAGGGGTAGACTATTTTACCATACACGCAGGGCTTCTTTTACATCATGTACCGATGACAGCAAAACGTGTAACAGGCATCGTAAGCAGGGGTGGAGCCATCATGGCGAAGTGGATGATTCACCACCACCAAGAGAACTTCTTGAACACACACTTTGAAGATATCTGTGAGATTATGAAAACATACGATGTTACTTTTTCACTAGGTGATGGCTTACGTCCAGGCTCAGGAGCAGATGCAAATGATGAAGCACAGTTTGGAGAGCTTGAAGAGCTAGGACGTTTGACGAAAATAGCATGGAAACATGATGTTCAAACTATCATAGAAGGACCTGGTCACGTGGCAATGCACATGATAAAAGAAAACATGGAAAAACAACTAGAAGTTTGTCATGAAGCACCATTTTACACACTTGGACCCTTAACTACTGACATCGCCCCAGGGTATGACCACTTTACCTCAGGTATAGGTGCTGCGATGATAGGTTGGTACGGATGTGCGATGCTTTGTTATGTGACACCAAAAGAACATCTGGGTCTTCCAAATAGAGAAGATGTTAAAGAAGGACTCATCACTTACAAGATAGCAGCACACGCAGCTGACGTTGCTAAAGGTCACCCAGGTGCACGTGCAAGAGATGACGCAATGTCTTTGGCTCGTTTTGAGTTCAGATGGGTAGACCAGTTTAACATCGGTCTTGACCCAGAGCGTGCAAGAGAGTATCATGATGAAACACTGCCTATGGAAGCTGCAAAAGTAGCACACTTTTGTTCTATGTGTGGTCCTAAGTTTTGTTCTATGAAAATCTCTGCTGAGGTACGTGAGTATGCAGATGAACTAGGAACTGATGTAGATTCTGCAAAACAACAAGGTATGGATGAAATGTCTGCAAAGTTTAAAGAGATGGGTTCTGAGGTTTATGTTGAGGCTGATAAGATAGAAAAGGTATGATTGTAGGGGCTATCCCTTGTGGTTGCCCTTGGTAGGTTCGATATAATCGAACAAAAAATATAAGTGTTCGATTCTATCGAACCTACGGATTTGTGAGAGGAGATAAAATGCACATAGGTATAGCAGGGGTAGGTCTAGTAGGAAGAGTTTTAGCACTCAATCTCTTACAACGAGGACATACCCTCACACTTTTTGATGAAGACACAGCATATGGTGATAATGCGGCAGGTATGACAGCAG
>Ga0256844_10000479_pt1 | contig 15494 bp, 15 predicted proteins | sample MusselsmetaG_FD_189100 | JGI IMG/M metagenome (GOLD analysis project Ga0256844, IMG submission 189100) | Mussel associated microbial communities from hydrothermal vent at the East Pacific Rise, Pacific Ocean - Mussels | ecosystem: Host-associated > Mollusca > Shell > Unclassified ... | reverse complement strand
AAAATACTCACAAAAATCTCTGAAATCCAAAATGTTGTCAAGGAGAATAAAAACTTTCTTCAGATTATCGCTGTTCTCAGTGCTTACACTCAAAAAGAGTTAGGTTTTATGTGCGAAAGTTGAGTAACTTAGCTGAAAACAGCCCTTACCAAATACTATGTGCAACCCATTCACCTTTAATGATTGATATATCACAGAATCATTCTTCTCTAGTACGAGTTTCTAAAACTAATAACATAGTAAGAACACATCAAGTTGATTCATCGATTTTTATTGGTGAGAACAATATTGAGAGAAAGAATCGTGTAGTTATGATAAATAGATTTAATCCACATATTTGTGAATCTTTCTATGCTGATAAAGTTTTATTAGTTGAAGGCGATACTGAAACTATTGTATATAGAGATTTATTAAAAAGATTTTATTCAAATGAAGAAATATTTGTTGTTAATACAGGTTCAAAAAATAATATACCTTTTTTTCAAGAAATACTAACACATTTTAGAATACAACATTATGTAATTCATGATGTAGATGCCAGAACAAGTACAAGACGTGATGGTACAGTTATAATGAATTCTGCTTGGACATTAAATCAAAGAATTTGGGAGAAGATTGAAATAGCTAATGGAATTGAAAATGGATTGGCTAGAAGATATGTACATAATCAAAACTTTGAGGATGCACATATCAGATTAGATCCTAATTTAGATTTTTCAGGTAAAAATAAACCATATAAAGCTTACCAATTTGCACAAACAATAACTAGAGAGAGTGATGCCGATTGTATAATATGATTAAAAGATATAGTTGAAAATCAAGATATTTTGCATAATCAAGAATATATTGAAGAACTTTAAATGAACCTCTCTAAATCCCTATACACAAAAGCCATCCAATGCCCAAAAGCACTATGGTTAAAAAAGTATAAGAGTGATGTGCTTACTCCTCCCGATGCAACAGCGTTAGCAAGGTTTGAAACGGGTAATGTTGTTGGTGATTTGGCTTGTAAGCTTTTTCCAGATGGACGAGAAATTGTTTATAATCCTGATGATTTTGATGGTATGGTTGCAACTACAAAAGAGTGGATGGATGAGGGGTTAGAGTATATCTATGAAGCTACTTTTTTATATAACGGTATTTTAGTTTTAGTAGATGTTTTAAAGGTTACTTCTGATGGAGTAGAGATATATGAAGTAAAGAGTTCTAGTAGTGTTAAAGATATCTATCTGCATGATGCCTCTATTCAGCAGTATGTACTGCAACAGCTTGGGTATAAGGTGCTTAGTAGTCATATTGTCCATATTGACAACTCTTATGTAAGAGGTGATGCACTTGATTTGCATGGATTGTTTACGATTGTTGATGTGAGTGATGAAGTTAATGCTTTACAGGATGATATTCCCAAGAAATTAGATGCGCTTGAAGCATATTTAGCAGACAGAGAGAGTGAACCAGATATTGATATAGGAAGCCATTGTAACAAGCCTTATGAGTGTGATGCAAAAGAGTACTGCTGGAAGATTCAGAGAAACATACCTGATTACTCAATCTTTAACATTTTTAACCTTGGCAGTAAAAAACAGGTAGAGCTGTATGAGAAAGGTATAGTAGATATAGAAGATATTCCTGATGATTATACTATGACAGCTATACAAAAACAAAAAGTGCAAAACTACAAAGACAAAGCCACCTTTATAGATAAAGAAAAGATAAAAGATTTTCTTAACACACTGAGCTATCCCATCTATCATCTTGACTTTGAGACATTTCAACAAGCCATTCCTGAGTGGAAGGGTGTGCGTCCATATCAACAGATACCTTTTCAGTACTCATTGCATATAGAATATGAAGATGGGACTATACAACAGAGAGAATTTTTAGCAGATGATGGTGTAGATCCTCGTTACGCATTAGCAAAAAGTCTTGTTGAAGATATTCCTACTGATGTTACCGTTTTAGCATATAACATGAGTTTTGAAAAAGGTGTTAATACTAATCTTGCTGAGAGTTTTCCTGAGTTTAGAGAACATCTTTTTGCTATAAATGAAAACATGAGAGATTTGATGTTTCCTTTTCAAAAGAAGTACTATGTTACACCACAGATGCAAGGAGGCTACTCTATAAAATATGTTTTACCGGCACTAGTGCCTAAGATGCAAGAGGCATATAAAAATTTAGAGGGTATTCAAAATGGTGGTGATGCTATGAATGCATTTCCAAAACTCTCGAGTATGAATTTAGTAGAAAAAGAAGAGATTCGAACTGCATTACTTGAGTACTGCAAACTTGATACATTAGCGATGGTGGAAGTACTTAAAAAATTAAAAGAGGTCGTTCATGATTGATTACAGTAAAAAATTTACATTAGACAGAGAATTTTATCCTTCAAAATATATAGATGCTTCTATTGAAAGTGATAGAGGACGCATACTTTCAGCTCCTGCATTTAGAAGACTGCAAAAGCGAACACAAGTCTTTGCTCTTGAGTTGAATGCTTCTATTCGTACACGTCTCACACACTCTTTAGAAGTCGGTCAAACAGCTCGTTTTATAGCTAAAACTATTTTTTCAAAATTAAAAAAAGATGGACTTGAAAAATATAAACTTGAAGAGTTAGAAAATGCTTTTGTATCAACAGCTGAGATGACAAGTCTTCTTCATGATATTGGAAATCCTCCTTTTGGACATTTCGCAGAACAAACGATAAATAAGTGGATGATAAACAATGCATTACCAACACTAAAAAGTTTTAAAACAAGTTCTCAAGAGATGAAAGAACTAAAAAAGATGCTTGCCAAAGATATCTGTAACTATGATGGTAATGCACAAGCTATAAGAGTCATTAGTAAACTACAAAGACTTAATCTATCATACACTCAAATACTCTCAGTTCTTAAATATACAAGAGGTGCGTTTGAGGATAAAGTAGAAGATGATGTATTGAGTTATTTAAGAAAAAAGCCAGGCTTTTACTATAGTGAAAAAGATTTTATTGCAAAAATTCAAGAAAAGTTAAATGTAAAACCAGGACATAGATTCCCTATAACCTATATTATGGAAGCAGCTGATGACATCTCATATCTTACGGCTGATTTAGAAGATAGTGTTGAAAAAGGAATCCTTAGTTTAGATGAAGTTTACTATATGATAAAAAGTGAGTGTGAAAAAGAGAATGAAAACTATTTACTTGAAATAATAGACGATAAGTACGAAAAAGCAAAAAAGAATGAAGCTCCATATCAGTTTAGTATGTTTTTTACTCTTTTTCGAGCTCAACTTGTTACTTCTCTTGTCTATCACGTTGTAAACATCTATATAAACAATCATGAGGCAATTTTTAATGGAGAATTTAACTCTGCATTGCTTGAATATGATAAAGAGAGTGAGCATTATAAAGCAATTGAAATACTACAGAATATTTCAACTAAATATATTTATCAGAATAAAGATGTTCAAGAACTAGAACTACAAGGCTATAGTATTGTAAATGGATTGTTAAATATATATAAACCACTTTTAGACTTGAATTGCAAAGATTTTGAGGATTTGTTAAAAGATGAAAAAGTTGAGTGCTTTGTAGCGATGAGACTTATAAAAAGGGTGTCTTCAAAACAGATAGTTGCATATCAAAATGATGTTAAAAAGCTTGATAAAAGTTTAGATGAAGAGTACATAATTATGGAATGGTACTATAGAGTTAGACTTATTATAGATTATATCAGTGGGATGACTGATGATTTTGCTTTACATGAGTATCAGATATTAATAGCAATAAAATAAAAAAGCGTCAATTATGATATTTATAAGTATTATACATGATTGTGATTGAATATTTTTACTGTAGGTGTCAGCTATATTGTCAGTAAAAGTCATATAAAATCAACTGAGAGTGATTAATTTTATTTCTTTAAAGTACCTGTTTTATGGAGTTTTAAGTTGGGTGGATGGGGTAGAGGGATTCGAACCCCCGAATACCAGTACCAAAAACTAGTGCCTTACCGCTTGGCGATACCCCAATGTAGTTGTTTCGGGCGGAATTTTATCATAGGAAACTTTAAAGTAAGTTTATTTAGAAGATTTAAACTTTTTATCATGAAATTTATACCATTTACATCGTTTTTTGTTCTTTATAGAGTATATATTGTACGTAAATTTTCTACTACACTCTTGACACTCAAATGTAGCACGATTTTTAAATTTATTATATTGTACAAATAAAAAGTTACCTACTTGATCACCTTTTTTATAAACTACTTTTTTATTTTCAGCATAAGACTTTTCAGTGAGTAGGGCATCTTCTCTCTGTTTAACTAACCAAGTGGGTTCTATATCTTCTTCAAATTCATAGTTCATCATATTACTTTTTTTAAAATTTATTTTAAATTATATCTTTTATCTGTTATGTAATGATTTTGATATACTAACAGATAGAAATAACTTGATATTAAAATTTTCAAAGGATAGTAACTTGCAAACAGTTTTAGAATTAACCGACTCAAACTATACATCATTTATTGGAGAGACTGATGCTGTAGTTTTTATAGACTTTTATAGTGATACATGTCCGCCATGTCAAACACTCCTCTCATACTTGCCAAATTTAGCAGAGCATTACAAAGATGATAAGGTGGTAATAGCAAAAGTAAATTCCGCGCATAATCCAAAACTCTCTAGCAAGTTTATGGTTAGAAGTGTACCTTTAACTGTAGTTATTGGAAAAGATAAGATGGTTAAAAGAGCAGAAGTAGGATTAGTGTCACTTAATAGCTATTTTAAAATGATTGATAAAGAGATAGGAAAAGGTAAAGGGTTTTTTTCAAAGTTGTTTAGTTGATTGTATGTTTGATTGGTTGCGGAAACAGGATTTGAACCTGTGACCTTCGGGTTATGAGCCCGACGAGCTACCGAACTGCTCTATTCCGCGATATTTAAAATCTTGCTTTTTGTAAAATGTGGATGGGGTAGAGGGATTCGAACCCCCGAATACCAGTACCAAAAACTAGTGCCTTACCACTTGGCGATACCCCAACATTGAAAATTGAAATTGGTTGCGGAAACAGGATTTGAACCTGTGACCTTCGGGTTATGAGCCCGACGAGCTACCGAACTGCTCTATTCCGCGACGCTTTAACAAAGCATGTTACCATGTTTGTGGAGCGAAATTATAGGTAAATGTGCTCTATTTGTCAAGAGTTTTTTTAAAGAATTATAAAATGTTTTTTTGAACTCTTTTTAAATAACTTTTATGTATAATCCATTTTAATAAAAGCAACTAGATTGCATGAGCTTACTGCTGAAGGAAACTTAGCGTTAGCGTAGTATTTTGGGCTTTGCTCAAAATATGTATTAATAATAAAAAGTGAGAATTTATGACACCGATCCAGAGAGTTTTAGAAGCGATAGACGAGATTAAAAAGGGCAATATGGTCATCATGATTGATGATGAAGATAGAGAGAATGAGGGTGATTTAGTTTACGCAGCTGCGTTTAGCTCACCTGACCATGTAAACTTTATGGCTACGCATGCTAGAGGGCTTATTTGTGTAGCTCTTAGTAAAGGTATAGCTACAAGATTAGACTTAAACCCTATGGTTAGCTCAAACACATCATCTTACGAAACTGCGTTTACTGTTTCTGTTGATGCAAAAGATGCACTAACGGGTATCTCTTCAAAAGAGAGAGATGATACTATTAAAATTTTAGCAAACCCTATTAGTCACGCTGTAGAACTTGTTAAACCTGGACATATTTTCCCTCTTATAGCTAAAGATGGTGGTACACTTGTAAGAACTGGTCATACTGAAGGTTCAGTTGATATCTGTCGTTTAGCAGGTCTAAGTGAGGCTGGTGTTATCTGTGAAATCATCAAAGAAGATGGAACAATGGCAAGACGTGATGACTTGGATATCTTTGGTGAGAAGCATAACCTCAAAACTGTATTTATCTCAGATATAGTTGAATACCGTTTAGCTAATGAGAGACTTGTAAATGAGACTAAAGTTCAAGAGATAGACTTCTTTGGTGTAAAAGTAAATCAACATACATTTGAAGATCATGATGGTATAGAGCATACGGCAATCTCGTTTTACACTTCTGGTGAAGTTGCAAATGTTCGTGTTCATAATGTTATTCCAGATATAGAACTTCTTTTAAATCAAGGAAAATACAATAATCTTGTAAGCTCAATAGAGTACTTGAAGCAGAATAGTGGTCTTTTAGTATTTATAAACAAAACACATCATCAAGATAACTCTGCTCCAAAAGAGTTTGGAATAGGTGCTCAGATTATTAAATCATTTGGTATCTCAAAAATGAATCTTTTAACTTCAATGAAGCAGACCGACTTTGTTGGTTTAAGTGGATTTGGACTTGAAGTGAATGAAGTTATAGATATATAGAGGTTTTATGAGAGAAATATTTGAGAGAGTGGATGAAGAAACTACTACAATATACGAAGTAGATATGGATGCTAGTGAGTTTAAAGAGGGGAATCCTTGGCTTTTTAGTGTTTTTTTAAAGTTTGATTCTTCTGATGAAACAAGAGATGGTTTTGAAGAGTTTTTAGAGACTAAAGAGTCTTTAATTATTGCATTAGAGTCTGAAGGCAAAGTTCATTATGTAGGTTCTAGATTTGTTGATGGCTGGAATGAGTTTTATTTTTATGCAAGTGACTCTAAAGAACTCAACTCTATGTCAACAGCGATACTTAAAGAGAGTGGTTACGTTTATGAGAGTAATGTTGTTAAAGATAATAAGTGGAAGTTATATGAAACGCAACTATTTCCAACTGAGTTAGAGCAGCACAATATTCAAACAGCTAAGATAATCTTTCTTTTAGAAGAAGAGGGTGATGATTTGAGTATTGCTAGGGATGTTGAACACTATGTGTCATTTGAAACGCCAACGCAGAAAAATAGATTTATAAATACTCTTGCTCTTGATGGATTTACTTTAAAAGATGAGCTTAGTAGTGAAGATTTTGAGTATGGTGTAGCTCTTGTAAAAGAACACGCTGTAACTTATGAAGAAGCTTCGAAGGTTATATCTGAGCTATTTGAATTTGTAAAAAAAGAGGGCGGTTACTATGAAGGTTGGAGCACAACCTTAATAAATAGTGACGACTAGATAACAATGAGAAAACTATTTGCTATTACTGGGGTTATAAACTACCTCGCAGTTGTATTTCTAAATGCTTTTACAGACTTAGGTCACAAAATTATAATACAAAATACAATTTTTAAAATCTATGATGGTCAGATGCAGATAGTTCTAACAGCTATTGTTAATGCACTTGTTCTACTTCCTTTTATTATGATGTTTTCTCCCTCCGGATTTTTAGCAGATAGATTTCCTAAAAATATTATTATGAAACATTCTGCTGCTTTAGCAGTCTTTATTACCCTTGGAATTACCTACTCTTATTACAATGGACACTTCTATACTGCGTTTGCAATGACCTTTTTACTTGCTCTTCAAAGTGCTATATATGGACCTGCGAAATATGGTTATATAAAAGAGTTAGTGGGCATAAAGTTTATAACTACTGGAAATGGAGCAGTTCAAGCTGTTACAACTGTGGCAATACTTGGTGGAATTATTTTTTATACAGTCTTGTTTGAGGGAATGTATAGTGATGATTTTACTACCAAAGAGGATATATTAAAGGTTATTGCACCTATTGGTTGGCTCTTAGTTATTAGTTCTATAATAGAGTGGTTCTTAGCTTCTAAGCTTCCAAATAAAATGAGAAGAGAGAGCCAAAAAGATTTTAAGTTAAAAAGATATCTAAATGGTACCTATCTCTTGAAAAATCTCAAAATTATAAAAAGAAAAAAAGAGATTATCGAAGCAATAGTTGCACTGAGTCTTTTTTGGTCTATCTCTCAAGTCGTGTTAGCGATTTTTGGAGAGTATGCAAAGAGTGAACTTGGAATAACGAACACTATATTTGTTCAGGGTGTAATGGCTTTAGCTGGAGTAGGTATAGTCGCAGGCTCTCTTATGGCTGCATCATTTTCTAAATACTATATCAACACTGGTTTAGTTGCTATTGGTTCTGTAGGTATTACAATAATTGTATTTTTAGTCCCATTTATATCCTCTATGGGAATTATGGCCTTTATGTTTATGTTATTTGGCGTATTCTCTGGTCTATTGATGGTACCTTTAAATGCTCATATTCAGTTCCTTTCACCTAGTGTTCACTTAGGAACTATACTCGCAGGTAGCAATTTTATACAAAATATTTTTATGTTTAGTTTTTTAGTTTTAACAACTCTTTTTGCATATTTTGGAATGAATGCAGAAGTTCTATTCTATCTTATGTCCTTAGTAGGTCTTTACCTTACTATAATGGTAGGTAGAAGATATCTAGTTATGACTTTTTACTCTACAATGGAGATGATTTCAAGAACTCGTCACAAATACAGCTATGAAGGTTTAGAGAATATCCCTAAAAACCAAGCAGTTCTGTTTTTAGGGAATCATGTGAGTTGGTTAGATTGGATTATTTTACAGCTTCCAATGAAAAGACAGATAAACTTTTTGATGGACAAAGATATTTATCACTGGCCGATTTTTAACATATTATTTAAAAAGGGAGAGGCTATTCCTGTATCTCCAAAAGCTGCAAAAGATGCATTTAAAGAGGCGCATAAACGGCTTTTAAATGGTAAAATGGTAGCTCTCTATCCTGAAGGTGAGATAACTATAGACGGAGAACTTGGCAAATTTTATAGAGGATATGAACTGATTCCTCAAAATTATGATGGAGTTATTGTTCCATTTTTTATTGATGGTTTGTTTGGCAGTATGTTTTCTAAACATAAACCAAGAGAGAAAAAGAGCTTCTTTAAAAGACGAAATATTAAAGTTTATTTTGACAAGCCAATACCAAAAGATACAAAAGCTGATGAACTTCGAGATATAATACAAAAACTAAAGGACAGATATGAAACTAAATAAACCTAAGCATAATTTATTTCGTAACGGTGGTTATGCTGTTGAGGGATTTATAGATATTGTAAAAAATGAGACATCATTTAAGTGGCAACTGCTTATGCTCTTTGTTATGGGTATTGTTGCCTGGATCTTACCTCTTAGCTTCTCTCATTCAAGTATACTTTTTTTATCTCTTTTTATTCCTATCTTAGCTGAAATTGCAAATTCTGCGATTGAGAGGGTTGTTGATTTAGTGACTCAGGATTATCATATTTTAGCAAAACAGGCAAAAGATGTTGGTGCAACTATGGTTCTTCTAAGCCTTATCTTGACTACACTTATTTGGATAAGTGTTTTACTTGTAGCATTTGAATTAGTATAGGACGTTCTGTGAAACTAGTTCTTGTTTTTGTTCTTTTAATAACTTCAATTTATGCAAAAGAGAGACCAAAAATAGCTTTAGTTCTTAGCGGTGGTGGTGCTCGTGGTGGTGCTCACGTTGGAGTACTAAAAGTTTTAGAGAAAAATAGAGTTCCAATTGATATGATTGTCGGTGCAAGTATGGGCTCTTTTGTTGGAGGTTTGTATGCTAGTGGAAAAACACCTAAAGAAATAGAAGAGATTCTTGTTACAACGGATTGGAAACGTTATATTAAGACTGACTATAATCGTCAAGATATTCCTATGAGAAAGAAAGATATAGATTATATATATCAAGGAAGACTAGGGGTTGGAGTAAATTCAGAGAATAAAATAGTTCTTCCAACAGGAGTTTTAAAACGTCAACCAATGCTTTTAAAGTTTATGCAACTTACTGAATATACACAGGATATTAATGATTTTGATAAATTGGCTATTCCATATAGGGCTGTTGCAACAAATATTAAAAATGGAGAAGCAGTAGTTCTTAAGTCTGGTTCTTTGGCAAAAGTCATTTATGCTTCAAGCTCTATTCCTGGTGGTTTTCAGCCTATAAATATAGATGGAGTAGATTTAGTTGATGGTGGGGTAAGTGATAATATACCAATTCAAGTTGCAAGAGACATGGGTGCTAATATTATTATTGCAGTTGATGTAAGTGAAGACTTTAGTGATGATTTGGATGTAAACTCATATTTTGTAGTTATGGGACAACTTATAAATATTTTAATGAGAAAAAATGCGAATGAGTCTATATCTACATTGAAAGATAATGATATTTTACTCACTCCTGATTTAAATGGCTTTAGTGGGCTTGATGCCGATAAATATTCCCAAATTATTCAAAAAGGCGTAGATGTTACTTTAGAAAGTGAGGATAAATTAAAAGAACTCTCCTTAAGTAATGAAGAGTATGTAAAGTACCAATCCAAACATAGGTATAAGCATACTTATGTTAAACCAGTAATTGATGAAATAAAGATAATAAATCCAACTTACTTATCAGATGAATCCATAAGAAGACGAATTCATCAAATAGTTGGTCTGAAACTAGATGAAAAAGTATTGCGTGCAGATTTACTTCATCTTTACCACATGATGATTTTTGATAGTGTTGATTATGATGTAGTCTCAGTTGGTGGTAGAAATATACTACTTATTGAGACAACACCAAGCTGGGATAATCATGGTGAAGTTCGTTTTGCTTTAGGTTTAGAAGATGATTTCTCTGGACATTCAGCATACTCTTTAAAAGTTGGGTACACTATGTTTGGTTTAAATGAACTTGGTGGTGAGTGGAAGGGTGACTTTGAAATAGGACGGTATGAAAAGGCTTATACCGAGCTTTTTCAACCCTTAGATACCATGCAAAGATACTATTTTCGCCCATCAATTAGGTATGAGACAGTAACAGATGTTTTTCCATTAAGTAATTTTGGCAATCAAGAGCTGTTTTCAAGCAGAATTGGTGGATCATTTGTTTTTGGCGCTCATGTTACTACTGACTATGAATTTGAGATCGGCGTTTCAACGTATGATGATACTGTACAAATAGATAGCTTAAATCTATCGGAAAATTATAATGCAGTACCAATCTATGCTTTAATTAATGTTGATAATCTTGATAATGTAAATTTTCCAAAAGTTGGTCTTAAGTCCAAAATTAGATGGACAAAAGAGATGAGTGCATGGGGCAGTGATTATGATTATGAACAGATATATTTTGATATAGAAAAACCAATAAACTTTTATTCAAATAATATTACTATCTATGCAAAATATGGAAACACCTATAAAAATGACAATGTAGCAAGACTAGCAGGTACCTTTACACTTGGAGGGCTTTTTAATCTCTCAGGCTATCCACCATATTCATTTCTTGGAGACAGTATGGCATTAGCTGTGTTGAAATATACTTATGAGATAAAAGATGGCGGTTTTTTTGGAACACTTAACGCACCTCTTTATGCAGGATTCTCTTTAGAAAGTGGTCAAATATGGAAAGGTGGAGAGGATATTGATTTTGCTACGCTACACAAGTCTGCAACTATATATGTTGCTGCAGATACATTTTTAGGACCTTTTTATTTGGCTTATGGTTTTTCAGATGATAGAGAACAGAGTGCTTATCTTTACTTAGGAGAAAAATTTTAATGAAAACAACTTTGATAATTGGTGCCGGTGGAGTAGGACGTGTTGTCGTTCATAAATGTGCTTTAAATGCAGATACATTTGGAAAAATTATTTTAGCAAGCAGAACAATCGGACGATGTGAAGAGATACAATCTGAGCTTCCAAACGCAGATATAGAGATAGCTACTGTTGATGCAGATATAACTGATGAAATTATAGACCTTATTAGGAGAGTAGACGCAGATATAGTGATAAACGTAGCTCTCCCATATCAAGATTTAACTATTATGGATGCTTGTATTGCTACTCAAACACCATATCTAGATACCGCAAATTATGAACATCCTAATGAGGCAAAATTTGAGTATAAACTTCAGTGGGCTAGAGATGAGAAGTTTAAAGAATCTGGGATAATGGGACTACTTGGAAGTGGCTTTGACCCTGGTGTAACAAATGTATTCTGTGCCTATGCTCAAAAACACTACTTTGATGAGATTTATACTATTGATATACTTGATTGTAACGCAGGTGACCATGGTTACGCATTTGCAACAAATTTTAATCCTGAAATTAACTTACGTGAGGTATCCGCGAATGGTAGATACTGGGAAGATGGGAAGTGGATAGAAACGCAGCCTATGGAAATTAAAATGGTTTGGGATTATCCTGAGGTCGGAGAGAAAGACTCTTATCTGCTTTATCACGAAGAGATGGAGTCTTTAGTGAAGCATATTAAAGGACTTAAACGCATTCGATTCTTTATGACCTTTGGTGAGAGTTATCTGACTCATATGAAGTGTTTAGAAAATGTTGGGATGTTGGGTATCAAAGAGGTCGAGCATAAAGGGCAAAAAATAGTCCCTATGGAGTTTTTAAAAACTCTTTTACCTGATCCCGCATCGCTTGGCCCTCGTACAAAAGGTAAAACAAATATCGGTATCGTTGCTGATGGTATTAAAGATGGTAAACGCAGAAAAATATATATCTATCAGATAAGTGACCACGAGAAATGTTACGCAGAAGTGAAGTCGCAAGCTGTTTCATACACTACGGGTGTTCCTGCAATGATAGGTGCAAAACTTATGCTAGAGGGTAAGTGGAGTGGAACTGGTGTCTTTAATATGGAAGAGTTTGACCCAGATATTTTTATGACTGAGTTAAGTGCTCAAGGTCTGCCATGGCAAATAAAAGAGATGGAAGTGTAATATGACATTTGAAAGTATAATTAAAAATATAGATGATATGCCACCACTATCAGACATAGCAAAAGTGCTGCAGAGTCTTTATGCTTTTGGTTCTGATAATGTAGATATAAAAAAACTAGTTCGAATGATAGAGTCAGATGTAATGCTTACAGCAAATATTTTAAAGATGATCAACTCTCCATATTATGGATTTAAAAATAAAATACCTTCAGTATCTCAAGCAGTTGCACTCTTTGGCGTACAAAAAATTTATGGACTTGTTCTTCATTTTGCTATGAGTAATCACTTAAAAGCAGACACTGCAATATATGGTTTTAATAACGCTCAGTTTAATGAAATGTGTATTTTACAAAGTTCATTGATGATGCAGTGGTATGCAAAAGTTGATCTGCGTGATACTCATATACTGACTTCTCTTGCTCTTATTATGGAGTCTGGAAAAATTATAGTTTCTAAAGAGCTTCATGAGAGTGACTACCTTGAAACATATAGGGAAGGTTTTTTGGCTTGTACAAATATTCAAGATTTTGAGAAGGAATTTTTAGGAACTACATCATACTATTTAAGTGCTGTACTTTTTGAACATTGGAACTTAGAACCAGTCTATGCGGAGGTTTTAAGGGAGTTAGATTCTTCTTCTGATAATAGCAAGGAAGAAGAGGAAGCTAATACTGTAGTTAAACAGTATGCAGCTGCGATTGATGTTATTAGAACTGCTATAAATTTAAAAGAGGTTTTAACAGAAGAATCTATCAAAAAAGCTTGCGTAAAAGTTCAAAAGATGGGACTTGATGGAGAACGATTTGAAGTTGTAGCTTTGAGAATCAAAAAGAAGTATGAAGAACTCTAGCAAGATACAAACACCATACTATCTCTGTGAAGAGGAACTTCTCGAGAAGAATCTAAAACTTCTTGAGTATGTCCAGCATGAGAGTGGAGCAAAGATAATTTTAGCACTTAAAGGTTTTGCAATGCATGCAACCTTTCCTTTGATTAAAGAGTACTTACATGGATGTACGGCAAGTGGATTACACGAAGCAATCTTAGCAAGAGAAGAGTTTAACAAAGAGGTACATACTTACTCTCCTGCGTTTAAAGATGAAGAGATAGAGCAAATTTCACAAATATCAGACCACATAGTTTTTAACTCACCTTCTCAGCTCTTTAGATTTCAAGCAAAAGCAAAACAGATAAATCCAAAAATCCACCTCTCACTTAGAATAAATCCTGAAGTCTCATCATCACCTGTTGATATCTATAACCCATGTGGTATTTATTCGCGTTTAGGTACCACTTTAGAGAACTTTGATGAAAGAGTTCTAGAGTATGTAGATGGACTTAATTTTCATGCTCTATGTGAGCAGGGTGCAGATGAACTTGAAGAAGTTTTAATTGCGTTTGAGAAGAATTTTTCTAGGTATTTTAAAAACTTAAAATATATTAACTTTGGTGGTGGACACCATATAACTAAAAAAGGTTATGATGTTGAGAAGTTGATTAAACTTATAAAAAATTTCAAAAAAAAGTATAGTGTTGAAGTATATCTAGAACCGGGTGAAGCTGTCGGCTGGGAAACAGGAGTACTTGTAAGCAGTGTTTTAGACATAGTACATAATAAAATGGATATCGCTATTTTAGATACTTCAGCAGAAGCCCATATGCCAGATACATTAGCAATGCCGTATCGTGCTGATGTGAGAGACTCAGGTGAAACGGGTGTTAAAAAGTATACCTATCGCTTAGCAGGCAATACTTGTCTTGCTGGTGATATTATGGGTGATTACTCATTTGATGTACCTCTGAAAATTGGAGATAATATTATTTTTGAAGATCAAATTCACTACACATTTGTTAAAAACACTACCTTTAATGGTATTAGACTTCCTTCATTAGCACTAAAGAAAAAAGATGGAACTATAGAAACTGTAAAATTTTTTGGATATGAAGATTATAAAGGGAGACTTTCATGATAGAAGACAAAGAACGCTGGAATATTAGGCATGTTACAAAGCCTATGAAGCATACTGTATCACCAATAGTAGAAGACTATGTGAAGTATGCAAAAGTAGGTAATGCTCTTGATTTGGCGTGTGGAACTGGTAGAAACACTCACTATTTAACAGGTTTAGGATTTAATGTAGATGCTGTTGATTTATCGGATTATGCACTTTCTTGTATTAAAAATATACCAGGTATTACAAAAATAGAAGTTGATTTAGATTCGTATGATTTGGAGAAAAATGCATATGATTTGATAGTGAATACTAACTACTTAAATCGTCGACTTATGGCTCAGATGATAGAGGCTTTAAAAGATGGAGGGCTTATAATCTTTGAGACCTTTATAGAAGCACATGAGAAACCAGAACAAGGAAGTATGAATCCTGATTACCTTTTAGATAGAAATGAGCTTTTAAAGGCTTTCATAGACTTAGATATTATTTTTTATGAAGAGAAAGATGGTATTAATTTAAGAGGTGAAAAAAATAAAACAGCTTCACTCGTTGCAAAAAAATAGTTCTAAGATATATAATTTTTTAAAAGATAAAAATCTACTTCAGAATACTTCAGAGTATTGGTGGCCCAAAGCTGGAACTTTTGAGGTTATAGTTGGTACTATCTTAACGCAAAATACTACATGGAAAAATGTAGAAAAATCTTTAAAAAATTTACTCAACTTTCGCACATAGATTCCAATAAATCCACAAACTTAAGTTAAGTATTAAAGCCCATAAATAGCCACTTTTCAGTATAATTTTGTTCCTACAACATCATTACAAAAGGCTTATTTTA
>Ga0256844_10000478_pt1 | contig 15506 bp, 12 predicted proteins | sample MusselsmetaG_FD_189100 | JGI IMG/M metagenome (GOLD analysis project Ga0256844, IMG submission 189100) | Mussel associated microbial communities from hydrothermal vent at the East Pacific Rise, Pacific Ocean - Mussels | ecosystem: Host-associated > Mollusca > Shell > Unclassified ... | reverse complement strand
AAGAAAGATATATTATGACCATAACAACACTGTATTAAAAAACGCCTTTGAATCATATTCTTGGAAGAAAAACCGTCATGGAGAGTACACCAATGATACCAACCACGATGGCTCTGACCCATTGGACGCTTTAAGGTATTCTTTTGTATATGATATGACTGCAAGACAAACTACATTTGGACGATAACCAAAAGGAACAAATTATGATCGAACATTATGACAACCAACAAGCATTAAAGATTGAAGCAGCTTTAACTGGAGAGGATATCACTAATTATTTATATCCATTCAGACGTGAGCAAAACTTTGAAAACAGGAAAATCATGGCTTATTATATTAATTATTTTGAAGCCATTATTAACTCATTAACAGTACCAGTATTTTCTGGTGACAAGACCCGTGAGTATAGTAGCAAATTATATGAAGCATTCTTAAAAGATGTTGACCGCAAGGGCACATCATTGGATGACTTTTTATATCAAGCAACCAAACATTATAAAGCCCATGATGCAGGCTTTATTATTATTAATAACTCAGAAGAGTTTGCAACCAGTAAGGATGAACAGATTGCTTTAAGACAATTTCCTTGGCTATCATTTAAAGGCGTCCATGAACTACATTCTTATGAACAAAATGAATTTGGTGAACTGACGTATATCAAATTTTATAATGGACAAACCGATGAAACGAAGAAATCTGAATTTATCACATTCACTAATGAGTATATTGAAACTAAAAGCACTGGTAAGATTGCCAATCCATTTGGCTTTATTCCCGTTATATCTTTAAATCCAGATATAGTTGGATATGGACAAGTTGACCTAGCTGACACCACTATCGCTATCTACAACCAATTAAGCGAAAGCAGAGACCTTGAAAGAACACAAGCCTTTTGCCTTTTAGAAATCCCTAATGACATGCCAGGTGATGGTGACACTGAAATTGGTCCAAACAATATATTATGGGTACCAACCAACTCTGCAAGAGGCGCCGCTTATATATCACCTGATAGTGCTGTACTGTCGACATTAAAAGAAGCTGCATTAACTACACATGAACTGTTGCAATCACAGGCTGCACAAATTGGATCAACAGTAACCAATATGAATGGTAAGAAATCAGCAGAAGCATTAGGATATGAGTGGCAAGGAAAAGCATATATATTAAAAGCATTATCTAAATGGGCTCAATCATTGGAGTATAAAATCTTTTCACTATTCATTAATATAACCAATGAAAAAGAAGACCTTGTAGTGATATATGAAAAAGACTTCAAGCCATCATCAGCTGATATTATTAATAAGATTGATATGGTAGAAAAGGCTAAAGCGCTTGGTATCACATTCAATGAAGATGAAATGCTTGAATTAAAGAATCTCGTTCTGGCTGGATTGTAAAAAGACTATTATATATAGAAAAACTAAGAAAAGCGTCGTTGAACGCTCAATTATATTATTTTAACCCGTGAGGTAACATATGACAACATTTGAAGAATTGATCACATCCCTTCCTGAAGATCAGCAATCATTAATTAATGGAATGATTGAAAAGGAAAAACAAAAAGGGATCGACTCATATCGAAAGAAAGACCAAGAAGTATTGAAATTAAAATCAAATCTCAAAGAACTTGGCTACAACAAAGATGAGTATGAAAACGTTGACCAATTTAGCCAGAACATTAAGGCTAAACTTGAAAAGCAACGTGACAGTGAAATCACTTTAGCATCTCTTTCTGAACGCATTAATGAAATGACAATGGAAAAAGAAGCCCAAGAAAAAGAAACAAACAATTTATATATCACCAGCAAATTAAAAGATGCTATTGGTAAAAAGTTGTATGGATCTGAAGCAATTATTGAAAATGTCGTACTAAAAAACGAACTTGTTGTAGATGGCAAGGACGTTAAGACTAATGCCGGTGAAGTATTTGACACATTCATTGAGAACCTTTTAGAGGTACACAAAGACGATGTCAGACCAGAGACTCAAACACCTGGAGTAGCCGCAAAACTAAAATCTACAAAAATCCCAGCATCGGAAGATGCTTTTATGGCGCAATTTAAAACTAAAAACTAGGAGGCCTATTATGGCAACACCAATTATCAATCCCTGGACACTTACAGGAACTCTTCGTGAGAAGATCATCACAGACTTTTTTATTCCACAAATTAAGAAAGCAACAGTAGCAACAGCAATGCTCACCACAGAAACTGGACTCAAAACTAAATCTATCAAAGTATGGGGCGTTGGAGCAGTAGCAATTTCTGACTACACTGGTGGCCGCATTACTAACCAACATAACTACACCAACACTTCAGTTGATCTCGTTCTTGACCAAGCAAAATCTTTTTCAGAAGATATTTCACGTCTTGAAAACGAAGCATCTGCTATTAATGTTCTCCCTGGAGTACTTGAAGCAGGAGCACAGGGTATTGCAGAAAGCATTGACGCATTTGCTTTTGCTCAACTTGCAACTACCACTGAAGAAGTAGCAACTATCGTTCTTGACGAAACTAACGCTATTGACTGGCTTTTATCTATGAAAACAAAACTTACCAAACTTGGAGCTCCAACTCTTGGTCGTAAACTTGCAGTAACACCTGAAGCAGGTGCTATCTTTTCTAAAGTGATCTCAGCATCTGGCTCTGACAGTCTTGCTACTGAAGCCGGTCTTAATGGAGCTGTTGGACACTACGGTGGCTTTGACATCTATGAAAGTGACTTCCTTGCAGACGGTGCAAATGGCAAATATGCTATTGCTTCTGTACAACGTGGAGGAGCACTTGGAATTGGCTTTAACGAACTTGGAGTAGACGCTATTCCTGGATCACCAATTGATAACGCTTGGACAGTAGTACAATATGGTTGTGAAGTTGTACAACCTAAATTTATCGTTAAATCAGATATTAAAACTGCTTAATTAAAAAGGAGCCTCTCTAGGGAGGCTCCAACCTTAATATTATGATATCAATAAATATGAAACTGACAAAATTAGGATCAATTGAGCCTTTCATTAATAAAGCATTGGAAGAACTGATGCCGATATTAATTAATTATGCAAAGACGAATCATAGATATCAAGACCAAACTGGAAATCTAACAATGAGTACTATGGCCGACCTTATAGGTAACTCACTCAAATTGTACAATGCTGCTTCTTATGCTCCTTATGTAGCTGAAGGACACGGTACATGGAGTGGAGATGACTGGCTAGTAAGAACAATGGAAGATAACCAGCAACTAATAAAAGAAACGATTGAACGTCACATTAACGAAGGAATGAGCCAATGGCACTAAATAATTATATCACTATTGATGATATCACTAACGGCAAATTTAAGCAATTTGACGACACATTCAAACAAACATATATTGACAAGACAAACAGCTGGTATGAAGCATTCGCTAAAAACAAAGATATTGCTATAATTAATATAGAGTATCCAATTGATGAAGGCGTTAAAGAATTGCTTATATCAAAATGCTTAATTTTCTTTTGTGTTGATATGATCGGCGGTACCCAAAACACACCAAACCCTCAAGGCATATATCAAATTATATATGCAGCTAATAAAGAAGTATATCAAGATGCTCTGACAAGGATAAACACACTGGCTATAACTGGTGAAGAATCGATCAGCGCTTCAACTACTATTTTTGGAAGACGGGTACGCTAATGGACAGATTGACAAACATTGAAACTAAAATGGCAGATGCTTTATTGACGATTGACGGAGCCACCACACCAGGTGGCTATTCGTTCCATTCAACAACCGGCTCAATATTAATTGAAGATGAAAATGTTGCAATGGCTATAAACGCTTCAAATAAAGATATTAATTATCTTATTGAACAGACCACTCCAGAAAGAACGATGCTTTATTCTGAAGGAGCCAACGCTGTAACGTCAACCGTCCAATATAAGATCACAGCCCAATGCTACAACATGACAGAAGAACAATTTCCAAAGCATAAAATCATTGTGATAATGAACGGAGTATTGAGTGACCTCAAATATATATTTGGTCAGAACTCAACTTTATATAAAACTTGTAACTGGTACAAAATTATTGAAAGCAGACGAGTATTCACTAAGAACAATGATATAATCAATGCCGGCAATCTTGAACTAATTATGGAACTAAACTACTCACAAGCCCTCGACAATCCTGACGTGAACGCTTGTATATAAATATAAAAACAAACAAACAAGGAGGCCTATTATGGCATTTCTAAGCATAGCAAGAGGATTGTACACCAAGATGGAAACATCTCCAGGCGCTGCGGCAAATCCAATTGGAATTGATCACACTACCGGCGTTATTGACGCTACTAAGGTATCACAAACTAAAGTGCGTGTACGAGAACTGGACTTCACTATTGACCCACAAGTTGATGATGAAAATTCAAAGTATCTTACAGGCGACTTCACTGGCGATGAAAGCATCGTTGGAAAAATCCCAGGATCAATCTCTTATTCAATGAAGTTCGCTCCAGGACAATTTGAGAAAGACACTACAAACGACACTTCTAGCGTACACAAACTCAATTATAGAGACTTCTTTAAGAATGCCTGTCTAAATGAGATCGTCATCACTGACAAAACTGTGACTGAAGCTGAGTATTCTTATCCACAATCATATTTATTCTACCCATCAACGGCTGTTGCATCTGAAACAATGTCACAGACTGTAGTTGATAAAGACGCTAAAGGCGTTGGCATTGGATATGACCTTAATGGTACAATGAGTAACTTCACTCTCACTGCAGATGGAGTAGGAGCACCTTTCATGATGAAATTTGAAGGTGCAGGTGGAGTAAATAACGTGTATGAAATCAGTGCACCAGAGATGAAGAAATTAAAGTTTGATGGCGCAAACGTCATGGAAACAGTGGCTTCAAAGTATCTCAACACTATTGTACGCATCACAGATATAGCTGAAAAGAAAGTTGTTGAAGATGGCGGCGGAACTTATGTACCAATGGAATTTTGTACCAATAAACTTGAACTTGCTTCTGGTAACAACCTTGCAGAAGTTGAATGTCAAGCCAGCGCATCTGGTATTTTGTACAACACAGTAACTGGACAAGAGCCACGCTTAACGCTTAACCCTGAACTAAAAGAACTCAGTGAGTTTGACTTTTTCAAAGCATTAACCAATGAACGCTTTTATGAAATTGAAATCATAGTGAATGATAAAGCTGCTAAAGACAACAGTGACTTTGTACCTCTTCGAGTTTTTATTCCTAGAGCACAAATGCTTTCAGCTCCAGTAACTGATGACAATGGCTTTATGAGAAATGATATCACATTCAGACCTCTTGGCAACAAGGATAAAGAAGTACCTATGATTCACTACACTAAAGATGATGGTACAGCTGGTGGAGCTTTTGATTTTTCTGGCACTATTTTAGATGGTACAGAGAACGAGATGACCTACGCTATTATTATATCTGAAGAGTACCTTAAAGATATTTAATGACATAACGAAAAACAGTTGGCTTATCTCCTTTGCTAACGTTTTTAGAGCTGCCCTGAGGGGTGGCTCTTTTTTTATTGCTTTTATAATGACTATTATAGACGAAGAAAGAAATTGATATATCACAAAGGAGATATGAAATGACAAAATTGAACGAAGAACAAAAAAGACAAATGCTTGGACTTGCGCCAATGAAAGCAGACGCTATCGTAAATTTCACACCAGACGCATATGACGGAGTAGACGAAGAAGTACGACCAGTTTTTAGACTGAAGCAATATAATAAAACTCAAATAACTTCATTAAAACTTATATTTCAAAAAGATGCTCAACTACAAGCAAAGAAAAAGAAAACTGTAGAACAAATTGAAGCATTAGATTTATTGTATATGAAACTCTTATTCGAAGTCTTGGATGGTTTTTCTACATTATATGATCCATTTAGTGGTGAAGAAATTGTAGATTTAAAAACTGAAGAGCAGTTTTTATCGTTGCCAAAACGTATATTGGTCAAGATTTTAGAACACTCATTTATTATATCAGGCATTAAATAAGATGGTCAACCTCACAGAAACTGAACTCTTAGCCTTGAAGATCATTGCAATTGGTCGTACAGGTGGTCTTAAATCTTTTGCATGTGATAAATGTACAGAAGAGATGCAGACAAAAAGAAACTGTGAGGGTATTGATAGCGACACTAGCGTTTTCTTTTCTACATTAACGGGTGAGTTGAATGCTTGCCCATTAAAATTTATTCCAGAAGTGATTTATGATTTTATTGATGAGTATGATTTCTATGAAAAGTACCCTTCATCAGCACCTAATTATATGGATATCAATCCTCGTTTTTGGGAAGCCGTTAAAAGTTTTGAAGGCTATTATATTGGTCTACAGAACAACAACATTAAAGAAAAAGAAAAAGAAAACACTAAAGCAGATCCAAGTGACATGCTTTCACATTTTAATAAAGGACGTTAAAAATGAGTATAGAAGAAGCAATTAGGATAACGGCTGACACCAGTGACGCCGATAAAGCGATTGCAAAAACAAATGAAAAACTTGAAGGACTAGGTAAGACTGGTGATAAAGTAACAAAACAATCAGAGAAATCCGGCAAGGCTATAAAAGACGCTTGGGGCTCCAGCAAACTTGGTAAATCCATGAACGGCATCATTGGTAAAGCCAAATCAATGAACACAATGCTTGGAGCAAGTGGTAAGATGGCCATGGCCGGATCAGTTGGAATGCTAGCGTTAGGAGCTGCAGTTGTTGGCACAGCAGTGGGCTTCAAGAAGTTGGCCGATGGTGTTGCTGCCATGGCCGACGATCTTGGAAAAGCATCCCAACGTATGGGTGTATCAATTGAATTCTATCAAAAGATGGGCTCTGCGGCAGGACATGCTGGTACATCAATGACAACTATGGAAGCAGGAATGAGAACAATGCTTCGTACAATGACTCAAGTGGATGAAGGGTCAAAAAGAGCGATTGAATCGTTCAATGAACTTGGAGTATCTGCGTTAGATAATGAAGGCAACATGCGCAATCAAGAAGACGTCTTTAAGGACACTCTTATTGCTTTATCTAAAATGGAAAATGCTACTGAACGTAACGCTTTAGCACAAAAAGTCTTAGGAAGATCAGCGTCAGAACTTGCACCATTATTTAATGAAGGTGCAGACGCGGTACGAAACTATTTTGATGCTAATGAAAGCGCAGTAGTTGTCACAAAAGAACTTGCAGCATCCAGTGCAAGATATAATGATGCAATGCAAACTCTAGGTGAGTCATTCAAGAAAGGAAAGACCGAAGCAATGGAGCCATTCATGAAAATGATGGCGGAACTTGCAGAATCATTTGACCCTAGCACAATTGAATCGTATGGACAAACTGTTGGTACAGTATTTGGATGGATATTAAAAACTGGAGCAGCCTTAATGGTTGGCTTCAATGGCTTTATTTATGCAATCACCGGCTCAATGGATGTGTTGGTAACTGCAACAATGGGGGCAATGGGACTTGTTCATGAAGCAGTAACATCAACCATTCACACCATTGATGGAGTCATTCAAGCCTTTGTAACTGGATCACTTGCAACTCTTGGTAGTATAGCAGGATTTTTTGGTGCTGCTGATTTTTCTAAAGAAATGAAAACTGCAGCGGCCTTCTCAGAGCAAGCACAGATTGACGAACAATTAGCCCATGATAAGAAAATGGCTAATATGAAGGAACGACACAAGACCGCTAATGATGCTAATAAGAAAACTATGGCAGACAATCTTTTAGCAGCAACTACAAGACAAACAGCATTAACCGACTATATATCTGGCAAAAAAGAAGAAAAAGAACTCACTGAAGAGATTGCTGCAATTGATAGCAAAGGCACAAACAATCAAAACGCTACAACTAAAGGTGACAAATCTTCTGGAGTGACTGATCCAACTGATGCGTCTGCAGGTACCACGGCGTTAAAGATGCAAAATGCTATTCTAACTGAACGCAATGAATCCCGTCTTGCATTAATGGAAGAAGGTAAGCAAAAAACACTTGCAAAACTTCAAGAAGATGAACGACAATTGGCCGCGGCTAAAGCGATTTATATAAAAGAAAATGGCACTATCACTGACACTGCTATCATAGAAACTTGGGACAATCGTCAAGCATTAATTGACGTCAAAAAAGAAGAACTAAAAGTAGTTGCTAGAGAAGGTGCTGGCTCAACAATGGCAGCTCTATTTGGTCTTGATCCAGACGTACCTATATCAGAACAAGCCGGGGCTTTAGTCTCTGGCATAATTAGTCAAGTCTCTCAACTGGCTTCTGCTGCAGGTGATATAATGTCTTCCATATTTGATAAAAGAAACACAGAACGTGACAATGAAATGAATGCATTAAAGAAGTACCATAAGGCAGAACTTGACAATTTCAAAGGATCAGGTAGACAGAAGATTGTACTTGAACGTAAGCAAAAAGAAGCTGAACAAAAACTTGCCAAAGAAGCATTCGACAAAGAGAAGAAACAAAAGAAAGCACAAATTCATATGTCAATGGCTATGGGTATAATGGGAGCATGGTCTTCCGCAATGATGCTACCTTTTCCGGCTAACGTTATTGCTGGTGGAGTAACATCTGCATTGATCACAGGAGTATCGATTGCTCAGCTATCAGCCCTTAATGCACAAGAATTCCAATTTGCTAACGGTGGATTTGTACCAGGTAACTCTCGTACAGGTGATAAGATCACTGCTGGACTCAACTCAGATGAAGTAGTGCTTAACACAAGCCAACAGAAGAATTTCATGGCAGTAGCCAACGGACAAACTTCTTTAATTGATGAAAAGCCATCGTTGATGACACCGAGTGCAAGAGCCCAATCTTTTTCAATAAACGTAGAAAACTTATCTGGATCAGACGATGATCTTCAGAAGTTGGAAGACAAGATTGTTGAACTTCAATCATCAGGTAGACTTGAAATCTACTAAGGAGTATTAAAATGAACGTTAAAGAATTTTTAGCAAACAACATAAGAAAATATAGCCAGAAGATCACTCCACTCATAACTTGGGTGGAGAGGTCAGACGGTATGATCATTCCAATTGACAGAGGAATGATGACAGACACCTACACAACAAAACTGTCTTATAGGGCTCGAGAAGAAGAACTATATGAAGTGAAAGAATGGCTTTTTTCAAATTTAGAATTCATTATGGAGCCCACTCCAGAAGCGATCTTTGCTGATCACATATTGGATTTTCAACCATTAAAGGTTGCAGTATTAAAAGTTGGATCAATTAAAAATAAAGAACTGGGAGTAGCCACACTTGACATTGAACTAGGATTGCAAGACCTTCGATTTATAGGAGGAAATGGTCTACCAGATTTGAATTGTCTTCAATCTTCTTATGAACGCATTTATGACAACAACTATAAAGTAAATATGTCGTACACCAACCGATATTCAATTCATGACAGAGTGTTGAGATTGACAACCTTTAAAGGCAAGTATATATTGTCTAAAGAAGACAACAGAGCACTACATGCTAAATGGCTTTTGGATCTAAGAGGAAAAGCCTTCTGGATAAATGATGGTGTGTTTGGATTGCCCAATATGTTTGGAGATGGAACTGGCCAACATCATGTGATCATAAACGATATAAAATATAAGCCAATTGGTCCACTACTCAGATCAGTAGAAATCAATATGACAAAACTCAACTAAGGAGAATTAAATGTCAAACATTAAGCAACATTTTGCGGTACAAATATATCCGCTAAAATATGAAAAAACATATGGTACCAATCCAGATATAGGATGGATAAATGACGGTCATAACCCAGCATATTTTGCATTCTCAACTGAAGGTATTGATATAGACAATTCATATAGATATATCATAGAAGACGTACAACATCCACAACCAGTAACTGATCGATTCTTCACATCTTTTCTACTACATAAAGGAGTGAACTCTTTATCAAAACAAATTGATATAACTGCTGGTGGAGACTTCGGATATCTTCAGTCTTTCAAACTTGAGACAATCAATCAAACTGCGTCTGGTAAGCCATATCATTTAGAAATTTTAAAACTATCAAGAACTATAATTATTAATGGTGGTGTTGTCAAAGTGTTTTTAGTAGAAGGAACAGACCTTATTCAATTGGGTGAGTATAGAGTGGATGAAACAAACTTTGCTGACAGTACTTTTCAATGGTCGTGCTCAGATAAATCTAAAAATAAAGATGACGTTATTGAAGATAGGGCTTTTGGTAAGGTATCATCCATCAAATTGAAAGATATAATTGGAGAAGAAGATGCTATATCATTATATGAAAGCACTATTGTACGCATAAAGCCATCCAATGATTGGACTCGAGTAACATATCTTCATAATCTCAACTACAATTTTAATAAGAAGAATGAATTAGATGGATATAGTGCTAATGATCCAGGAAAATATAAATATGAAATATATATGGAGACACCAAGCAAAGCAACAGATATTGAAAATATGAACAAAGCAACATTTCTAAAGGTTGCTCCTGGTGGAAACGATGACGAGGCTACAACATATTCAATTATATCGATTGAAACTGACCAAACGTATGGTGCTGGTACTAATTATATTAAAATTGTGATTGAAGGTATATTTCCATTAAAGGCAGAAGAAAACCAATATGGTGGATGGGAAGCATGGGAAAACGCTGGAATTCCAGAAGATCCGGCAGATCCTTGGCCGATCAAAATCGAAGACAACACTAAAATTGTGTTTGTAGAGTACGGAATTAAGATCCCTGGTGATATTGATATCAATAAAATAAAAGGCATCTACACTGAAGATGGTATAGATATAACGAGCCAAATCATAAGTGAAATCAATGGATATTATTATATTAACCCTTCGGTAAAAGTACAAAGCAACCAACGCATTTATGACAACCAGATAAAAACCCAACATGTCGACGATATTCAATTTGCTGGGACAAAAGAAGCAGATTTTAATGTTCCTTTTAATGGTAGACTTTTTGGAGGCTTTTATGGTAGCCGCGGTCGACTATTCTTAATGGACTTGGCCGATCAATATGAAGCATTAAAAAACTATGACACTATAACAATCGGAGCAGCTTATGAAAACCAAATTGTCAGCTTTGAATGTCAAGCGGGAAGTGATAGTGACAGTTGGCTAAGAATTGCTCAAGGAAATGGTCAAGGAAAATGGAAAGATAAAGACGGTGGATGGCATGATCATTCCGCTATAACCAACTCAAGAGTGCTTGATCTTTGCTTGGCTAATATAGTAGAACATATTATTGCTAAAGTCAAGACACATGACACTAACGGGCTCATTCCAGACGGCGAGGAAACAGTTCAGAAGATTCATAACCCATATTTTAACAATGGTGGTGGGTCATCAACGTCATCTACAGTATATCACAGAGACGACAAATGGAGAATGGAAAATGGACATCTGAACTTTTCTAAAAACCGTTATTTCAATAACACTGGGACTCCTGATATAAGAGGTGTGTACAGTCAAGTCATGAAAGGTACTAACGTAGTTGAAAAAGATTTTTATTCTCAAACTAAATGGTCGGTAGACGATGTCCTTCCAGATATAAAAGAGTATTTAGCTGACACCACTAATTTAATGATGGGAGTATCAACACGCGTAGCAGAAACTATGAATGTTGTACATAACGATAAAAAATATAGCAAAAGCGGATCAAATCACTGGTCAAACTCACATGGAACTACAGAGCCATATCATCCAGAGAATTTGAGAGAACTTGATCTAACTGCTAGATATTATTTAATAGGCATAACCAATATAAATGTATATGAAGATGATTTATATATAAAGTTTGAAGATGAAGACACTAACACTTATGATAAAACTCTTTCTGAACTTGCTTATGGTAACACCACTTCAATTTATCTCCGACCATATTGGAACTTGGGTAGATATATTAAAGAAGCCAAATCAAGATTTTCTTTGATCACAGAACTTTGTCAACAAGGAATGGTTGCAGGGTGGACTAAAAGAAATGGTGAACTTGAATTTAAAAGTGTAGAATCATTCAGTGCTACTGACGTCAAACATGGAATTGATATAATTAATAAGAAAAGCATAAAAGGCTTCAAACAAACTTCTTCATCCAAAGTGTACAACGAATTTAATTTTAATTATGACTATGTAGAAGACAAGCCAAAGAACACGGTGTCAATAAAAGGTATAAGAGAATTCGACACATTTCCAAATGAGTTTGATGCTAATGTACCAGTAAGGTATAGTGCTATTTCTTTAGGATATGCTATTGATCAAACTACAGAGTTGTTGGTTGGGCAGATAGGTACTGACACATTTAATTTATATCAACAAAACCCTTCAACTTGGAATGGATCACACAACAACATTCCACTTGGGAAGATCGTACATATATCTTTTTCAAATGGCGAATCATTAAGAGGAAAAGTTGTACCGTACACCGGATCAGGTGTAGATCGAACTGCTGTTGAAATGACTCCTTATAATCATAATATAACTCCAACACCGTACGGTTTGCAATTTAAGCCTCAAGATATATTTATATTGGATCAAGCCGATGCTCTTAATTATAGAACGTGGCAAGACTATGTAACTGGGGTAACAAACTATAATATGGCAAAGAATATATGGGACAAATGTAAGGGTGGCTTTGACGCTACTCAAACTATTAATAAGATGCCTGGATCAAGGTCCAATCTTAAATGGGCTATATCTTTAAATGAGTATTATGAAACAACCACTTATCCTGAAGATCAAGAATGGGCTAGCAATTTAGCGTTAAGAACTGCTGATTGGGCTACCTATCAAAAATTTCAAGTGAATTATTCATTACCTTTAGATAAAGCCAACGTTACTAAAATTGATTTGATGAAGACCATCGCATTCTCTGATCCGTTATTGACTGGAGTAGACCCTGTGATTGCACCGGTACTTCAAGATGAAACTGGCTATATCACAAAATTGATGTACAACACTTCTAAGATGACGATTGATATAACGTTAACATTTATTCCTAGTGCTTTTCGTGGAGAAGACTATATTCCAGATTGTAACTATATTATTGAAGATCAACATAACGTAGATGAAATTGTTGAAGGCGTTTCAACAGATGAAATTGTTGAAAAGCATTGCGATTTATAGACTATTAATTATAGAAAACTAAATGGGAGAAGGCAAGCTCCCATTTTTTAAAAACAAAAACAAGACCGTAGGCATGCGGCAAGGAAACAACTCAATGAGTACAGAAAATAAGAACGTCAAGCGAATTATAGCTGAATCAAAAACAGCGCTGACTAACGAACTTGAAGAAAAAATGATTGGTCTGAGTGATGATCACGCTACAGCCGCTCCATTAAGAAATCCCATATTAGGCTTTAAAAAAGTTGGTGGACATATGGAATGGTTGCCAGTAGAAGGTAGTAACGCTAATTATAGAAATTTAAAACTTGAAGCACTATCCGGATCAGGTATATATAATGTAGCGGCTGACAACGATGGAAAACTTATCCTACAAGATATGAACACTGGAAGTGGACCATCTATGATCCAAGGACAATGGAAATATGTAGCACACCCTGCTAACCCAGCAAGTGGACAATGGTCAACAGACTCTACTGATCCAGGGACGGCTACAACAGTACAATTATTTAAAAGAGATAACAATGGATTGGACTTCACTAATATATTAAATGCTATGAAAAGCAACAGCCAAGTAGTGTTGTCGGATATATCAGATCCAACCAAGCATTATGTTTTTATGTTGACAAGCGACACTATAACTTGGACAGGTGACTACGTCACTTATCAGGTGTCTGTTGCCACACAAGGTACAACCGTTCCGGCAGCAGGTGACACTTCAAATCTTTTATTAATTGTTGACCAAGCCACTTCTCAAAATCTTGATGATGTTGCAAACGTTGGAGCAGTTTCTTCTCATATTTTATCTTATGACTCATCCAAGACATTTGCTAATTTAGACCTCGTTACGAAAGAATTCGTTATTGGAGAGATTGCCGGAATTCCTGCACCTACAACAACTTGGGGAAACATTACTGGAACTCTAGCAAATCAAACAGATTTAGTAACGGCCCTTAATTTAAAAGCAGACAAATCAAACGTTCTCGAACTTGACAACACTACGTCGTACACTCCAACTTTAGAATTCCATCCTGCAACTAAAAAATATGTAGACGATCATGGTGGAGGAACAACTCCAACTCTCCAACTCGTAACTGATGCTGGAAACGTTACTACTAACGCTATTCAGGTTGGCGCTACCACCCACATGCAAACAGTCATGACTCCTTCTACTATTGGTCAATATAACGACACCCACACTACCGTTATTAATCCAGAGGGAATTGAATTTGGAGGAGAACATAACCAATCTTCTATAAAAATTGCAAACAGTCATAAAAGCGATCTTCTTTTGAAAGAAAACCCATCTGGAGACAACGATTTAGCCATCGCAACAGTTGGATATTTATCGTCACATCCTGCAGCATTAACTTTAGCACAGGTAACGTCTACCGGCAATATATCCAACACTGATATTTATATGCAGGGCGCAGATTTAATGGTATTTAAAGATATAGCCAACTCTGACAGACATTTAGATATTAATAAAAATATGCAAATAAAGATGGGTGGAAATGGAACAACCAACTATCCATATCTACAATTTGGTATCGGCGGGGAAAATTTAAAAATTATCAATCAACCTACGACCCTGACAAACGAAGGCATCGTTACTAAAGCGTATGGAGACCTTCATTATTTAGGAGGCGGAGTAGCAGGACTTTGGGAAGAGAACACTGGAAAGACTCAACTAAATCCAATTCTTAATTATGACCATGTTTTAATTGGAAACACGCCAACTACTTTCGGAAAATTAGAAGTCAATCTCAATCTTCCACAAGTCGGAGATGGAGTAGTAGTAACAAACGCTGACGCTGGATATAATGGAACTTATCTTAAAGTTTCCGACACTCTCTACACTTTAGACTCAACTCACCATTTAGTTGACAGTGGTTGGTTTTGGTTAATGAAAGCGGATACTAACACATCTTGGAATGGAGCAGTTGCTTATGGAGCAGCGGGTAACCCAACTCCCGAAGCAGTTTCCCCTTATGAAGCGTACGACACTGGAACTCACACTCCTACAGTTTCTCCAGGTGGAACTTCTACAGCAATTGAAGCGATCACAACTAACGGAAAGATTTATTCAGAAGAAATTATTAAAACTCATAAAGGATTTGAACTAAAGAACAATATTGCTCTTTTAGTCGGTGATCAATCTGGAAGAAATATATTTGGAGTAACAAACACTTCTTCTACAACCACTGCTCTATTATTTGATTCTGAAAAGAATGGAGTATTTAAAGAACTCATGACTTTAGAAGATGATGGAACGGCAACTCTTCCAACTTCTGATATTGCAAATATGGACGATGATAAAGATATTATTACAGTTGAGTAT
>Ga0256844_10000477_pt1 | contig 15509 bp, 12 predicted proteins | sample MusselsmetaG_FD_189100 | JGI IMG/M metagenome (GOLD analysis project Ga0256844, IMG submission 189100) | Mussel associated microbial communities from hydrothermal vent at the East Pacific Rise, Pacific Ocean - Mussels | ecosystem: Host-associated > Mollusca > Shell > Unclassified ... | reverse complement strand
CTAATCTAATTTGAGCAGCACATTGTACTTTAATTGCTTCGTGAGCAAACTTAATGGCATCAGCCATTTCTTCTTCAGAAATCTCATCCATTTCACCTTCTACCATCATTACTGAATCAGCAGAAGCACCAATCATCATATCTAAATCAGACTCTGCCAATTGTGCTCTACTTGGATTGATAATAAATTCGCCATTTACACGACCAACTCTTGCTTCAGAGATAGCACATTCAAAAGGAAAATCTGATAACTGAATAGCAGCAGATGCCGCCAATCCTGCCATTGCATCTGGCATAACGTCTTCATCATGAGACATTAATTGAATCATCACCTGAGTTTCAGAGTGATAATCTTTTGGGAATAACGGACGTAAAACTCTATCTACTAAACGCATCGTTAATACTTCGCCATCACTTGGTCTTGCTTCTCTTTTGAAGAAACCTCCAGGATAACGACCAGCAGCTGCAAATTTTTCTCTGTAATCTACCGTTAACGGTAGAAAGTTAAGGTCTTTCTGTTCGTAATTGGAAACTACTGTACATAATAACATACATTTTCCTGATTGAACAACAACAGAACCATGAGCCTGCTTGGCTAACTTTCCTGTTTCAATAGAAATGGTTCTTCCATCTCCTAAATCGATAATTTCTTTAAATACCTTTGGTATCATATTCTTTTTAATTTTTTATTAAACAATTGGTTTACCGTTGTGTTGTTTACCAATGAAAAGTTTAATTAAAGCTTTTTTACCCTGAACTAGTTTCAGGATAAAAAAAAGAGGCAATCAGCCTCTTTTTTTTATTTTCTTAATTTTAATTCTTTAACAATTGCACGATATCTTAAAACATCGATTTTCATTAAATAATCTAATAAGTTTCTTCGTTTACCTACCAGTTTCACTAAAGAACGCTCTGTATTAAAATCTTTACGATTATTTTTTAAGTGTTCTGTTAAATGGTTAATTCGGTGAGTAAACAGGGCTATTTGTCCTTCAGACGAGCCTGTGTCTTGTGCAGATTTTCCATGTTTTTTGAAAATTTCCGCTTTTTTTTCAGCTGTTAAATACATGCTAACATTAAATTTTAATTAATAATTTTTATGTACTGATATTCCTAATCAGGCGGCAAATATAAAACTATTATTTTGAATGACAATACTTTGAGTGAAGTAAAAATTGAAGTTTTGAATCTACTTTTTACTGGGTATTTAATACTAATACAGCATTATATGCTTTCTGTTCTAACAGGGATATTTTGTATTAAATCAATATATAAATTGATTTGTTTCTTTAAATTTTTGCGTTCAATAATTTTATCTAAAAAACCATGTTCTAGTAAGAATTCAGAACGTTGAAATCCTTCGGGAAGATCTTTTCCTGTAGTGTCTTTAATTACTCTTGGCCCTGCAAACCCAATTAAAGCATTAGGTTCTGCAAAATTCACATCTCCTAGCATAGCATACGAAGCTGTTGTACCTCCAGTTGTTGGGTCTGTACAAAGTGAAATATAAGGAATAGTTGCTTCTGAGAGTTGCGCTAATTTTGCTGAAGTTTTTACCAATTGCATTAATGATAATGAGGCTTCTTGCATACGTGCTCCTCCTGATTTTGAAATCATTAAAAATGGAACTTTCTTTTTAATTGAATAGTCAATTGCTCTAGCAATTTTTTCTCCAACAACACTTCCCATAGAACCTCCAATAAATGTAAAGTCCATAGCTGCAACAACTAAATCTTTACCAAAAGATTTTCCTACTGCAGTTCTTACAGCGTCCTTTAATTTTGTTTTCTCTTGAGCAGTTTTAATCCGGTCTTTATACTTTTTAGAATCAACAAATTTTAAAGGGTCTTTTGATGTCATTTTTGCATCAAACTCTTTAAACTTATTATCGTCAAATAAAATTTCAAAATATTCATTACTTCCAATCCTTACGTGGTATCCATCTTCTGGACTTACATAAAAATTTTCTTTCAGTTCATCTGTATCTACAATTTTACCACTAGGCGTTTTATACCAAAGTCCTTTAGGTACATCTTTCTTCTCTTCTGTAGGTGTTTGAATTCCTTTATCTTTTCGTTTAAACCAAGATGACATAATAGTAAGTTTTAGATGGGCAAGTTAATAAAAAACAAATCACAAACTACAGTTTTCTATACTTTGTGATTTGCCTTTATTCTTAAAATTAAATATTCTATAATGTGTCTATATTATTTAAATCTTCGAAGGCTTGTTTTAGCCTGTCTTTAAAAGTGATTTCGCCTTCACGTAACCATTTTCTTGGATCGTAATATTTTTTATTTGGAACATCATCACCGTCAGGGTTTCCAATTTGATTTTTTAGATAGTCAGAATTCGTACCCATATAATCTCTGATTCCTGTCATAAAACCATATTGCAAATCTGTATCAATATTCATTTTTACAACGCCGTAACCAATAGCTTCTCTAATCTCTTCTAATGTAGATCCTGATCCACCATGAAAAACAAAATCAATAGTGTTTTCAGGCACATTATAGTTTTTTGAAATATATTCTTGAGAATTCTTGAGAATTTTTGGTGTTAGTTTTACATTACCTGGTTTGTACACACCATGTACATTACCAAATGCTGCTGCAATAGAAAATTTAGGGCTAATCTTTAATAATTCTTCATAAGCATAAGCAACTTCTTCTGGTTGTGTGTAAAGTTTAGAAACGTCTACATCAGAATTATCTACACCATCTTCTTCACCTCCTGTTATTCCTAATTCGATTTCTAAGGTCATCCCCATTTTACTCATTCGAGTTAAATATTTTTTACAAATTTCAATATTTTCTTCGATAGGTTCTTCAGATAAATCTATCATATGTGAACTATACAATGGCTTTCCTGTTTCAGCAAAATGTTTTTCACTAGCATCTAACAAGCCATCTATCCAAGGTAATAATTTTTTAGCACAATGATCTGTATGTAAAATTACAGGTACTTCATAAGCTTCTGCCATTAAGTGTACATGTTTTGCTCCTGCAACAGCACCTGCAATAGCCGCTTTTTGACCTGCATTAGAAAGTCCTTTACCTGCATTAAATTGAGCCCCTCCATTAGAGAATTGAACAATTACTGGTGCATTGAGCTCTGCTGCAGTTTCTAACACTGCATTTATCGTGTTAGAACCGATAACATTGGCCGCTGGCAATGCAAAATTTTTGGCTTTCGCTAATTTAAAAATTTCTTGAACTTGATCTCCTGTGGCAACGCCAGGTTTTATATTGTGCATATGAATTTGTATAAAAAATTAGAAGGTAAAATTACTAAAAAATACTGGTATTCATCATTAAAAAGACGAAATCGTTATCGTAAAATTTTAATAAACCTGCTCCGCTAAAGTCTACCTGTCACAGGTGGCTTAAACCTTTTGGCTATCCTCTGCAATTAGAAAGGGTAATTAATACTAATATTATAAATGGCGTGGTTAAAATTATAATTTACAAACCATTTGTTAGCTCTCTTAAGGTAGGGTTCGTGTGTTTTAAACCCAACATCAAAACGGAATACTAAAAAACTAAAATCATAACGTATACCAAAACCAGAGCCAACAGCAATTTCTTTAAAAGAAGCTGCACCCTTAAATTTACTTTCATTACTACCTAAAGTAGAGTTTGTAATGTCCCAAATATTTCCTGCATCAATAAATAGTGCACTATGAATACTATTAATTACTTTAAATCGATATTCTAAATTTGTGGTGAATTTTAAACTTCCGGTATTGAATTCTAAACTACTACCTTCTGAACCTGGACCCAAATCAAATGTTCGCCATGCTCTAATATCGTTAGAACCTCCTGCACGATAGCTTCTACTAAATGGAATGTTTGAATTACCAAAGGGCAATACTGCTCCAATAAAATTTCTATAAACTAATGATTCGTTTGTATTGATATTCCAATATTTTTTATATTCTATTTCTGCTTTTATATATTGTGCTACGTCTAATCCAAAAAGTTGTTTCTTAGAACTACCAGATTTTTTCTTAATAAAAGCTGTGGCTAAACTGCCTGATGAAATAAGTCTTCCTGTAAAAGAAGAAAAATTAAAATCATTAAAATTTTCTCGATTATTAAATTCATACGTATAAGAAATTACAGGTACTAGAACATCTTCAGTTAAAATTTCTCTACGTTCTCTAACACGTTGTACCGTTAAAAATTCTGTAGGATTTGTATTTTTATAATTTCCAGTCTCAAGAATCTGTTTAATATAGCTTAAAGGGCTTACTTCTCCTATTACTCCTGCATTCAAATCTGGAGTAATAATTTGTGAAACATTATTTAACTTGTTTAACTCCGATTTAAAAACGTCAAAATATTCATCTTTTCTTAAATTATTAATAAACTGTAGGTTTAACAATTCAAATGTATGGTGTGTTGTTGATGAGCTCCTCCAGGTATAGTCCATAATTCCTGTAATATTTTGTCTATCTAAACCTATATTACGTTGTAAGCCAATACTTGCACTTATATTTGTTTTTGGAGTCATCCGTTTTGGAATGAGTTTTTCGGTACGGATAGGGAATAGAATTCTAGGGATTCTTAATGAAGCACTTGTACCAATCTCCCAAGCATTAAAAAATCTAGAATTATCTGAAACTTTTCTAGCAACATTCAAAAAAGATCCTTGAAAGGATAATTCAAGTGTTTCAGAACCTCTGAAAATATTTCTTGCGAGTAAGGAATATTTACCCAGCAAACCAAAAGGTTTAATATTAGAGCTTATCATATCAAAATCAAATTCTGAAGAGAATTTTGGCAAAGGTGTTATGTAAATATTCGCGGTTAATGAATCATTTTTATTTTCAATATATTTTATATCAATAGAAGGCTTGAATATTTGCAATTCACGTAAATATTTTCGGGTTAAATCGCGCTCAGTATCTTTATAAATACTTTTGGGTTGTATTACAACAGCATTGGATAAAAATTTAGGGTTGTATTTAATTTTTTCATTTCCATAGAAATGGTATCCTTTATAAGAAATAGAATCTTGAGGGCGATTATTTTTTTTCGCAAAAGAATAATCGGTATAAATATTTACTTTACTAATATGCTGTACTTTATAGGGCTTAGAAAGTAAACTATCATTTTGTTGAATAACCCTATCTGGAATAGTTAATGTAATATCCTTATGGTGTGATGCCTTTGTAGAGTCTATCCAAAATTCAACTTTGTTTTTTCCGAAATGATAAATTCCAGAATTTCTATACAATTGAACAAGTCGGTTTTCTTCTTTCTCAAAATTCTGATTATCAATTTGATTTTTAGAAACTACATATGATTTTGACTTGTGTAATTTATAAATAGAATCTAAAACAGGAGAAAGGATACTTGTTTTTAAACTATCAATAAAGTAAGGTTTTTGTGTGGTAACAATATAATCAATCTTCGTTTTTTTTGTTCCTTTAGGATGCTCTTTAAAAGAAACACTTGCATCATAATACCCTTTACTTAAATAATATTTATGTAATGATTGTACCGATTTTTTAATCTGAATACTATCAGAAATTACAGGAGCACTTCCGTTTTTTAAAATCCATTTATGATTCCTTTTGTATTTTTTCCACCAAACGTACACTTGTTTTTCTGAAAAAATACGAGCAAATTTTTGCTTTGTTTTAGGGTTTTTAAGCATCCATTTATCAAAATCGGTTTCATAATTAGGATTTCCTAAATTATACCAATATACAGAAAGTGGTATGCCAAGTAGCTTTGGGTTTGTTCTTTGCCTTAGATAACTTAATGTTTCTAGGCTTTTTGTCTTTTTATTGTTTACAGTAATCGTGTTGTTTTGAAGCATGCGCTTACCTTCTGGAACCCTTTTTGTTGCATTACAAGAAATTATTGTAACCAATAATAAAATAAATACTATTATTTTAGCAAAATAGTTTAGCAATGCCATTCATTTTTTAGGTACGCAAAAATCATAAATCTCACTTTTGTTCCAAAAGTAACACTATTTATATGTTAAGCAAAAATCAAACCAAGTTTATCACAAATTTACAGAAAAAAAAATATCGTAACGAGCAGCAATTATTTCTTGTAGAGGGCGTGAAAGTTGTTGAAGAGTTTCTTTTATCTACTATTGAGTTAGATACTCTTTTCTGTACTGCAGCTGTAGAAGACACTTATAAAGAATATAACCCAACGCTACTTACCGAAAAAGAACTTTCTAAAATTAGTAGCTTATCAACGCCCAATAAAGTGCTTGCTATATTTAAGATCCCTACTTTAACCAAGATAAACTCTAAGGGCTTGATTGTTGCTTTAGATGGCATTAACGATCCTGGAAACCTAGGAACTATCATTAGGCTTTGCGAATGGTTTGGAGTGTCCCAACTCCTTTGCTCACAACATACCGTTGATTGTTACAATACAAAAGTTGTACAGGCAAGTATGGGTTCACTGGCAAGACTTTCAATTCAATATGTAAATTTAGAAACTGTTTTATCAAATACAACATTGCCTATTTATGGTGCCGTTATGGATGGAACCTCTATAAATACAAAAAAATTAGCACAAAATGGAATTTTAATTATGGGTAGCGAATCTCATGGAATCTCATCGGCAATTGCCAAATTTGTACAGCATAAAATTACCATTGCTAAATTTGGTATAACTACAGTAACAGATAGTTTAAATGTAGCTACGGCAACAGCTATAGTATTACATGAATTTAGAAGAGATTCTTAATTTTTTATTGAAAAGTAAAGTTGATAAACACACCTCTAGTACCAAAATAATCTATTGGCCCAGTATAAGAACTATTTGAAACTTTGTCTGGTTTAAGTTCATTATTCATAGCAAAAATACCACGTATAGAAGGTGAAAATTTAAAATAAGGCAGGTATAAATCTACCCCTAAACCAACTTCGTACATAAAATTATGTTTCCGCATTCTAAACTGCCCATCATAATTATCTTTAGTATTTTTTTCATTACTAGAGAAATTATAATCATAAGAAGCGCCTCCAATAACAAATGCTTTCATATTATCTAATCTATTGGTACTAAATTTAAAGACCAAAGGCATTCTAAGGTATGTTCCTGGTACTTTTCGTTCTGCAGTACCTCCATTTGGAACCATATTATACGTTAATTCTTTGGTATTACTAGACAAGCCTGGCTCAAAACGCAGGTTAATATTATTGTGAAGTCTAAGATCTACTACCAATCCGATATTGAAACCATACGATTCTTCAACAGTAATCAAATTGACATCTTTTAAAGCAGGAATGCTTTTAAACTGGTTATATCGTATTTTAAATCCTTTTTTATTGACCCCGAGATAATAGGCAAAACTCAATAGTTTTTTATCAAAATTAGGAAGTTGCTCTACTCTTTCTTTCCCTCTTTGCGCAACAATAGTGCTACTATACAAGAGAAATAAACTAATGGTAATTAAAAAAACTTTTTTCATTGGTACTCGTATTGTTTTTTAATTGTCAGATTGACCCGATAATTTAAGGCTTGTAAACCTATATTTAAAATTTATTTGGTTGCTGTATAAATAGATGCAGCCCCAAAAGTTAAAGGTATATTAGTTGCTGTATTAAACCCATTTTTTGTCAAAATATTGTTGAACTTCTCTCCAAAAGGAAAAATTGCTGCAGATTCTGGTAAATATGAGTATGCGTTTTTATCTTTAGAGAAGAGTTTTCCAACGGTTGGAATAATATATTTTGAATAAAAAGAAAATAACTGTTTTGCAGGGAATTTTTCTGGTTGAGAGGTTTCTAATACTGCAAAAATACCATTTGGTTTTAAAACCCTATAAATTTCTTGTAAACCCTTATCTAAATCTTCAAAATTTCGAACTCCAAAACCAACGGTAATAGCATCAAAGCTGTTATTTTCAAAAGGCAAATTTTCAGAATCGCCCAATACCATTTCTATTACTTGTTCTAGCTTTTTAGCTTTTACTTTTTTAATACCTACATCAAGCATCCCTTTAGAAATGTCTAATCCAATAATTTTTTTTGGATTTAATCTCGCCAACATAATAGCAAAATCTCCTGTTCCTGTAGCAATATCTAGAATCATTTTTGGTTTTTTTTCACCCACAATTCGAACGACTCTTTTTCGCCACTTAACATCTATTCCAAAAGTTAAAATTCTATTTAAAAAGTCGTAATTATAAGAAACATTATCAAACATTTCTGTTACCTGTTCCTTTTTACTCCGCTTAGAATTTTTATAGGGTTTCACTTTTATATCCATAAAAATAATTTGGGCAAATATACATATTCCGATAAGAATATATACCGTATAATAGTACTTCTAAAAAATATAATTCGCCAAACACTTGACAATGCCTATCTCAAAATTGTATATTTGCTCACATTTTTAAAAAGCAGACAATCATGAGAATGAAATTATCACATTTCAAATTTGAGTTACCAGAAAAATTATTAGCTGAATATCCTTCAGAGCAAAGAGATGAATCAAGGTTAATGGTCTTAGATAGAAAAACAGAAACTATTGAACATAAGACGTTTAAAGATTTGGTTGACTATTTTAAAGAAGGAGATGCTATGGTATTTAACAATACAAAAGTTTTTCCTGCAAGATTATATGGTAATAAAGAAAAAACAGGAGCAAGAATTGAAGTCTTTCTATTGCGCGAATTAAACGCAGAAAGTCGTTTATGGGATGTATTGGTAGATCCTGCAAGAAAAATAAGAATAGGCAATAAATTATTCTTTGGCGAAAATGAAGATTTGGTTGCAGAGGTAATAGACAATACAACTTCAAGAGGAAGAACATTGCGTTTTTTATTTGATGGTAGTTATGAAGCTTTCCGTAAAAAATTAAAACAATTGGGCGAAACTCCTCTCCCAAAATATATTAAAAGAGCTGTAGAGCCTATTGACGTTGAACGCTACCAAACAATTTATGCAAAACACGAAGGTGCTGTAGCTGCTCCAACAGCAGGCTTACATTTTTCAAAGCATTTATTAAAAAAATTAGAAATTAAAGGTATCAATTTAGCAGAAATCACATTGCATGTTGGTTTAGGCACATTCAATCCTGTTGAAGTAGAAGATTTATCTAAACATAAAATGGATTCTGAAGAAATTGATGTTCCAGAAGCTACAGTTAAAATTGTAAATAAAGCAAAAGCAGAAAAGAGAAGAATTTGTGCTGTAGGTACAACAGTAGTAAGATCATTAGAGAGTGCTGTTTCTGCAGATTTAAAGCTAAAAGTTAAAAATGGATGGACAAATAAATTTATTTTTCCACCCTATGATTTTCATATTGCCAATGCAATGATTACTAATTTTCATACGCCAAAATCTACATTAATGATGATGACCTCTGCTTTTGCAGGACATGATTTTGTTAAACATGCTTACCAAGAAGCTATTAAAGAAAAATATAATTTTTACTCTTATGGGGATGCAATGTTGATTATATAACCATTTTCATATCTTTACAAGGTATTGCGAACTCATTTAATAGAATTTTAATATGAAAAAAACATTACTTTTAATCTTTGCATGTTTTCCGTTTTTTGGTACTGCTCAAGTTACAAATCAAGCTAAACCTGCTAGTTGGGAGCTAAACACAGAAGCGACTATAGAAGCAATTAATTTGCCTCAATTAGACATACAAAATATCAAAAAAGAAGATGTAATTAATGATAAATTGCATGCAAAGCCTTTCCGTATCGGGATTCCTAAAAAGATAAATTACGGCTTAGAAAATAGTGGTTCTTGGACCCAACTAGCCAATGGAGACCGTATTTGGAGAATTCTATTTCATTCTAAAAATGCCATACATTTAAGTGTGGTTTTTAATCAATTCTATATACCAAAGGGCGGGCAATTGTTTCTATACAATAATAGAACAAGTGTGTTAGGCACATATACAAACGCACAAAATAATAAAGAACAAGTATTAGGTACTTGGCTTGTTTATGGAGATAAATTATGGATAGAGTATTACGAACCTAAAGAGGTAAAAGGTCAAGCTAATTTACATATTTCATCTATTATACATGGATATAGGCTTGGGAACACCTATCAAAAAGGGTACAATTCATTATTAAAAATAAACAATTCAGGAAATTGCAATCATGATGTAGATTGTCCTATTGGTGCAGATTTTGAAGCAAATAGAGATGTTTTAAAAAAATCTGTAGGATTTTTAAATATGGGAGACGGCTATATTTGTTCTGGAGCATTAGTCAATAATACCAATCAGGATAAAAAACCCTATTTTTTAACTGCAAACCATTGTTTAGAAAGAGAAGATGATGAAGATCCTGCCAACCCTATACTTTTTTCCATGCGTTTTAACTGGATAAGTCCAAATCCTATTTGTGCTAAAACAACAAATAGTACAAATGCAACAGCTAACCTTATCGTTACTGGTGGAGTCACTATAAAAGCAAAAAATGGAGCTTCAGATTTTATGCTATTAGAATTGAAGAAAAAAATCCCTAATGATTGGGATGTTACTTTTGCCAGTTGGGATAAAACAGATGCTAACCCAACCTACGAAGTGGGAATACACCATCCTAGCGGTGATATTATGAAAATTTGTAGAGATGATACTGGTGCAATTAAAGCTACTTCAGATGGAAAACAACTCTGGTTAATTGGTGGTTTGAATGACTTTGGTACAAACACTTCTGGTAATGGCTGGGAACTAGGCGTAACAGAAGGTGGTTCTTCTGGCTCCCCTTTGTTTAACCAAAATGGTGATATTATAGGACAATTATATGCTGGTGAAGCAGATTGCACAGGAACAGGAGATAATAGTCATTATGATGTATATGGTAGGTTTGCAACTTCTTGGGATAGAGGTACAACGGCATCTACTAGATTAAAAGATTGGCTAGATCCTGAAAATAAAAATCCAAATACACTAGATGCTTTGCAAAATATATTAGCGATAAACGATGAAGTTTTAGATAAAAACATCTCTATATTTCCAAATCCAACATCTGGATTGGTTCAAATTCAGATCAAAGAGAAAACGGCTAATTTGAATTATGAAGTGTATACTGTTTTAGGACAAGCTGTATTAAGAGGCAAGCTACAGCATAATAAAGTTATTAATTTAGCCAGACTTCCAAATGCCATTTATTATCTAAAGATAACCGAAGAAGAGACACATAAAAGTATTGTAAAGAAAATAGTTTTGAGAAAATAAGAGTTTATACTCAGTTTACAAGACCCTATTTTAGGAAGTTTTTTATACATGTTAAAAAAGAAAGACATACGAGCTTTAACCAAAGAGCAACTCAGAGCATTTTTTACAGAAAATGGAGACAAAGCCTTTCGAGGGAACCAAGTATACGAGTGGTTATGGCATAAAGCAGCACATTCTTTTGATAAGATGACCAATCTATCAAAAGAAACAAGAGTTATGCTTGAAGAGTCTTTTGTAATTAACCATATTAAAGTAGATCAAATGCAACGTTCTACAGATGGTACTATAAAAAACGCCATTAAATTACATGATAATTTAATTGTAGAATCTGTTTTAATTCCTGCTAAAACTCGTACAACTGCTTGTGTTTCTAGTCAGGTAGGTTGTAGTTTAGATTGTAATTTTTGTGCTACAGCTCGTTTAAAACGGATGCGAAATTTAAATCCAGATGAAATTTACGATCAAGTAGTTGCTATAGATCAACAAAGCAGATTGTATAATGGGCATAAATTATCAAACATCGTTTTTATGGGTATGGGAGAGCCTTTACTCAATTATAAAAATGTACTCAGTGCTATAGACAAAATAACCTCAGAAGAAGGCTTGGCAATGTCGCCAAGTAGAATTACTTTATCAACTGTAGGTATCCCTAAAATGATTAAAAAAATGGCAGATGATGGTGTGCGATTCCATTTAGCCGTTTCCCTACACTCTGCTATAGATGCCATTCGTTCTAGAATGATGCCTATTAATGAGAAGAGTAATTTAGCTGAACTACTAGAAGCGTTGCAGTATTGGTATGCAAAAACAAAACATAGAATTACCTTTGAATATGTAGTATGGAAGGGGATAAATGATACCAAAAAAGATATAGACGCCTTAATTTCTTATTGTAAAAAAGTACCCTCAAAAGTAAATTTGATTGCATATAATACCATTGATGATGGTGAGTTTCAGCAAGCATCTCCCGAGGCAATAGCCCAATACAAAAACACATTAGAGGCCCATAATATTATCGTAAATATACGCCGTAGCAGAGGAAAAGATATTGATGCGGCTTGTGGACAATTGGCAAATAAAGCAACACAAACTGTAGTTTAAAACCTGCGTTTAGTTAATTTTTATTTTTAGGATGCACCAATTTCATTTCTTTAATCAAGTGTGTTGCTCCTGCATATTTATCAACAATAAATAAGACATAGCGTAAATCTACCATGATATTTCTACAAATGTCTGCATCATAATTATAATCGCTCATAGTACCTTCCCAAACACGATCAAAATTTAGACCTATTAAATTACCATGTGCATCTATAGTAGGACTACCAGAATTTCCTCCTGTAGTATGATTAGTACCTAAAAAACATACGGGAATTTTACCGTTGGTATCTGCATATTGACCAAAATTTTTCGCCTTATATAAAGCCTGTAATTTTATTGGCACATCAAATTCATAATCTCCAGGTATATATTTTTCTAACACACCATCTAAGTAACTTACATGCTTATAATACACCCCATCTCTTGGTGCATATCCTTTTACCTGTCCGTAAGTAACCCGAAGTGTACCATTAGCATCTGGAAAATAACGTTCTTTGGGTAGCACCTCCATTAAGGCTTTCATATACTTGGTTTGTACTGCATTTATTTGGATATTCATACGATTGTATCCTGGGTTTAACATCGTGAAAAACTCTTCAATAAAAGGTTTAGCATATTGATACGCAGCATCTTCATTTATTTTTTTTAGTACTCTTTTTGAATCTCCTTCAAGCATAGCTAAAGCCTTATCTATATCTGTAAAATTGGTTTTATCATAAATAGAAACATCCACATTTTTGGTGTATAAAGGCATAATACTTTCAAAAACACCTTTATCAACAGTAACATCATAATTTTTATACATGCCCTTCAATTCTGAAATCATTTTCTCCTTCGCTTTAATAAAATCTTCTTCTCCTTTAAAAATTGTACCTTCAAGCTGAACAAGTCTAAACATCAAATGCATCAATTCATTATTAATAATAAAGGTTTCGATAAAATTTCTTCGTTTGATATTTACGCTTTCAAAATCTTTATAGAGGCGCTCAAATTCAGGAAGAATATTACCATAAGCATCTTGCAATGCTTTTGTATTTAGATTTTTAGTAAATTTATCTTCAAATGCTTGCTTGCGATTAATGGCATTACTCTTTTCTATGCCTAGATTTTCTCCAATCCATTTTTTCCAGTAATTGGCAATACGAGCTTGTTTTGAAGCATATTGAATTCGTATTTTATCACTCTCTTTCATTTTTGCATCAATTACTTTTAAAGCAGCTTCTCTAATTTTAATATTACTAGGATTGTATTTTTTAGTAATCTGTTCTATAGCAACTGCAGGAAGGTATTCGTTGGTTGTACCAGGAAATCCAAAAACCAATGTAAAATCACCTTCTTCTACACCATCTAAAGAAATAGGCAGAAAGTGTTTGGGCTTATAAGGTACATTGTCTTTTGCGTATTTTGCTGGACGGTTATTTTTATCTGCATAAATTCTAAACATAGAAAAATCGCCTGTATGTCTTGGGAATACCCAGTTATCTGTATCACTACCAAACTTACCAATACTTGTTGGAGGCGCGCCAACCAAACGAATATCTTCAAAACGCTCAGTCACAAATAAAAAGTATTGATTTCCTTTATAAAAGGATTTAATCTTTGTTTTATGCCATTCTTTTTTTGACCATTCTTTTTGAATTTTACTACTATTTTTATCTCGCAAAGATTGCTTTTCTATTTCTGTCATACTAGCTGTTACACCGTCTAAAACCGATTTTGTTACCTCATGAATACTAACAATAAATTCTACATATAAACCTTCGTTAGGTAATTCTTCAGCTAAATTCATTGCCCAAAATCCCTCTTTTAAATAATCATTTTCTAATGATGAGTGCGATTGAATTTGACCAAAACCACAATGATGGTTTGTAAGTAATAAGCCTTTTGGAGAAATGACTTCGCTAGTACAGCCTCCATTAAAATGCCCAATAGCATCTTTTAAACTGGAATTATTAATATCGTAAATGTCTTTAGCAGATAGTTTACTGCCTAGAGCATGCATTTCTTGTTCATTCAGACCTTCTAAAAGAGAAGGAATCCACATACCCCCTTGTTGGGCAGAAAGTTGTATTGTTAAAAAAAGAAAGAGAATTTTAAAAAATTTCATTTGATTGCTTTTTAATTTGTTTCAAAGATAAGAAGTCTTCATTAAAACGTTCTGGTTTTACTAATAAATAAACTACCTCAATAGTTTCTATGGAAGGCAGGTTAAGCTATTTTAGTTATCGCCCTGTGATTAAGTCACATCTATTTTACTTATCATTTTTGCCAATATCGTGGGGAAAAATCGTTTTAAATATACGGCTAAAACTTCTAATTTACCACCAATAACAACCTCTTGTTTTTCTTTGGCAATAGCTTTTAGCATTTTTTTAGCAAAATATTCGGGCAATAATCCTTTTTCAGTAGCCTTATCCATAGTGTTTTGTTTAGAGCCATCTGCTGTTAGTGCATTGATAGAAACATTGGTTTTTACATAACCAGGGCAAATCAAGCTTACTTTGATATTGTCTGTATGCACTTCAGCCCTAAGACTGTCAAAAAAACCATGTAGAGCATGTTTTGATGCGGCATACGAAGACCGTAAGGGTGTACCTATTTTGCCAACAACACTAGTAACTACCGCAATATGTCCTCTTTTTCTAGCAACAAAATAGGGCAATAAAGCTTTGGTAAGTGCAACGGTACCAAAATAATTGGTTTTAAAAATTCTTTCGTCTATAGCAATAGCTGTATCTATCGCTAGAGACCGTTGACTTATCCCTCCGTTATTGATTAAAATGGCTATTTCTCCAAATAATGTTATTGCTTTTTTAACTACTTGATCCATTTGATGATAATCTTCTAAATCTAAAGGTAAAATTTTTATCCTTTCCGAAAAAGCACAAGCTTCCTTTGTCGCTTCTAATTTTTTAACATTTCTAGAAGAAATAATTATTCTTGCTTCCTGTTTAGCTAATTCAATTGCTATTGCTTTACCAATTCCAGAAGAAGCACCCGTTATCCAAACTACCTTATTTTTAAAATACATAATTAGTAATATCGCTTCCTCAAAACTACATAAAAATTTTGTGTACTTTTGTTTTGGTTTGATTTTTGAATACAATACAAAAAAAGAATATGTTTAAAAAATTAGTATTTCTATTCCTTTTCGTTTCATTAGTAAGTAATGCTCAACATACCATTAAAGGTGAGTTGAAACCTGCAGGGAGTTTTGAGT
>Ga0256844_10000476_pt1 | contig 15537 bp, 17 predicted proteins | sample MusselsmetaG_FD_189100 | JGI IMG/M metagenome (GOLD analysis project Ga0256844, IMG submission 189100) | Mussel associated microbial communities from hydrothermal vent at the East Pacific Rise, Pacific Ocean - Mussels | ecosystem: Host-associated > Mollusca > Shell > Unclassified ... | reverse complement strand
CAGTTAAAGTGATTACCATATTTCCAGCGTGAAAGCTATTTTGATGGGGTCTAAATCTAAGTAAGTTCCTATTAAATTCTAGTAAAGGTGCATCAAATGATGTTTTTGCATCTTTTATTTCCATATTTGTAGGAAATAATATAGTAGTAATATATTCAGGAGTAACTCCAATGCTATCTATGGCACGTATAACACGATTTATAGGCTGCATAAGTATATCTGGGTCAAAAATTTCAGAGAGTATCATTTTTCTTTGAGTACGTCTCATTTGACTTTCTTTGTATAAATCACTATTCTCAACAGTAGATTTTTCAATTCTATTACGTTGTATTTCGGGGGGTATTCCCGATGGGTCTTTTGGTATATCTATACCAACCTGTGGACTTTCTATGATAGCTTTTTTTTGTCTAGCTTCTGTGATACTTGTGAATAATATACTAACTATTAGTATGATGATTGTTTTTTTCATTGTTACTCCTCTCTTTATCTATTTGCACTAACAGGTACGGCTGATTTGTAAGTTCGGTCATATTTCTGGATAATTTCATTTCTATCTCTTGTCCACTCTTTGCTATTTGTATCAGCTTTTTTAGCTTCACTTTGAGATATTTGTCCAAATCTTCGAGCTAAACCTTCATTATCATACGATATAACACCCTCTATATATAGTTTCTGCGGGTATACTGCAAAAAGAGGTTTCTGTGAATAGAGATAATCTTTTCCTTTGATTGAGAATATATTGGATAATAACTCTATTCCACCTGTGATAAGATAATCTTTGACTTCTGGAGGCTCGATATTTGTTCGTCTTATAGGAACAAGTGTTTGAAACCCATTTGGACCAGTGGTGGTTACGTAGTCTACAGTGTCGTTTCTTTTTGATTCTGCTAATGCTCTCATATAACCGGTAGCATATCTATATATAGTGTCATTAGTAGCAAGAAGTCCTTCTCCTAAGAGCTTTTGTAGTCGCTTATTGTCTACCCAACCTGCTACATTGACAGATGTTTTATCTGATTTTAATACAATTCCAGAGAAGGTTGCTCTATTTTGGTTTTCAAAGGCAACATAGCTTGGGATAGCAATGACCATTTCTCTTTTATAGTCAGGATAAAAAGAAGTAAATACTTCTACTTTTTTATATTGACCCTTTCCAAAATCGAGGAGACAATCAAGTTTACCATATACATTGGATTTTGAAATAGACAATGTATCATGTAGTGTACAATATCCTCCAGTAAAAACAGAAGGAATTGTTTTGTTTGTATCAGCTAATTTAAGTTGTGCTAAACGCTGCTCTTCTTTTTCCCATTCAGCATTAAGTCTATCTATGGGAGAGTCTAGGGGGATAGTACCTTGCCCTGATTGTATTAATTGGGTTTGAGATACTTTATCGGTTTTTCTTTTTTTAGTGTCATTCCAGATTACGGTATCCATATAGTTATCAAACTTGCCACCAATACGGTCATCAGTTATATCACCCTTTATAGCACTTTCTGTACGATCCCCCGTGATATGGCGAGTATCTTTCAGATACTTTTCCCCATCGATATTTTCGATATTTTGTGCTGATAACGATGTGATACCTAGTAAACAAATCGTTATATAGCATGATATTTTTATGTTCATTTATTTCCCTTTCTTAATGTTTTTTAATGTGTGCTCAATGACTGTTAAACCATGTATCTGTCTTGACAAATGTGCAGCATTCTTAAGTAGTAAAGCCTCTTTCTTGATACGCTCCCTTAAACGAGCATAACTCAAAATCTCTTGACCAATAATTTTATTTTGATTGTTAGTTTGCTCCCTATTTGCACGTATTACACCTATGAAATCATCAAGTCTATCACTTATACTAGTTCTTTGTTTATTCATAGCATAGTTGATTGAAATATCACAAGTACCTGGACAACAAGGGGATGGATAGCAGGACATAGGCTGGACATAGCATACTGTAGCAGCCTGAAGTTGTATACTACCTATGAGAATAATTATAGGAATAATAAGCTTATTATATTTCATTACCATTAGTTTAACTCCTTCGTATTTTTAAGAGTTTGTATATCTGATGTATTTTCCCAATGATGTAAAACTTCCAAGATTTGCTTTAATATACCTTCACTATGAAGTTTTTCCCTAGCTATATGTTGCTTTATTGGGAAAACAAATGGAGTACCACACCCATCAATATTACTTTCTAGTGTAAATGTACTTGATTTACTGTTGGCATCGGTATCATAAAAAGAATATAATGCATTTACATACTTCAAATTTATGAGCTCTTTTATTTTTAAATCAGAAGCTTCAAATTGATTACGTAAAGACTCTGCAAGTAAATCCATAGCAGGATTGACTCTATTATGTGTTATATCTTCTGTATCATCTTTGAATGTATCTAAGATATCTCCTGAACAACAACAAGTCACATCTCCAGGGCATACGTACATTAAGTCTTGCGTCCTCTGAGAATTTAGACTAGATTTGGTGTCTCCAGTAGCACGTGTATAAGCTAAATCTGAGCATACATCCGCAGAGATATATTGTGAACTTAAAATAGTTAAGCCTGTGATAAAAAGTAGTTTTTTGTACATCTAGTCTCCTAATCTAGTTTCGTTGAAACAGCATCTGAATTAAAAAGCCAGATTTGTTCTTTTGTTAAATACTGCTCTACAGTAAAGACACCATTTGCATTTTTAATGACAGCAGAAAATTGTTTTGAATACCTCTTAAAGAAATCCATATTGACAGTATTACTTTCTTTAGTATCTTCATCATTTGTTTGCCAAAAGTAGGATAGTTGTGCAAGTTGATTTTCTCTATCTACACCAGGGGCAGGCATTAATATACGGTTACCCAAGTTCAAAAGCACTTCTTTTGGTATGTCTTCAGCATTTTGAGTGATGAAGACAAAGACGATACCATAACGAGCTGCTTCTCTCACTACTTCACCAAAAAATGTAGATATAGAGGGAATCTTAAACAAGTTATGTGCTTCCTCCATAATATATATTTTTTCAATGGTGGCTGTATTCTTATTTTTAGCTTTTTGTGCTTTAGCGATATCTTTTCTGTATTGTTGCTGAAATACCATAAGGTATATAGGTATAAAAAGGTTGTCACCTAATTTTTTTAAAGATTCTAATTCCATATAAAAATAATCTAAACTAGGTATGTTCGACCTGTTGTAGTATCCAAAAAATGGATCCTCTGCAATAGGTTTCAATTTCAACGCGGTTGTCGTAAATACTGCTCTTTCTGCTTCTTCAATTCGCTGTGCTTTTGAGCGTATCTTTAAAACTCTTATGACATCACTGAGTAAGGGTACCTGACAAAATCTGTATTTCTCAGGTAAGTTTACTTCTGTTGTCGCTGAAAAGTCATCTAACTCTCCTAAAAGAGCGGTAAGTTCTTCTAGTAACTCTTCATACCCACCAAGTTCACGCAACTCGCCAAAAGTTAAACCCTTATAACTTTTATCTGCAAATAGTTCTGCTAAAACATCTATAAGAGAGAGTGCCTCATGCGTATCCAAAGGAGATTGCCCACTTATTTCTAAAAGTGCTGAAATGGTTTTTACAAGAAAGAGTGCATCAGTTTTATCTACATGTGTTTTTCCAGATTCTTCAAATGTCCCCACATCAGTAAGACCAAAACGTAATTTATTGAGATTATCACTGTAGATATTCACTTGTTTGGGCAAGTGTTTTTTAAGTTGCGTGATCCATTTTAAGCCAGAGTACCCTATGTCAAACTGAACGAAACCAACATCTTTCCCTAGCCTACTAACACTCTCCACTATGACAGGACTGTTATCTAAAATAGTTCTTTCATCTTCTATATATTGCTCATCACGTACAATTTTAGCACGCATAGCCTGCGCAATGAGACCTAGAACAAAAACTGTCTTACCTGAGCGTGATTTTGCTATGACTGCAGTATGTGGTACAGCTGACTCATAAAAGCTAAATTGTGTGTAGTTACCCGTTACATCACGTCCACATATTTCAGCTGGACGTACGACGGCTAAGTTGTCCTTTCTGTGTACACGAGAGATAAACTTTTTCACATCTGGAGTAGAGATGACAAAGTCATAACCTATATCTCTTTCTTTAATCATGGTTCTATAAAGTATATCTTTAGCAAAAATCTTTTTTTCTATAAAGTTTAAGTTAAGAGCTTCTGAGACATCTTGAAGAGTAGATGGCGTATCTGTAGCAAAAAGGCAGTTCATAAGTAGATAGTCAAAAGGATTTTTTTCAAACTCCTCTAGCATCATTTTATGGCCATCTCTTACTTCTTTATCTAATTCCATTCTTGCAGTATAGGTTTTTCTTCGTGCTATTTCCCATTTTACTTTATTTGTATTGAGTTCTAATGAAAAAGAAAGATACCCACGCCAGTCTTGGTTCATTGTACGGATGATATCAGGTTTATTGGGAGCAAAAAAGCCATTGGTACCTACTGCTTGGTAAAGTGTTATAGATTTAGATGAAATCTCAGAAGTAGTCACTGCTGCATAGATCCCTTCAGCATACAGTGCTCTAAATATATATGCCATTTGGTCTATAGGTAGTTCAAATACCTCTAAGTAAGATTTCATACGTAATGATTCTGCATCATTATAATATCGTGCATTAAAACCTATATCTAAAAAAGATAAGAAAAGTGCTTTAGGTGTTAAAAGTTCGGTTTCATAAAACTGTGCTATTTCAAGCAATAAAGGCTTGGAATGAGAATAAATATAAAAGTTTTGTTCCGTACAAAAATTATCTATTTCACCATATAAACTAAATGATGACTTTGTATAAAAACAAAATAGCCTAGAGTCTTCATTCGCACCATAGGTTTCAAGTAGTCTTTCAAAATAGCTTATTTGGGTAGGTAAGTTACTTCCACTTTCTAAAGAGAGCCCATAGAGAGGTAGCTTTTCATCAGGACGCAAATAAATACAAGAATCTTTTTGTGAAAAACCGGTTATCATAAAAGCACTATCTACACCTACGATGTAACGGTCATCTATTCTACGTAGGATGATGTCTTTGACTACTCTATTGATGAGGGTGAAAGCACCACTAATATGAGACTGTAAAGGAAGTTTCATTAATTATTTCCTTTAATCTGGGTACAAGATGCAAATTTAAGTGCAGGAATCCATTTATTGGTTGATATCTCTGCCATGTTAAATTTTTTATCTAAATTTATTACTATAAATCTTTCTTTGATAATGATACCTCTTTCATTCCATGATTTTAATTTATGTACGGGTGTATAGTGACTGTCATTCTTTAAGTTGTTACGTACATAATAAATAATCTCTTTTCCTTGTATATCAAGATATTTTTGAAACAATGTACAAGCATAGATAGTTTCTGATTTAGCACTTTTAATTACATGCAGTATCTTTTCTTTTTGGAGTATTTGCATATTATTTTTTACAGGTTTAATATTTTTAACATTAAGCAATTCAATAGGCTTTTTAATAGGTATTTTTTCCTTAACAGGGTGAGAAGGTTTGACATACATAGCAAAAGGAGCGGTATGTTTTTTTACTTCTTCTATAGGTTGCGTTTTTTTCATAGTTTGGAGAGGCTTATTTTCTATAACCTCTGTGAGATACATATTTCTAAAAAAGAAAAACAACATTATTAATATTAAGATAACACCTAAGCCAAAAACCATATTAGCCTTTGATGTAGATTTCTTCTTCTCTAAAGTATCATCTTTCTTAAAAAAATTATTTAACACATTTACTCCTCAATATAAACACTTTATCGGCTACACAATATATGTGTAGCCTGTAAAATACTTTAATCCATAGTTATCTAACTAATTAATAGTCATTATCTCCATCAGCAGCATTACCTTCTGTAGTAAATCCATTTCCAGAGATATTTTTAACACCTGTACCAAGTAGTGGTTTCAAAAATACTGCATTTCCTGCTTTTAAGTCAGTTACAGTATCATCTGTTGCCATCCCTACAGAACCTACTATGTAATAAGCAGCAGCCGTACCTAAAATAGCAGCAACTAGAGCAAGCCCAGCAGCTTTTACTCCTACTTCTTCATGTTGTTGTTCTGCTTTTTTCTTCTGACCAGAATATACCATAAATCCAAGTACCATAGGTAGTGTCCAAATAGAGACAATAACAACAACCAGTAAAGTTGAGATTAAGCTTCCTACACTTGAAATAGCACCCTGTGCATCCCCTAGTGGATTATCGTGCCCTGTACCTGCAGCCATCGCTAAGGCAGGGAGTAACATTAATGTAATATACAATAATTTTTTCATCTTTTTTCCTTTTATTTGTATTAGTTTTGGAGTGTATGTGTTTGTGACACATTTTCCCAGTGTTTAAGAACCTCTTTACGAGTGACTTGATTTTTCATCATCAAAGCTTCAATACCCATAAGTGTTCTTAGCATTTCTGTCATTCTTTTTTTCTTTTCTTTCAATGCCTCTTTATATTTATCTAGTTCTCTTTTGACATCTTCCTCCTTAGTTTGGATTAAATTTTGAGTTTGAGTTGTTTGTGAACCTGTGGATGTCTCTGTATCAATATAGGTACAAGCACTGACAGAGTAAGTTGTTAGCCATATTATTATAACCGTAACATATGATTTTATCATCGTTTAGCATCCATTATTTCTGTACCTGTTGGTTTATGTATGATAGGGATATCCAAGCTTTTAAAGTGTACACCAAAAGGGTTTCCTATATTGGCATACTTATCTACATCTACAATGACATCAAAATTGATACGTAAAGGAACTTCTCTTGTATCCCACGCTTTAAGGTCTCTTACCCATGATTTAACTAATAATCTTAAGACAATGGTCGCTTCTATCTTAGTTTTAAAGTTGTTTTTTTTGCTAGATTTTCTAATGACAAACTTGTCATATCTATGAGATATGACATTAATGTACTCAGGGTATTTCCCCTCTACAATAGCTCTATGTAAAGACCTAGCATAAGGAGCCATCACTGAACCATGAGGTTTAACTAAACGATTGAAAAAATGTTTAATCCTTTTATTTTTAGTGATTAATTCATTTGCGGAAGCGTACGTAATCTTATAATTTGAAGAAAGGACGATATTACCACCGATGAGACTATCCGTAATCTCATTCACCAGATAAGACTTAAAACGTTCATCTGCGTAGCTCACCTTACTCTTTGTAGCAGTGATAGCCATGCCTGAGGCACTTAAAAAATAGACTTTATTTACATTCTTTTTGAGATAGTGAATCATTTTATTTTGGTTTTGTTGTAATTCGTTTACAGTACTACCTACTATGAAAACCTGATGAAACCAGATACCTAAAATGAGTAAGAGAAGTACAAATGAGTTAAGACTAATAAAGTCATTAATCTTGGCAAATATAGAGCCATCTTTATTTGACTTACTCCCACGTTGATTTGTTTTCAATACTTTCCCTTTCTCTACTATTTTGCATCTCTACCAGGTTTTAAATCATATCGACTTAAGAAGGTTAGTGCCTCATGTTCTGATCCAAATCGTATCTTTAAATTTGTTCCACCATTTGTAACAGTAAAAGGAAACCCAGATGTACGGAGTAACTTGATATAAAATTCTGTATTTGGTAAATATTTGTAGACTGTATTTGTCATACTACTTGCCATATGAGGTGTTTGTGCATTGCTAGTATCAATACCTGGTAAAAATACACCATTACTCACACCTTGCGTACTCCCATTTGTAGTAGAGGGTAAAAGTCCTCTGGCATTACCTATATCACTCATAGGGTTATCATACTTGGGAAGCATTACTATCTCTTCTGGAGTAAGCTCACCTTCTAAACGACAACCTTTTACTTGTATGGACAAGCTTCCATCAGCTTTTCTTAGTTGATAGATTTGAGGTGCAGTAATCTTATGCTTTTTAGAGAGGTATTTACCTGCTTCCATGGCTTTTATGGCACTTAGACGGCTTTTCAGCTTTGACATGATCTCTTTTCGTGCTTTTGCATAGCCTACTCGCATACCTTCAGTTTTTCCATCTTTGAAACCTTTATCATAGAAGAATTTATCTGCATCAGGCTTGTCCGCATAACTCAACTGAGATACCGATACTAAGATTGCTAGAAGTAAAAATTTGTTTTTCATTTGTTTTCCTTTTGTTTTAATGTATACATGCACTTAACTCTAATGGGCTATAGCGTATGCTTCAATCTCTTTAACACCATTGGCTAGTAAGTTCCATAAACCAGACAATACATTTATTTTTGTGTGGGCTATTTCGCTATTCACACTTGGATTCATGTGAATAGCAAAGTCTAAGACAGACTTTAGTAGCATATTTTGCATATTGATAATGACAGTAAATAGTGCTATACCCATAGCAAATATCATTATAAATGTGAGAAGTGCCGAAAGGTCTATTTGACTTGTTTGCTGATAGTGTGATGTTCTTCGCATCTTGTATAAAGGCAAAAACATAGAGACCCGTACAGTTAATATAAGCAGTACCCCTAAAAGTAAAATCTCTAAGAGTTTTGCTATAGACATAGTAAATACTATAGATTGGGCTTGTACAAGCCCTGCTTCATGGTTTTCTGTATGTATCTTACCTCCCGTTAGAGAAGTTAAAACATCAGTTCCCATCCAGTCGACACTCCAAAAATGGTAGATACCCACCGCAGGGTTACTGTCTATGCGGTAGCCAGCGACACCTACGAGTAAATAAGCCAAAACAGTGACAAAAATAAGCCAGACTATAATTGAAAACCCTGCTTGCGCCATGGCATTTAAAATGGGTGCAGCACCAGATGTGTCATCTGATTGTTTTGCAAGACGTAGCTCATTTGCTAGTAAGGCAGTGGGCACAACGATATATAAGAAAAATGCACCTATACCAAATACCATATCTGTTTGCAGCTGACTCATACTCCATGTACTTATAGTATGGAGTGTGTTTGCGCCTTCTCCAAATTTGTCTAAATACTGTGCACTCATAGTTTCGATCCTCGAGGATGTTGAATGAACAGTAGTCCCTCTATGTCAGATGTTATGACACTTACAGTACTTGTCGAATAAACCTCATTTTCCTCATTTTCAACAGTCTTTAAAATAACACTTTGAGGTTTTTCAGGGGCTACATTATAAGGCATTTCTGCTTGCATGTATTGGCCAATAGCAGGGATAACTCTGTGAAGAGCATCATCTTTAGATAACTTTTTGATAGGTGTATGGTATCGTCCTATCTTTGGGTAGGCTTTGGCTATATTTGTTAAAGCTTCTAAAGCTTTTTCTTTGTCTTGTGCTACGGTTAAACATAAAATACGTTTAGGCGTACTTCTACGGGTATCTTCTTCAAATAGCGCAGGTTTATACCCCAAAACAAGTGCTAGTGATTCGAACTTTATCTCTTCCCAAGCATCAATGTAGCTGTGTTTAGCTTCTAAAGCCAGACAATACCCATCTTCTATGGGTAAAGAAGCTTGTGATTTTTCATGCGACATGACTTTTACGGAGGCTTTTAATCCTTCAGAAAATGCTTCTTTAAGGGAGTTCGCATGAAGCAATGTTATTGGCGTACATACAAGTAAAAAGGCTACATATAAAGATGCTTTTTTCATTCGACATCCCCATCTATAAGTGTGGTAAAAGAGGCAGTTTTTTCAAGTAGATGAAGTAACTTCTTTTCATCTACATTGGCTTCTATCTCTAAAGCTTTCATATGTACAGAAATCTTAGTAATTTCCAATTGTAAATCATCTATATCTTTTAAAAGAGGTAAAATATTACTTTCATAGTAGCTTTTCACTGTAAGTTCTAGTTGTTTGTGTCTACTGTCTATAGCAGTAGCAGCAGCTTTGTATGCTAGAGTAACTGTGGGCTCACAGCCTGGGCAAACAGCATGGGAAACTGTATTAATACTGATACTGAGAAAAATTATCTTAATAAAATTTAAGTTTATTTTCATTTTCAGAAATTACCTTTTTAGTTACTATTTTTTTTGTAATTTTTTTTCGTTTAATCTTTCTTATATTTGTTTTCTTTCTTTTTACTGGATGTAATTTTGTAAAACGTCGCATCTCATTTTTGTACTGCTTTGTATCATGTATAAGTGCATATATCTCTTTAGAGGTTTCTCTCTTTTGTCTAGAAAGATAGGTACCTTGTATTGGTCTTCTAAAAGAAGTTAGCTTTTTATTCATCTGGGCTACTGTACGCGTATTTTTATGTGCCTTTACCATTTCCGGAGAAGGTGGAGGTACAGTTTCGTCTTTTGCTGTACATCCTAACAAAGTGATGCTCAAAAATATATAGCCTACATAGGTTCGTAATTTCATTTATCTTCCTCTTATACTTAAAATTTATTTTTATTTGTCAAATATGAATACATAGAGTTATACTTCTCTACAGGTTTTCTATGCCCCAAGTACTCAGTAAACATATGATAAAAGTAGAGTCTATCTTGATGATAAAATCTATAATTCATCTTATTTCTATAGATGTAGTTGCCAGCGGCAAGGTAAAGTGCAAAGGCTAAAGCACCCTTGCCTTCTATGGCAAACAAGTAGTAACCAGTAAGAACATAAGCCAAACCAATTTTAGTAAAAATCGCATAAAAGATATTGATTTTACGTCTATTTTGGATGTTATATAAAAAGTTCAATACTTTTCCATTTTCTATATTTGACATAGTTATTTCCTAATCATAATCTATAGCTTCATCTACCGCAGCTAAGAGTAATGCCAATTCATTTCTGGCTATATCGTCTCGAAAAATCCGTGAGCGTATCTGTGCTTGACGCTTGGCTATATCTATGAGTTGTTTTTTATGCTTGAGTTCTAGGGCTATTTTTAGTTTCATCTGTTTATTTTTTTCTTGTTGGATGATAGCTGCATATTTAAATGCATTTCTTTGAGAACCTTTAATGTATCTTAAGCGTGCTTCTGATGGGTCAGCTATATAGTTAGGGTCAGCAGTCATAAGAAGCTCTGCTGAAGCTAGTTTAGCTTTAGCCTCATTTTCTACAGCTTCATAGATAGCTGCTAAGCCAGATTTTTTATCTTCATAAAAATCAGCTGTTACATTTTTTTCTTTTGCTCTATATTCAGCTAAAGTCAACATCGTATCACCAGAGCCTATCTCTATCTTGGCGGGGTTGATGTAGTCTGCACGTAATTTTCTTGTCAATGTATCTGAAAAATCATGTATATCTGCATTAAGCCTTGTTTGGATTTGTACAGATTCATCTTCCAAATCTAAGCTTGCACCTTTGGTTTTGGGTAGTTGTACAACACTTGTATCATCCGTACCTTTGGTTTTAACTGCTAATGATTTTAAGACTAGCGTTGCCTTGTCAAAGCTGTTAAATGCTACCGCCGTAGAACCCTGAGGATCATCTTCTATTTTAGAGATTAAAAATCCTCCTTCTATGTCCTCTCCCTCACTTGTGGCATACGTTTCATAGACATCGGTACCTGTTAAGCCTGATGGGTATAGACGTTCAGAAACGGTTTTGACTTTATCGTTCTTTTGACCACCAGCGATCAATCCTTCACCATCTACACTGTTAACCGCCCAAGTAGATATAGGTGAAAGTGTGATATTTACTTCATCATTAATACTTTTACAAAAGTTTGCTAGTGCACTGGTTTGTATATCTGGTAAATTCATTTCACATTTAGCAAAGCCTCCTAAGTCAAAAGGACTACCTACATCACCTATAAATTCGCCTATAAGGTCATTGTTACCACCTAAAAAACCTAGTAATACGCCTAAAAAGTCAAATCCTCCGCTCTCATAGTTGATAACAGAACAGATACCATCGGTCTTAGGTATATTGGCTTGCAATATGGAGGCTATGTCAAACTCTTGTAGTGTACAAGACATCAATGCTTTGTCACCCTCTAAGTCAAACTTCCATTCATCTTCTATAGCATGTAAAGAAGAAAAAGTGAGTACTAAGACTAGTAGTATTTGTTTATATTTATTTGGATAATGGGCTGACATTACCGCCTCCTTTGCTTTGTATTGCTTCATTTGCTTGTGGTAGCATGATGACTGCACTGTCACCTAGCCCCATCATTTTGAGCACTAGTTCTGGGAACTTGTTGATAGTCATAAACGCTACATACACTGAAAGTAAGTCTATGAGTATCTCTGTGATGTCTCTGAGTGCATAGACACTGAGGAAGCTCATCTCTGCTTGGGTTGGTTTTGCCCCATTTGTGGCTAGTATGGCGTTACTTACTGCATCTAGCTGGCCTTCTATGAGTACTGAAGTGATGAACCCATAGATGGAGTAAAACAGCTCATAAGAGAAGATAAACACAAACACCCCTATAACTATGATGGAAGGGTAAAGCATATATATGAGGGTATCTCTCATATAGGTCTTTATCTTGCTCATGCCCCCTTCAGGTGAGGTGGCAAATGCCCATACCACGATGAATGGAGAGATGAAAAAGTGTATGAGTATGTTGATGACATACAGCACTACCTTAAGTCCTATGATCATAGCGATAGAAGAGAGGAAGATGATAATGAATCCACTCTTCCAGATGCTCATAGCCACAACGTAGCTGATGACCATAAAGGCTTGATGTAACCTTATAGGGTCATTTGTACCTTCTTTTATCATCTCGTATAGTTTTTTCTGACCATAAATATGTCTTGTGTCAGAGTAGTACTTTTGTGCTTTATCGATAAGCTTTTCCAAAAACTCTTGAAAATCTGTTGTCCGAGTAGAGGTTTTACCTTCTATACGCTCAAGCCGTAAAATGTCACTGTAGAGACTTTGTATACGCTGAAGCACTTCGTTACGTATGGAAGTGAAGCCTGGTAAGAAATTATAGACAGCCAAACGCGTATACTCTTTGCTATTTTGTTCACCATCTTTATCAGCTTTACTTACATTTAATCTTGTTTGGGTGATGTCTCTTACCCAAGTAGTACTTGCTAGAGTCCCTTCGCTGTCTCGTAACCCGGTAGTACGTATAAACTTTTTGGTTTTTGCTTCTATGCCTTTTATGTCTAGTGAAGACTCAAAGAAGAGTTCTTGGTTTTTCATCATGAAGTAAGTGTAGGGTACGGCTACGATGTTCATCCAGCCTAGCTCTTTTTGTAGGAGTATGTGGTTTTTTACCAAAGCAGACGTAGCTTGTATGCGTATGGGGATGTCTTTGTTTATCATATCGTTTAGGTCTTGTATGTCTAGTTCTATGTTATAGATGGTATTTGCGGTTCGGTCTATCATACTTTTACATAACCCACTGCTGAGCTCGGTTATACCATTGTCTGCTAGAAACACACTGGTTTTGGCATGTTCAGGGTCTATGCTTATGTTTGCATTGCCTGAGGTGAGTCGGTCGTCACTCAGTCCAGTGAGTCGTCTACATTCGTTGGCTATCTCTAGTGCGGGGTAGTAGTAGACCATAGTTTGTAGACTTCGTACGAGGTTGTTTCTCTCTTTTAGTCCGTTGTTGAGTCCTTGCTTTTGTATGACATACTGCAAGAAAGCATCTGTACCTAGGTCTGCCATCATGGTGCCAAAGTATGAGCCTTTTTCCATGGTGTAGCGTATGAAGCCCTTTATGAGAGAGGAGTTTCCTGCCATCTCATGGGGTATGTCTGTATCAGAGGTGACCTTGTTGGTAGAACTTATGACGGAGGGGACAGAGATGTAAAATACAAACACCGTAGCCAAGATGCCTAGCGTCCGCATGATGTTGGCTTCGTTTATCTTGACTTCTCCTGAGGACTGTCCGTTCTCTCTGTTGGTGATGTACCTAGCACTTCCGCGTGCCGCAGTCACTATGGCAAAAAATGCCATCATGATGAACAGTAGCTGCGTGGTGATGATGTCATACCCGATGTCCATACGTCGTTGTAAGTTGTAGTAAAAGCCCCATATCTTTTGTTGAAAGATGCCTATCCAGTTGTTTACGTTAAACTTATCTGTGTTTACTGCATTTGTATTATTATTTTCTATGCCTGCAAATCGTTTAAAAAGGTCAAATATATCTATATGTACATTCGTGTCCCAAGCATCTGCTATGATGAGCTTACCTGTATTTTCATCATATCCTTTAACTACTTTAGGGTCTAAGGTAACCATACCTGTGATGAATCTAGAGAAGGTTTCTTCATCTCTTTGGAGGGTTCCAGAGACGTAGGGTTTTACCAGTTCATCATAACTTTTTTGGTCGGCATCCCTTATCTCTGGGGTAATGTCTAGCAGGTTAAAAAGGTAGTTGTTTGCAGCGATGACTTTATTGTAGAATGTACTTAATGTACTTATGTTTGCATCTACATGGTCATTGAGTTCCTCTATGGCTTCTTCTTGTTCTCGCTCAGGTATGAAGTCTATGTCTCCAACTATATTATAGTTGTTGTTAAAGGGGTTAATGTTGGCTGTGTCTCTTACGGCACGTATGATGTCATCTTGTACATACTTTAGTTTAGCGTCTAAGTTAGCCTTGTAGTCTGTAGATGAGTAGTGACAGACTGTGGCTGTACCCTGCCCTGCATAAGAGTAGGCACAAGTATACTCACCTGTCTCTATGTTTACTGCTTCAAGCGAGGCGTTGAGGCTGTTGTCATCTACGATGTCTGGACATGCCCATGTTTTTACTCCATTGGCTTGTGGGTAAGTAGCACAAGTTAAGTCCGTAGCAGCATGAAGTGTGTTAAATAGTAATAAGTATAAAAAGACATACCGAAGCATGTATGCTAAGTTTTTTGACATCATTTCCCTTTTCCCTAGAAAGCTAATGGTCAAGTTTAATAGAAAGTAAATTAACTATAGCTTAAGTATAAATATGAAATACTGCACATATACAATCAAAGGAAAAAGAATGAAGACATTAATGGTTATAGGATTATTTATAGGTTTGTTTACGCAAAGTACTTTTGCGAAGTATCGTGGAAGTGCATTAGAGGCTCGATGTGAGTATGGTCAAGTAAATGGTAAATATGTAGAGTCCTCTTGGGATCCAAAAGTCTGTCTGCGTGCTATACATGCAGTGGCAAATGACAAGAGTATTACCCCTCGTTATAGATATCGACAGGCAAAAAGTATCGCAGAAAAGGTATGTAGAAGATATGGGGGGGGTACTAAGTACACTTCTGGGACTAGATCTACCCCTGAAGGTAGAAAAGCTTGCCAATTAGAAAAGTATTATTGGAAAAAATTCCAACAACACAATAAGTCTAGACCTGACAGGAAGTGGTAGTAAATGGGGGGGGGGGAGTATGGAGCTAGATGCCTAACCTAACTCCAACTCACCAACCTCTTGCCCCTGCACAGGATAAAAGTTATTTGCTATCTCCTGTGCTTTGGCAGTAGAATCATAGCTGGCTTCTTCTTGTAAGGTTGGCTGTGGTTCGTCTGAAAGTTCTATGCCTAAAGCTTCTTTGGTCTGAGCATCCCAGTTCTCTACGGTGACAGATTTACTAGGGTCTGCCTTTTGTGCTATGATAAGGTTCCCCTCACTTTCAGTGTAGCTAAACATAGCATCTTCATACACACCTTCTGAGACTTTATGTTTGACACCTGAGAGTA
>Ga0256844_10000475_pt1 | contig 15548 bp, 15 predicted proteins | sample MusselsmetaG_FD_189100 | JGI IMG/M metagenome (GOLD analysis project Ga0256844, IMG submission 189100) | Mussel associated microbial communities from hydrothermal vent at the East Pacific Rise, Pacific Ocean - Mussels | ecosystem: Host-associated > Mollusca > Shell > Unclassified ... | reverse complement strand
CTATATCATTAGACACGATTCCTGCTTGCTGCACATAGACATTAAACTCTTCAAAAAGTTTTTTACCATGGAGTGTTTTCTTTCTAAAAGATGGCAATAACTTTGATTGTATCTCTTTGGCTATATCTTGTGAAAGACGCTCTCTAATCATATCTGTATCATCATATTCTAATGAAAAAATAGGGTTTATAAAGGTATCAAAAAAATTCTCCGGTGCTTTTTCATGTAAATTAATGAAAATTTGAAAAAGATTTTCACCCATTTCTACAGTTTGGTCTTTATTAAATTTAAACCCAATTACCGATGTTACAGAATCCATCTCTTTTTCATCCAATAATTTTAAAATAGCTTCTTCAATTTGGGTAACATAGACTTCTGTATCTACCAAATTATTATTAATATTTATTTTTCCATTAAGATACACTTGCTGGGCATCAAACTCAGGAAAAAGCTGAAATTTTGTAAGCTTACCAATCCCCACCGTGCCTAGAATAATAGCCAAGGACAACACCGCTAAAGACGTTTTTTTATGATGCAGTAAGCGACCTAGGAAGTCATCATACCATCTAATAAATTTTGGCCATATCCCTTCATCATGTTTTTCTGCTTTAAAACTTCCCATGGCAAACAACTCTTTTGCATGTAGAGGTAAAAAATAAAATGCTTCAAATAAAGAAGAGAGCAATAGCACAGAAATCATTACTGGCAATACCTGCATAAACATTCCCATTTTTCCAGACATCATTAGTAATGGTAAAAAAGCAAATACCGTAGTAAGTGTGGCTGTTAAGACAGCGGGGAACATCTCTACTGCTCCATCAATAGCCGCATTTCTAGGGGTTTTACCCATTTCCATATGTCTATAAATATTCTCTGCAACAACAATAGCCTCATCTACTAGCATACCCAAGGCAATAAGTGCGCCTAAGAGTGTAAGCATATTAAGACTATATCCTATCATATCTGCAGCAATCAGAGTAATCATAAAACTCGCAGGGATACCTATGGCAACAACCAAAGCAATACGCATATTTACTGAGAGGAACAAAGCACCAAATACCAAAATAAGCCCAAAAAGAATATTGGAAGAGACAAGGTTAAGTCGGTTTTTAATCCAAATAGAAGTATCAGTATAGACTTTAAACTCTATCTTTTCATATTTTTTATTAAATGCTGGTAGCATCGCTTTTATTTCTTTACTCAAGGCAATGGCATTTCCCTCTTTACTTTTATTAATATTAAGTGAAATATTTTTTTGACCATTATAATGAGATATCTGCTCAGATTCTCCTAAACCATAATTGACCTGAGCGATATCAGACAATCGAAGATGTTTCCCTCCAATAGAAAGCAATGTTTTACCCAATGCTGTAGCATTTTTCTCTCCATTCATCGTAGAGATATAAAGATGTTCACCTTGCCCATCTAATGTTCCTGCCGGAAAAATACTGGAGAGATTAGAAATAGTCTGGTATACCGCATTTTTATCCAAACCATAGGCTTCAATCTTTTTTTGATCGAGTGTGATAAGTACCTCATCATCGGTATCTCCGCGTACATCAATACCGCTAAGATCATTAATATTAGAAAGTTTCCGTTTTAAATCTTTTGCCGCAGATATTAGCTCTTTCTTAGGTACATCCCCAGAGACCGCTACCAAAAGTAATGGATATTGATGTACCACAACATGTGCAATAGGTTCATCCATATCAGCAGGTAAATCACGTTTTATTTGACTAATGATATCTTTGACATCATTAAGTACTTCAGCAGATTCTTCTCCTGTTTTAATATCCGCAGTGATAAGAAAAAAGCCATTTTGGATTGTTGTATTCACCGTATCTATACTAGAAAGACTTTTGAGTTCATCTTCAATCGTATTCACGGCCATTTTATCTAATACATCTGCACTGGCACCCATATAAATACCTTTAATAGATACCATATCTAAAGTAGAAGGAGGAAAAATTTCTTTGGCTATATTTTGATACGCAAAAATCGAAAGTAATAACATAAATACCATCAATATATGATTGATAATAGGTTTATCTACCCCAAACTTTATAAAGCCTTTCATACTATCTCCTTCATTTTAAATCACTAGTTTTTAATTACAAAAATAGTATCAGTGACCTTGTTTTTAAATTTTAGTGCTTCGATTTTTTGTTGTAACATTAATTCTTCTGCTTTAAGTGTAGATACTTCACGTTGAAATTTATTTACAATTTTACTTTCATAGTATATTTGGTTACTAAAATATATTTTTATCGTTGAAAGTATCAATATAAAACTTATGGAGACAAGTATGATAAACGTCATACCCAAAGTAATACCATTGGTATGTAATTGTTTATTTTTTTCTGTCATGTGTAAACCTAAAACTTCTTAATTTCGCTGACCTACTTCGAGGGTTTATTTTTAATTCTTCTTTATTTGCGGTAATGGGTTTACGTACCAAAGCTTTGCCTAAAGAATGGTTTTTCCCACAAGTACATCGTATTGCGTGAGAGTCACAAATACACGCTGTCGCCCATTTTTTAAATCTATTTTTCACCAGTCTATCTTCTAAAGAGTGAAAGGTAATAAGAGATACTATTTCATCTTTATAATGTTTTATTTCTATTGCATCCAGCAACCCTTCTATCTCTCCTAATTCATTGTTCACTTCTATACGTATAGCTTGAAACATAAGTGTTGCTGGATGGATTTTACCTCCACTTGGTAGTACCAATTTAGCTATTTCACTAAGAGCCAAAGCACTTTGAATAGGTGATTTGGACCTAGCTTCTACTACAGCACTGGCTAACTTACGATAAGAACGTACTTCACCATACTCATTAAATATATACTCTAATTTATCTTGTGAATATTCATTCACTACTTCATACGCACTCAATGATGCGCTTGTATCCATACGCATATCTAATATTTCAGAACGAAAAGAAAAACCTCTATCCATCTTATCAAGCTGTAAAGAAGAGACACCAAAGTCTGCTAAAAGTGCTACAATAGGCGTCTCATTCAAGGTAGGAAGGACAGTAGAAAATGTCCCTTTATAGAGAGTACTTCTATCTTTGTAAGACAATAATCTCTCTTTAGAAAATACTAATGCTTCATCATCTCTGTCTATGCCAATATGTTTGAGATGCATATACGTTTCTAATATTTTAGAGCTGTGCCCCGCATAGCCTAGAGTACAATCTACAAAATATCCCTCACCGACCGTTGAGAAACTTTCCAATACTTCAGTTAAAAGCACAGGGATATGAGGTGTCTTCACGGTATTCCTTATTTTATATAAAAATTTATTTTATTTTTCATTTCTCATTTCTAAATTACTCGTTATAATAGCGAAATAATCCTAATAAAGGTTTCATACATGATGGACAAACATCTTATAGAAGATATCAAACATATCTCTCTTTCTCTTTTTAATAAAAACTTTTTTTCTGTATTCCATGGCTCTATCTCAGCTAGAGTGAATCAACATGAATTCATTATCAATTCAAAAGAGACGATACTAGATGAAATATCTGAAAGTTCATTGGTTAAACTTGATTGTTCAAAAAGAGATTATCGATGGAACCTTGCCAACACAGATGTACATATACATGAACATATATATGAAAACATACATAGTGCAAAATACGTAAGTTATACCATGCCTCCTTATGCAACTGCCTATTCGCTCAAACATGGAAAGGTCTCTCCTGCAGATTTTTATGGTAAACAAATCCTTGGAGAAGTCATTGTCTATGACCCCAAGAATATAGATGATTGGCTAGAACGTGCACCCTATGAGATACCACAGTTTTTTGAAAAACATGATACCCATCTTTTACTCATCAAAGGATTTGGTCTTATTGCGTATGACAGAGATATTACAGAGATGGCAAAAAAAATCTCAATACTAGAAAATTCGTGTAGACTTTTGGCACTCTCTGCAAATTTATAAAAGAGAGTCTTCTCTCAACTTTGTAAAGCAACTTTTTGTTATACTTAAATTCTGATATTATAAAATTTAGGGACAATACATACATGAATCAAACGAAAAAACGGTTGACAATTATCAATCTTGCTATTTCTATAACAGACATAGACACCATACAACTACAAACTTTAAAACTTGCACCTCTTTCATCTGATAAAAAAATAGAAGAAATTCTTAACACATTGCATGACGAAAACTATGGACAAGCACAAAAACTCATTACCGCCTATATTGACACACCCAATGAAACTATTGTGCAGCGTACACAAAAAGACGAACTTCCGCAAACAGAAGATGAATTAAAACGAAAAGAAGAACAAGCTATTATTGAAGAGTTTGACTTGTTTACTTCTACACCTCAAGAAAATATAGAAGATATACAACAAGACGCTAATTATGATGATTTTCTTAATGTTACACCCCAAGTGGAAATAGAAGAAGAATCTCAGCCAGAAGAAAAAACTACAAACTTTGAGACACTACTCAATGTAGATGCAAATGATGTCTTGCCTAACAATATTGATTTGGATATAAACCAAGAAACAACAGAAATAAATGTCAAGGAAGAGGAAGAAATACTTCAAGAAGACCTTAATAGTGAAGAAACTTCTACTGAGCCCACAACACCTCTTCTTGCAGAGGATGATAAAGAGATTGAAAATACTGTAGAAGATATAGAAGAACTTACCCAAGAGGATGAAACGATACTATCAGATAATACTGATGAAGAAATCCAAGAAACCCTACAAGAAGATACATCAGAAACAGACATAGAGGAAGATGAAATACAAACACCTGAAGAGACTGATGATAAAGTCTCTGAACCAATACAAGAAGATGAAAAGCCCCTACTCTATGATCCTATCCCTCATATTAGTAGTAAATTTAACCATATATACAATCAATATCCACCTATAGAACATACAGTAAATCGGTTTTTTTCTGTAGAAAATTGGCTTTCTGAAATTGCAGCCAATGGCTATAGTGAAGCAGATATTGAAGCACGTATCAAAGATGCTGATAAATTAAAAGGAACAAACCTGGCAGAATCTGCCCAACTATTAATCGCTGCTGCATCTACAGAATCACTCTATGCCCTCTTCCGTTTAGCAAGAGCCTTATATGTGGGTGATATTTTACAAAAGAATGTACATGAAGCAGCTACTATCATTCATTATTTAGCAAAAGATGAATCTTATCCTGAAGCAATTTGTGATCTTGCGCAACTGTATGAATCTGGTGTTGAAGTAGAAAAGAACAAGAAAAAAGCACAAGAACTTTATAAAAAGGCAATGAATTTAGGTATACATAGAGCTATCAAACATTATGAAAGAGTAAAACAAGAAAATAAAAGTATTTTTTCAAAATTTCTAAAATAGTTATAACGATTGAATACCTTCATAAGCCACAGAAATCATTTTATCTATCTCCTTATACGTAATGATATAAGGAGGCATAAAATATATAACATGCCCCAAAGGTCTTAGCAACACACCTTTACTTAACGCAAATTGATAAAAACGTAAACCAATCCTTTCTTTTACATTATAGCCTTTTAATTCAATAGCAGTAATCATGCCTTGCTGTCTAACTTCTTTTACATTAGATAATAGTGTAAATTTCTGTACCTCATTCATAATATACTGCTGTTTTTTCTTATTTTCTTCTAATACATTTTCGGTATCAAATATTTCCAAGGTTGCCAATGCAGCAGCACAAGCAAGAGGATTACCGGTATAAGAATGAGAATGTAAAAAAGCTTTATGCTCATTATAATCACAATAAAATGCCTGATATATTTCATTGCTTGTCATCACTACAGATAAAGGCAAATATCCCCCCGTTAAGCCCTTAGAGAGTGTCATAAAATCAGGAGAAATATCTGCATGTTCACAAGCAAACATCCTTCCTGTACGTCCAAAGCCTGTCATTATTTCATCTGCTATTAAATGCACGTCATATGCTTTTGTCAACGCTCTAGCACCTACAAGATACCGAGGATGATACATATGCATACCACCCGCACCCTGGACAAGTGGTTCGACAATTAGCGCAGCAACTTCATGTGCATCATTTTTTAATATCTCTTCTAATATCTTAAGTGCTTCAATGGCAGCCTCCTCGGATTGATCTAGAGGTACGGGTACTTGTTTATTTGCGATAAGTAATGGTTTATATGTTTCTTTATATAGTGCCACATCTCCTACGGACAGTGCACCTATAGTCTCACCATGATAAGAATTACGCAAAGAGAGAAAAACAGATTTATTTTTACCTAAATTTAAATGATAATGATAGCTCATCTTTAATGCAGCTTCTACTGCACTAGAACCATTGTCTACATAAAAAACCTTGTCCAAGCCACTTGGTGTAATGTCAACCAATTTATGTGCCAACTGTACCGCTGGTTCATGTGTAAACCCTGCTAATAGTACATGTTCTAACGTATCTATCTGTGCCTTCACTTTTTCGTTAATAAAAGGATTTGCATGCCCAAAAAGATTTACCCACCAAGAACTCACAGCATCAATATAACTATTGCCCTCAAAATCATATAAATACACACCTTTTCCTGATTTAATAGGTATAAGGGGAAGTGTCTCATGGTCTTTCATTTGTGTACAAGGATGCCATATCACATCTAAATCTTTTTGCATCATTTCACTGTTTTTTGATAGCATTTTATATATCACCCTTAATTCAATTAGTATTAACCACAACTTTACTAAAATATTACAAATTTTTAGATTAAGGCAGATACAAATATGATTAGTTGGATGCAAAAACATAATAAATACCTCGTTTGGACTATTTGGATAGCGACCATAGCATTTATTGGTGCTGGTTTTGTGGGTTGGGGAAGTTACAGTTTTGGAAGTAAAGCAGGTAGCGTTGCCAAAGTAGGAGACCTTGAGATAAAACAATCAAGACTAAACATGGCATACAGTAATCTATATAATCAATACAACCAAATGCTAGAAGGTAAACTTGATGAAGCCAAAGCCAAAGAAATGGGACTTATCAAGCAAGCTTTTTCTAGATTAGAAGTACAAGCAAAACTTTTAAACCTAGCAAAAGAAATGGGTATCATCATCTCGGATAAAGAACTCGTTTCTAAACTTGAAAAAATTAAAGGGTTTCAAAAAGATGGTGTTTTTAATAAAGATATGTACAATCAATATTTAACATCTCAACGTCTCAAAGCAAAAGACTTTGAAGAGACACTCAAAGAAGACTTCCTCTTAGAAAAAACCCTTTCTTTGTTAAATACAAAAAAAACCCTACCCTTAGAAATTGAAGCAATGGGTGCAGCAATGAATGTATCAGATAAATTTGCCTATAAAGTACTTACAAATGATAATCTTTCATACACAAGTGAGGAAAGTAAAGTAAAAACTTTTTGGGAAAGCAATAAAGACCATTACCTCACACCCAAAATCTATACACTCTCTTTGTTATGGACAAACAGCCATAGCACTCAAATCACAGAAGATGAGCTTAAGAATTACTACGAATCAAATAGCTTTAACTATACAGATACCTCCGGGAAACAACTCTCTTTAGAAGAAGCAAAAGAAACTGCCAGTAAAGATCTAAAATTAAAGAAAACAAAAAAATCTGCACAAAAAGCATATATTGGATTAAAAAAAGGGACACAAAAAGAAGATGAGATACTTGCACTTTCATTGGGTGATGAAAAATTAACTTCAATCATTTGGAAAGAGATTCAATCGAAATCGATAGGAGACATTTTAAAACCTAAAATAGTAGGTGAGCAATATGTTACTATTAAAATAAATGAAGTAAAAGAACCACAAGTTATGCGTTACGAGGAAGCAAAAGAACAAGTGACTGCAGAATATGATATACAAGCTAAAAAAGAAGCACTTAGTCAATTAGCTGAGTCTACATTAAAGACATTAGATACAAATAATTCAGAGATATCTAATTTTGTAAACCTAAATAAATATGACAACTTGAAATTATTAAATTCCAAAGAAAGTTTACAATTTGTACAAAAACTCTTTACATCTAATAAAGAAAAAGGTATCATAAGCATAGAAGATAAAGTTGTTGTTTACAATATTTTAGAACAAAAACTTATATCGATGGATCAAAACAAGACAGAAGGTGTCAAACAAACTGTCAAGCAAATTAAAAATAAAATATTTGAGTCTAATTTATTAAAATTATTAGATAAAAAATATACTACTGAAGTTTATGTAGGGGGACTGAAAAATTGAGTGAAACAATTTTAGCTATAGATATCGGTTCAACTAAAATATGTGCAATTATTGCTGAAGTCGAGGATTCGAAAGTAAAAATTCAAGGTCATGGGATTTCTAAATCTCAAGGTATTAAGAAAGGTGCAATCACCAATATTGAACTCGCTTCTAAAGCTATTAAAAAAGCAATTAATGATGCCAAACGTATTGCTGGTTCTAATTTAACTTCAGCTACTGTATCTATCTCTAATGCCTATGCAAAATCTTTAACCTCGACTGGTGTTGTCAATATACCACATAAAGATATTTCAATCAAAGAGATTAACCGTGTAATGCAAACAGCCCTTTACAATGCAAACGTACCAAATGAATATGATGTCATTCATGTACTCCCGTATAATTTTAGAATAGATGACCAAGATTTTATTGAAGATCCATTTAGTATGAATGCCTCACGTATGGAAGTTGATGTTAATATCATCATGACACAAAAATCAAATTTATCTAATTTAAAAAAGGCTGTAAGTTCAGCTGGTATTGAAATAGATGGTATTGTTTTAAGTGGTTATGCTTCAGCAATCGCGACCATTAATGAAGATGAAAAAGAGTTAGGTGTTGCAGTCATTGATTTAGGTGGTCAGACAAGTAACCTTGTAATACATACAGGTAATTCTATTCGATATAATGACTTTTTAGGTGTGGGTTCCAATCATATTACAAATGATTTATCTATGGCACTACATACACCACTACAAGTGGCCGAAGAGGTAAAAATAAATCATGGTGACTTGGTCGAGACAAGCAATGAAATTATAGAACTTCCAGTTATTGGTGATGAAGAAAAAAAGAATGGTGTCTCACTCAATATTGTACACTCTGTTATTTATTCAAGAGTAGAAGAAGTATTGATGATACTAGAGCAATCTTTGGAAAAGTCATCTCTTCGGGATCAAATAGGTGCAGGTATCATACTTACTGGTGGGATGACCAAACTTAAGGGTATTAGAGAATTGGCTCAGTCTATTTTTTCTTCTATGCCTGTACGTATCGCTAAACCGACCAATCAAATTGAAGGTTTATTTGATGAATTAAAAGATCCAGCCTATTCTACAGTACTTGGTTTACTTCTCTATAAAGCGGGTAAGAATACACAATATGAAATCAATTTTCAGCAAGAACTATTACATTCAAAAGATATGCAAGACGAAAACCTTAGTGATATAAAAATAGCCAATACAATCAATAGTGTAGAAGGAAACAATAGACAAGTAGAACAAGCAAAAGATATGAATACAAATGATAGAACTCAAAACAATACTGAGAGTGGGCATGCATTCTCTTTTGAAGATTTACCAAATATCTCAGAAGAGAATAATAATCCATTTAAAAAGTTAGCAAACTGGGCAAAGCAACTTTTCTAAAAACTAAAAAGGGAAAAATTATGGAAGAATTTGAAATAGATATTATAGAGACTAAGTGCCAAACAAATGGGGCAAAAATTAAAGCAATCGGTGTCGGTGGTGGTGGTGGAAACATGATTAACCACATGATACAAGAAGGTATTCATACTATTGATTTAATTGTTGCCAATACAGATTCACAAGCATTAGATTCTTCTCTTGCACCATTTAAAATGCAATTGGGTATGAGTGCGACTAGAGGTCTTGGTGCAGGTATGGTTCCAGACAAAGGTAGAGAAGCTGCAATAGAGAGTTTCGAAGATATCAAAGAAATGCTCGAAGGTGCAGATATAGTATTTATCTCAGCTGGTCTTGGTGGAGGTACAGGTACAGGTGCTGCACCTATTATTGCACAAGCTGCAAAAGAAATAGGCGCACTTACTGTAGCTATTGTCACAAGTCCATTCAAATTTGAAGGTCGAAAAAGAACAAAACTTGCTAGAGAAGGATTAGAAGAGCTTAAACGTGAGAGTGATTCTATTATTGTAGTACCAAATGAAAAACTTCTTTCTATTGTAGAAAAAAACCTTGGTATCAAAGAGAGTTTTAGAATGGTAGATGATATTCTTGCTCAAGCCGTAGGTGGTATCTCTAAAGTCATTCTTTCTCATGGGGATAATGACATTAACCTTGACTTTGCTGATGTAAAAACAGTCATGTCTCATCGTGGTCTTGCTCTTATGGGTGCAGGTTATGCCGTAGGTACAAATGCAGCGTATGATGCAGCTAAAGCAGCTATTGAATCTCCACTACTTGATAATATCTCTATTGATGGCGCTATGGGTGTCCTTGTGCACTTTGATATTCACCCAGACTACCCTATTATGGAAATTGGTGAAGCAATGAATATTATTGAAGAGAGTGCAGATGAAGATGCTTCTGTTATCTTTGGTACAACAACCAATGCAAACATGGAAATTGATGAAGTTCGTATTACTATTGTAGCTACAGGTTTTGAAGATAAAAATGCTATTGCTGAACCAACCACAGTAAAAAAGCAAGCTACACTTTTAAGTTCTGCAACACATAATATAAATACCCTTTCATCACAAGGTGGTAGAAAAGTTGTAGGTGGTTATGATGGAGAAAATGAAGATATGCTCGATGTACCAACATTTCTCCGTAAGCAAATGGACTAAACACGTATACTTCCCTTTTGGCAAAGAGGTTCTTCCCCCTCTTTGTTTCTTTATTTTCCCCTCTACTTTATTAAACCTATTTTCTGCTATCATAACTTTATATTTTATACATGAGGATTCTAAAACAATGAAATACATTAAATCATTTTCAAGCATTACGGCTACAACATTAGGTACGATACTTATATCGGGTGTGACAGGATGTACACAACAACAGCAACACGAAGAAATACAAGCAAAAGGTGCCTTTGTCATTATAGAGGAGACTGCTCCTGGAAAATATAAAATAAAAGATGAATTTCCAGCAGATGAGACACGTATTGTACTTAAGCAACTAGATGGCGTAGAACGTGTACTTACCCAAGAAGAGATGGATGCACTTGTTAAAAAAGAAGCTGCTAAAATTGACAAAGGGACATCAAACCTTACGAATGAGCATGCTCAATTATCTGGTGGTATGGGACTTGGTGAGGTACTACTCTCTAGTATTGCTGGAGCCATGATAGGTTCGTACATAGGAAATAAACTCTTTGGAAACCAGAACTATCAAAACAATAGAAAAGCAGGATACAAATCACCATCCACTTATAGTAAAAGTAAAAAATCTTTTAACAAACCAAGAAAGTCCTCTGCTAAAAAAGGAGGTTTTTTTGGTAACAAAAAATCATCAAGTCGTACAGGTGGATTCTTCGGTGGTTAATTTACAAAAAACAATACCTCTTGAAACATCATATTTAGAATCATTGGGTTTTGTATGGCATACAGATTCTGATGAAAGCTCTTATATTTCAGATGAACTTGTAGTGCTTTCAGAATCTGAAGCAGAAGCATATTATAAAGCAACAAATGAGCTATATGATATGTATGTTGCAGCAGCAGAACATGTGATACAAAATAATCTTTTTCATGAAATAGGTATCCCTTTTAACCTTGTAGACACCATCAAGGAATCATGGGAAACTGATATTCATTGGCATCTTTATGGACGTTTTGATCTTGCTGGTGGGGTAGATGGTAAACCTATTAAACTCCTAGAATTTAATGCAGATACTCCCACCGCATTGTTTGAAACTGCTATCATACAATGGGCGATACTCAAACAAAATAATTTAGAAGAATCACGTCAATTCAATGCAACCTACGAAGCACTACTTAACAACTTTAAAAGACTTGTCACATTAGAAGAAGATGTGAGTGACTTTGAAACACGTTATGAAGGGTGGAAATTTCTTTTTACTTCCGTCTATGGAAACAGTGAAGAAGAAAATACAGTAAGACTTCTCCAACACATTGCTACAGAAGCTGGATATAAAACAGAATTTGCCTACATCGATGATGTAGAGTTTGAACCAGACAATGGTATAAGCTACAATGGTGAGAGTTATGAGCTTTGGTTCAAGCTTATCCCGTGGGAAGATATCGCTCTAGAAGAATCTGATTTAGCAATGCTTTTAGGAAATATTATTAAACACCAAAAAGCGATTATCTTCAACCCTGCGTACACCCTACTCTTTCAAAGTAAGGGTATACTTAAAATTCTTTGGGATTTATATCCCAACCATCCTCTACTTTTAGAATGTAGTTTTGAACCATTAACAGGACAAAAACAGGTTAAAAAACCTATTTTTGGTCGAGAAGGTGGCAATGTAAGTATTATAGATGAGCAGGCGCAAGTACTTGAATCCGTAGAGGGAGACTATTCCAATCATAAAATGATTTACCAAGCCTACACAGAATTAGCTACAGATGCACAGGGGAACAGCTACCAAGCTGGTATCTTCTACGCATATGAAGCTTGTGGACTTGGCTTTAGAAAAGGAGATTTAATATTAGATAATATGTCTAAATTTGTAGGACACATCGTTAAGTAACTTTTCCCTTTCTCTAAAAAATAATTTCATAAATGCATACATTACCTATGCATTTATACATACCCCTTCTTAATACTATTTAATATTTGACATTTTTTGACATTTTTCCTTTATCATGTTCTCATCACTTAACATAAAAAGGATTTAAAATGAGTTTTGTAGAGACAAATAAAAGTATTGATGCGTTATTAGAAGAACTAGATATAGAAATAGAAGATACACAAATTGATGATATCTATGATGATAACTTCTATGAAGATGATATGGAAAGCTATAATAATTTCGATTCTTCATTATATTAATTTTAATATTTCTCTCTTTATTAGTATAAAGATTTGAAGAGTATTTCCATACCCACCCAAAAAAGATATTAGGGAGCAACCAAGTATTTTAAAAGACCCCCCCCCTGTATCGCCTATTTTACCCTAAAATAAACTATTATTAATGCTACTATATATTTCTAAAGAATTAATAATACTAATTAATGCTTTATTTTATACATGCCTCTCAAGAGAACTAGAAACTATTTTATCTCACAAATAAATTTTCATATGTTTCCCCACACAAAGTATGGAATAAAATTATGCTTCAGGCTCCATCCCTCCCCTACATTCAACAGAAACAATCTCTACTTCATCCATATCTATCCTAGCAGCGGTCAAAGAGCCACCCCACAAACACCCCGTATCTAAAGAAAGTACATTCTCATCGTGATAAAAACCAAGCGTTGACCAATGTCCGAAAATAATTTTGAGGTCTATCTCTTTTCTGTTGTCACATTCAAACCAAGGTTTGAGTCCTTTTGCTCGTAGCTCATCCGTAGGTGCACCTTTTTGGTCGTAGTCAAGCCTATGGTCGTTATAGCAGAAACGCATACGGGTAAAAGAAGAGATGATATATTTATCAATATCAACACTATTGGAGTCACGGTTAAAACTGTCTATGCCATGTTTAAACATCTTTTTTAACCACACTTCTACATCACTCCCTGCCCATTGCAGACGCTCTTCTATACGATTAGCATAACGTAGTGCCATACCTAAGTCAAACTCTGGAGAGATACCCGCATGAGCCATACCATAACCCAGTTGATAGTCCACATGTAAAAACTTTTGTCTTCTAATCCAATCTATGAGCTTTTGAGCATCAGGAGATGCAAGGATAGGGTCTATAGTAGGATTGGACTTCTTAATGCCATAGTAAGCTGCTATAAGTGCAATATCATGGTTACCTAACACGACTTCTATACTATCACGAATACTGTATAAATAATAGAGTGTTTCTAACGAGTCTTCCCCACGGTTGACAAGATCTCCTGCTATCCAGAGCTTATCATGTGCTGGGTTGAAGTCTATCTTTACAAGTAACTCTCTAAATGATGTATAGCACCCTTGTATGTCCCCAATTGCCCAAACAGCCATTTTATTCCTTTTTTGTAGGGTCGATGAAATCGACCAATATTATCTATATCATAGCACAGGGTCGATTTTATCGACCCTACGTGTACCCTAATTCTTTTTTATATTTTTCTACTTTCTCTTCAAACTTCATAGCCGCATATGCTGACGAGGGAGAAGGTAAATAGACAGTTTCTATTTGTAAATATGAAAAGTGTGTCTTAAAGAGTGCCTCTGCCTTTTTGCCTGTAAACGCTAACTTCGTGATGCTCGGATGCGCTTCGAGAAAAGCAGCGATGTCATTGACCTCTTCATTTTCTAAAGAGCTGTCAAGTGAGTTGTCACGTGAACACTCCCTCACCATATCCCAAAGCCCAAACTTACACTCTTTAAGTAACCAAAGTTTCTGATCACGGTTGTTTACAGGATAAATAGTCACCGCCTCAAGTATCTTCCAAAACTTATTGCTAGGGTGTGCATAATAAAAGTTTTTTTCAAAAGACTTAATACTAGGGAAAGAACCAAGTATCAATGTTTCCGTATCTTTATAGATGACAGGTTTAAAGGGGTGTTCCAAGATCTCATTACTCATACAACTCTCCATTAATCACGCAACGCGTGCCTTGTTGTGGCGAACGCCCTTGAAAGCAACGCGATTCGAGAGCTACAACGATTTTTTGCTTCGTTTTTTCTAAAAAAATGAAGAGAGAAACAACGCCACTCATTGAAAAAAAGGAAAATAATAAAACATTCATAAGACTATTTACACGCTTTACGCATATTTTGAACGATAAGTACAATAAGTGCCAAAGCAAAAATCTTAGAATTTATCTCCGAACCCTTATGCGTATTCAAGAAAGCCACCGACTTCGTCACTTCTTCACCCTGTGCTTGCATAGCAATGATATCGGGTATATAATACTGAGAGAAAAGCAATGCCGTTGCCAGTACAAAGAATGTCGCGACTTTAGTCACGGTATCACGCTCAAACTTTTTAAACTTATACCCTTCATAGAGTACTACAACGACTATCATGACATTGACTACATACGACAAACGTAAGAAGTTTTCAGTCATTATCTGCCCTTCTTGGAAGCGTGTCAACAAGTCAGAACCTAACCATGCATCGGTATGAAAGGTTACGGCTGTTACTACTATGCCCGCATAGAGCATCGCCCCAAGTACTACAGATAAAAATATAAGGTATGCCATGGTTGTCATTCTAAAATATTTGTTCATTGTTTTCCTTTGTAGGTCGGGATGAGGGCAACCCGACCTACATAAACTCTATAATAAAGCCTCTGTCAAAGCCTGCTAAGTCCTTGTAAAATTGTATTGATTTTACTCCAAGTTCATTAACAAAAGCTTGTATAGGTTCTTTTTGGTCATAACCCATCTCACAAGCCAGCCACTTAATGCCTCTTTGCTTTACATCTAAGATGATTTGTTTCAGCAGTTCATCAC
>Ga0256844_10000474_pt1 | contig 15553 bp, 22 predicted proteins | sample MusselsmetaG_FD_189100 | JGI IMG/M metagenome (GOLD analysis project Ga0256844, IMG submission 189100) | Mussel associated microbial communities from hydrothermal vent at the East Pacific Rise, Pacific Ocean - Mussels | ecosystem: Host-associated > Mollusca > Shell > Unclassified ... | reverse complement strand
GATACTAAAATGATATTCTCCAAAAGAAATCTCATCACTTGTTAAACGGTCTAGTGCAATCGTTAAATCTTCAATTTGGCTCACACCATCATCGTGAGAGCCTGCTAGTCTTCCTCTTTGTGCCTTAAGTGACTTTTTAGCCTCACGTTTAATCATAGGCACGAAACTTTGAGTAATAATATAAGTGATTTGACTCTTTAAAAGATCATTTAAAATGCCTATATAAGTTTCACTACAAAATTCTTTTATCTCTAGTGCCTGTACGTAACGGCTTTTATTGTTGTTATATTCTACTTTCAATAATCCCTTATTGAATTTCAAATTTTTAGCATTACCTGTAATATAACTGTCTATAGTTGATTTTAGCACTCTAACTTTACCAAATCTCCCCCCAACCAAAAAATTAAAAAACTCTAATAATGTACTATACTTTACATTATTCTCATGGTAGACACTTAATCTCGTTGCTCCATACTTATCTAGTCCTGCTGTCATTTTTTTAGATATCTCTTCCATCTGAAAAATAAATTTTTTGACTTCTTTTTCTTTTTTCTCTAAATTCAATCTAATAAAATTAGACTTTTCTACTCTATTTTTAAGTGGTGTATACACCAGCGTTATATACCTAAGTGTAATATGCAGATTAGATTTTTCAATATTCTCATAATAAGCATCTGCAAAGTCCTTAAGATATGGGTTGTCATATTCATAATCCAATTTATCACTATATGGTAACATTGCAGAATGAATATAGATAGATATATTTTCATTAGACAAAGAACGTATTAAAGTATTAAGTGACTCTTTTTCATTAGATAGATACTCACTATCAACCATGTCAAAATGCACACCATCTACAACCCAAGTAGAAATATATTCATGCTCTTTTGTTACTACAATATCTTTAGATATATGAGTACTATATGGTAAATACTTTTGTAAATTAGGGTGTTTATCTAGTGGATAAATATTTAGTTTAGTTCTATGCTCATCCAATTTTCTATATTTGGTATGAGTTGAATATGTTTTCACTTTATGGTACTTTTTGTTTGTTCCGATTGTATGTGTCTTTATTGCATTTGCATAAACTGAAAATATATTTTCATCATATTTCGTCAATGAATAAAGAGCAGCATAAAAAGGTATTAATAGTAACCAAAATGCCAAGTTGAACCATAGTCCAAGAAGCAATATAGCCATACCTCCAACGATTAATGGAATATATGGCACACCTAGAAACAAGGCACTTCTTGTCATTCCTTTAAATACTATATCATTATTCATTATTGTATTCACCTATTCGTTATGGGAAAAGTAAGGTAGCCAAAGCACTTGCACCAGCTATCAGCATTGCACCAATAAAGATACGTGCTACATCGCTCCACTCTGCACCTCTAAATATCATCATAAATCCAACATAGATAAATGCAAGTGTTACTACGATAACAGCAATAGCAAGCAAAGCATCTTTTAAAGTTGTTAGTGGTGTTTCTATATCCGTTAATCCTCCAGCAGAAGCTAAAGTACCTATAGCCATTATTAATAATAGCATTTGTAAAATTGTTTTAATTGTGTTTTTCGTCATTTTATTTCCTTTGTTTGTTTGTTTAATTATCAAGTTGAGTCAAGTAAATTTTGTTTGTAATAAATCTCCTCCTTTTAGATATTTTTTAGTAAAAGTGGTCTATATTTACCATCTTTTTTATATATTTCATAGTTCTTGTTGTTTTTATGTATTATTCTCCTAACAATCTTTTTAGCTTCATAACTAGCAAATCGTTTACCTACATAAAACTCATCCACATATTTTTTAGTAATTTTTTCTCTTACAACGCCATACGCCTTACCTTTAGCATGAGTAATAAAAGGATAGCCGTCTGCATCAAATCCTGTTACAAGTGCTACATGATGGATATGCCCTCGCTTATTTTTAAAATAAATAGCATCACCAACCTGTAAGCTAGAAAAAGAAGCAACAGTAGAGGCTTGCTTTGTTTTCAGTGCTTGATTTTTTGCAGTACGTGGTAAATTCTTTCCTGTATGTGTTTTTACTAATATTTTTACAAATGCTGAACAATCTAAACCTTTAGTAAGAGAATTACCACCCCATACATACGGAATACCTATATACTTATTAGCACTTTTAGCTATATCTTTGCCATTGTTGTAAGTACCGTGGATATATGCCATACTAGGCGTTGCCAAAATAGTAGTAGGTAATAGTAGTATTGGAAAAAGTAATTTTTTAAGCATTGTTTAGATCCTGATTAAAAAAATCAAATGTAAGTGAGATAATTTTCTTTCCATTTTTCTTTTTAGATGTTTCGCATGAGATATGATAATTTGTTTGAGTATTAATATCTGTAACAATTCTGTCAATAACAGAAGCATTAAAGGCATTAAAATTTTTATATTGAGTGGGTTTTAATTCTAACACTTTTTTAAGCTCTAAAACTTCAATAGTAAAATTATTACTTTCTTGTTTAAGCATATAATCCATAAAAAGAAGTGTTTGCTTATATCTTATCCCATTAAATAAAATATATTTTAAATAAGCATGCTTAGAAGACTCTTTAGAGTTGAGTACAATCTCACGTAAGATAGAAGCTGGACGAAAAAATATCTTATCATCTGCTATCTCAATATCGTTTATTGCATCAGAGCCATACCAACTATTTTTATTTTTATCAGTAATTGATAACTTTATGTTTGTTTTAAGTAATGAGACAAGTTCTTCAAACGGCATATCCTTAAAAATACTTGATGTTATAAAATATGATTTATTAACATTAACATTTTTTTCTATTGTTATAAGGATATGTCTTAAAAGAAAGTACTGCTCTTTACTAATCTTAGGTATATCTAGTGTGAAGTCGTTAAATTCTATTGTATTTTTATTCATAAACATGATTTTATCACTTTATCCTTTAATTTATAAAATAAATTATTTTATTGATACAATGATAGCAAAATTAAACTAAAAGTCAAGTTTTATTTCAAAAAAAATAAAATGCTATAATTTGGTATGAAAAAGGATAATATTTTGATAAACACACGGCATAGTAAAAAACAATTATATTTAGGAGATAATGCCTCTTCAATCATAGAGCTTTTAAAGTGGGTAGGTATAGTAGCTATGACTTTTGACCATATAGGAATATTAATATCAGGAGATAATGATATTTTTCGTATGGTAGGAAGATTGGCTTTCCCTATTTTTGGTTTTGTATTAGTTTATAATTTTATATATCACACAAAAAATAAAGTAAAGTATATAAAAAGAATAGCTTTGTTTTCATTATTTTTAGAGCCTATACATTTTTTAGTTTTCAAAAATCACTATGCAGGCATGAATATATTTTTTATTTATATGCTGGCACTTTCATTTTTATATTTATATGAGTTAGTACAGGATGATAAAGAAAAAGATAAAATGAAAGTACTCTTTTTAATAATATTTTTAGTACTTTCAATCTATGTATCTCAATATACAGAATATCACATGAGTGGGGTTTTATTGATAATCTCTTTTTACTTTACATTAAAAGATAAGAGGTTGATAAGTGCAACGCTACTTTTTTTGATCGTGCTAAATGCACCAGCAATAAAATACATAATATCAACACTTTTAATAGTACCTATTGGATATTTCATATCTAAGATTAACATAAACGTACCAAGGTCACGTTATTTTTTCTACCTGTATTATCCTGCTCATATTTTAGTATTAGGAGCGTATGCCTTCTATTGGTAAGAATATAGCAAAACTTAAAAGTATATATAATTTTATATAATCTGAATAAAAAATGAAAGGTTAATATGTTTAGTCCCGAAAAATTGTTTGAGATAATGAAAAAAAAAGGTTTCAACAATCAAAAATTAGCAAATGCATTAAACGATATAGGTATATCAATTAAGGCAGATGCCTTTAAAGCATATAAAAGTCATAGAGCCTCTCCTAGAATGGAGGTATTCTCTGGGATTGTAGATGTACTAGATATTGAAGAGCAAGATCTTTTTGAACGTACTTCTCGAAAATCACACATTAATATTCAAAAATCTACTTTAATATTTGGAAACAAAGAACTTAAAGAAAATGTTGTAAAAATCCCAATTTTTGAACAAGGTACTTTTTTATCTGATATTAAAAATTTAGTATCAGATAAAAATTTATATATTGAAATGAATATTTTAAAAAATTATTATAATTACAAAAACATAATAGCTATTAATGTTTTTTATGACTCGACAGAACGAAAGAATATTGAAAATAATATATTTTTAATAGAATTTGTTAAGAATAAAGAATTTTCTAAAGTAGATGGGCTATATCTTGTTAGATATGACAATATTATGCAAATCAAAAGAGTACAGTTTTTAGGGAATGATGAAGTTTTATTAATCAGTTTAGATATTGAATACCCACCAATAAATCCAAAAGAAGTGGTAGGGAATAATTGGGAGATTTTAGGAAAAGTATTTATAAAAATGGGTATTGAGTATTATACGAATATTGAGTACTTAAGATAGATATTATGCACACTCCTTATTAATTAAATGGTATTTCATAATCTTCTATAATAACTTCATTTTTATTTTTTTCAAACTCTTGTAATTTGCTTTTAACTTTCTTTAATATTATCATTTTTTCAGATAAACCCATTTGAATTAATGCTAAAGGAGCATTAATATCTATAGTTGTTTTAGGATAATGATAGCGTTCATCATCATTTATTTTTTTTATTTCATCATCTATAAACTTTTCTATCTCTGACATTTTTTATCTCCTTATAGTATCTCTTCTATTAAATCTATTGATACTTCATTCTTAAGGTTTTCTAATTCATCTAATTTACTATCAAGTTCACTTATCCAATCTTCAAATTCTTCGGCTTTTTCGGACTCTTGCCATTTTTCGCTTCTATCATCAACCCACTCTTCAGCTTCATTCATTTTATCTTTAATTTCATTAATCAAAGTATCAAAACTACCGTGTATAATAGCTATTTTCCTTTCAATTTCTTTGATTTCATTTTTTTTAAATCCTCTTTTCATACCATATCCTTTAGCAATATAAGGTCTGTATTAGACGTTAAATTTGATTTACCTGTCACTCTATCCCATTTAATAGATATACTCACTCCCCCAAATGTAGGGTTAATGTGTCCAATATAACACTTCTCTATTTCATTATAATATATTTGCCCTATTTCTCTTTGGTCTGCTACTTTTTTAGTATCAAATGTTTTTTGAAGATGTTTAACATATGTTTGAATTTCTTTTTTCATGTTGTGTCCTTTTGATTGTTTGTAGGTATATTATATCTAATCTATAGGATAATGTCAAGTAAATATACATAAAATATATATAATTTATTAATATTTTATACACTTAATAAAAAGGCTCTTAATCTCATGCTTTGCTGGCTCTATGCCGAATAGCCCACGGAGTGCCTTAGTGGAACGTACCCCAAACGTCTAATTACTCTGAATATGATAAAAAGTTTTCAAAAGTTTTTGTTCCCTTTACTAAGCTGTAGAGATTTGCTAAGATTGTTAATCGCTAAGTATTACATCCTATGATGTCATGCTTCGCTATTAGCGAATGTGCAAATATCGTAAGATTTGTCAAGGATTAGAACATAAAGTTTTTAAAAGTTTTTTTCGTCTATTCTATTTTATAAAAGCAGTCGTAAGACTGCATAGTCAAAGAGCATCACGTAAGTGTATTGCTCTAAAAGAACTTCAAACTAAAATAAAGCCAATTAGCCAGCGATAGCGTTATAGCAAAACGCTTGTGCATAACTTGTAAAGTTCCAAGATCCACATAGTGGTCCTGGTACTTTAGTGGGTACGCCCACGTGCAAGTTATTCATCTGCTTTTGTGAATTCCAAACGGAAACCATTAAGCGTGCCTCGTAAGAGGTGCTACACTCTATTAATAAATGTAAATCACATTCTTAATATGTAATTTACATACTAATTTGCTCTTGGCTTAGTTGGATTAACCCTTTAGGGCAAGTACCATGTACTTGTCTGCGATAGCAGATTGAGAACGACCCTTTAGGGTAAGCCCCAAACTATTTTAAATCAAAAAATGGTAAAGAGGATTGTTTTAAGACAACCTTTTTAACACCTTTAAGTTTATCAACTGTTACGCCATCAAAGAAATCAACCTCACTAGCCCTATCAATACAAATATTATTACCATCAAACCAAATACCAAACATAGATAAATCTTCATCTTTCAAACGAACTATGTATTTATTAAGAGTACTTTTATTAACAACATTTAATAAACCTAGTTTAACAGTCAATAAATTTTTAATATCAATCTGCAAGTTATCAAAAGTTAAAAGCCAACGTACAACCTGTTTAGATATATCGTGGTCTAAATTTGCAATAAAAGGAGTGTATTTAGAATAGTTAAATACTCTTCCCTGTTCGTAAAGAGATAAAAAACTCTTACTAAAAGAAAAAGAGATAAAACCTGTATCATCATCAATACCCAAAGTATCAAGAATTTTAAAACCGTTAGCTTTAACATTATCCCCTTTTTCACTTTTTATAAAAAAACGAAAGTTAACATTATTTAATTCTTCTAAAATAAAATCAAGCCAAACAACATTTTTAGAATTTTTTTGAAGAACATCTAAAATAGAGGTATGAGAAACCACATGTTCCACATCAGAGGAAATATCACAAAGCATAATTAAAGCCTCTAAAACATCCTTATGCGTCTGTGTAAGAAGCTCATTTTTAATAACAAACACTTTGTCACCAAAATAAAAAGAAAGCTCTTTATTATTCTCAATAAATTGCTTATACAAAGAAGTTCTTTTTATATTTCCTCTATCAAATCCCCAAAATAAAAAAGATCTATTTTCAATCTCGGAACTATTAACAGTCTGCAAACGAAAATCAATATTTTTTTGTTCATCATTCATATCAATTCCTTTCACTTGGAATATCACCAAAATGTAATTCTACATCAGGTAATTTATTTCCATCCATCAACTGCTTAGGAATATCACAATCTTCATACTCAATAGTGAAATTACTATTTTCACCCCATGCTTTTAAATAAAACATTGTACTTTTATTACACTTGTTCTTAAAAAGCATCTGAACGCCTAAGTTATCCTTAGCAATTAATGTTTTTCTGTGAGACATAATAGCGTCTTTAATCTCTGCCTCATCAGTTGATAATATTGAATTAAATTTATTGCCTGTAAATAACCTGTAATCTGATTTATAATCCTCTTCACTCACACTCTTAATCTCATAAGTTAAACGTGATGCATCCACGATAGCCCCTGCACCTCTTATATTAGCATCATCACGCCCCTCTTTATTGGATTTTTTAGAGTGGTGTATTAATATAAGTGTTTTATTTTCCTTGGCTACCCACTCATTCAATTCATTCATAAATGCCCTTGCATGGGTATTACTATTTTCTTCCCCTCCAAAAAACGCTATAAGAGGGTCTAAAACAATTACATCATAATCTTTTACATCATTTTTAAATTGATAAAATTTTTCATTTACATTGATACCTTTACTTGATACGTCCAAAAGAAAAAAGGGAATAGTATCATTACCAGCGATAGCTAAATTATTAAAGGTACTCTCCTTTTCATTTCTAAAAAAGGTATCTTTAAAATGATTAAATCTTTGTTTGGAGTAACCTTTTAAATCTTCACTCAACCATGCAAAAATTTTTAACTTTGGATTTTCTACTGCCATTCTCATTAAAGCCTGTAAAGTAATAGCAGACTTTGCACTTCCTCCACTACCACCAATAATAGTAATTGCCTTTTTTGGAATTGGTAGCCAATCCTTTATATAAAATTCTATTTCCTCTTCTTCAATCTCTGTAATTGAAACAGGGCTGACGATAGATTTTCTATTGTCTTCAAAATTTTCAAGAGAATTACGTAAATTATCCTTTAGTAAAAAAGCACTCTCATCTTTTTCTATCAAGTCATTTCTAGCTCTTAATAAAAAAATGTTCATTTTACGTTTGATACTATATTCTAAAATAGTATCTACATAATGAGAAGTATTAGTAATTGGGTTGCAGGCTAAGATTTCTAAAAATTCATTCTCTATCCATTGCCCACGATCTACTAAAACTTTTTTTACAAATTCTTCATCAATAGGTAATTCTTTTTGATGAAGAGAAATATAACTCTCATAGATAGCTTGATGAAAAGGTTTATAAAAATCATCTTTTTTAATTTTTAATTGCATATCATCTAAAATTGCTGGGTCAAACATAACAGCTGATAAAATGGCTCTCTCTATGTTTTCATTATAAAATTTAGTGTGATATGTATCTAGTTTAGTATCATTATTATTGAGTACTAATTTTTTTGCACCCTCTATATATAATGAAGTTACAGATACTTTTTTTTCTCTTGCCAATTCTTGAAGTTGAGTATGAATAGGCATAGGTGCTTTTAAATTAAACGATTTTAAATCTTCGCTCATGTTGTGTCCTTTGATTGTTTTCATATATGAGTATATATAAAAGATATATATATTAACCTTATTTTCAAAATATTTTTACTGAAAATATGAAAATATTGAATATTATTAGTAAAACGACTCCACGTATGGGGGGAACGACTCCACGTATGGGGGCTATAGACTCCACGTATGGGGGCGAAAACTCCACGTATGGGGGGAACGACTCCACGTATGGGGGCGAAAACTCCACGTATGGGGGCTATTCGCTAAAACTTCACTAGAAGTTTTACTAAAAGCTTACTAAAAGCTTTTTAGTAAAACCAAAGATTAAAAGATTTTTTCTTTTAGAAGAAAAATCTTTAATCTTTTAATAATTGCTTTTGAGAATAAGGTTTAATTTTATTATATAGTTTAATATTTTCTATCATTGTTTCGATATCAATAAAAAATAATTTATCCCATGTAGGCATATTGTTAGCAATAGTAACCATCAGTTTTTTATTTGGCATGATATAAAGTACTCTATCAAAATTATCTTGACTTGATCTCTTTATAAAATCTTTATATCTAGGATTTCCTTTTTGATGTGTTTCAACTTCTATAGCTATTGTATGTATTGGTGTTTGCACTATTAAATCGGGTACTGCATGATAGGTATTTTTATGATGCCAAACAGAAGTACGTGTAACCTCACCCAATTTAGAAAGATGATAATAGGCTATCTGTTCTATTATATTATGGTGTAGTTGGCTTATAGAGCCTCTATGTACCTTTGGAGTATAACCAAGGTCTATAAGTAGGTCTTTGGTGCTTTTTGGTAGTGTTACGGCATTTCTAGGCTGTGTTAATCCTGTTGGTACTAATTTAATCAATCCCTTTTTATTCATGTGTGATATTTTATTTCTTGCACCCTGTATTGACTTGTAAAAAGTCTTGCCTAAAACTTCTGCATAGCTCCTGCCAAAGTAACTTATAAATATTAATATTTCCAGTTCTATTTTGTTGTATTTGACTTTAATCATTTTTATTCTTCAATCGTTGCTTTTTCTCTTGAATAAAAGATTTTCCAAAAAAGGTAATCACCTGCAAGGCTGGCAAAATTAATGATAAAAATAAGAGTAACGAAAAAATAGGTATCTACGTGTGTAATCTCAACGCCAAAAAGATTGATTATTAAATTGACCCATGAAGCTATTATTTGGTCTAAGTTTTCACCGAAAAAATAACCGAAAAATCCCCACGCCATAACTAGCAAAAAACCAAAAGCGTAAGCAATTTTTACGCTGTATAGCGTTTCAAACCAAATATCAGCTATTGCCTTTCTAACACCATCTTTTGCCTCTTTTGTATCAGTTGGTGCATAAGCACGTATTGTAATAGTTTTTAAAAATTGTAAAGCCCAAGAAAAAATAAAAACACCGATTGTAAAAGAAGCTACACCTAGCCAAGTGTTAAATGCTCCAAACATTAACATGATTGGTACAATCACAAATGTACCAAAAAAATAAAAAGTAAACTTTTTAATTTTACTACTACGTTCTAAAATACGCCATTCTGCAATTCTATCATGTGTAAGAGTATCAAATGTACCAAACCCTAACTCTGTACCTGTTTTTTCTCTTGATATATAATTTTGAAGTACGGCTCTTAATCCTGTACGTACTTTTTTCTTTAAGTTTTCGTTCTCTCCTCTACCCTCTTCATATTGTTCACGATGGAAATTTTCACTACCCATATTAAAAACCTTTCTTTTTTTTTAAAATTTTGTTATAATTCTCATGTTGTGTCCTTTGGACGCTAACGATTGTTTTAGCCAGCTGTCCGCTGGCTAGTATCCTATTTTCAAATAAAATCAAAAATATTAAAAATCTTCTAATGGTGGAAATACTAACTTAGGATTGTATTCTGTGTTAATATCATAGCTCGCTTTGATACCTTCAATATTTACTTCACCACCATCTAACATAATTGTAATATCTTCTTTTGTAAATTCATATCCTTTTAGCTGTTTTGCTTTTGGTTTTAAATACATGAAAAAGTTACACCCTGTTTGTTCCCCTTTTTTATAAATGTTTTTTTCACATTTAATCATTGGTACTTTCGCATTATTTACTTTTTTGATAACGCCTGAGCATAAAGGGCATTTTAAAGTTTTGTTTTGACTCATGTTTTTTCCTTTGGTATGTTTTTTAAGCTTTTACGCTTAACAGTACATCCCTGTAAGATGTACCATTAAAATTAAAAATCTACTATATCATCATCAGAGGCATTAGCAAGTATGGATAAAACATCTTCGTTTATATTAGAATGGTCGCTATGCTCTATTTTTATATTTGGGTCTTTCATTATTTTTTGTTCTTTGAGTTCAAAAGTAACTTTGTTTGGTTTAGCTGCTTTTTTATTAATCTCATCCCAATTAAACGGATTTGAACATTTTACAAAATGAGTTTCTACAAATACGGCTGTATTAAGATATTCTGAAATTAAAATAGCGTGTTGTTGAAACCACATCGCCCTAATTCTAGTTGTATTAAGTAAAGGCTCTAAATTTTGTGAAAGATTATCTTCTAAATTTCTTTTTGAATAATTGGTTACTATTTCCTCCCCACCTAAAAGCCCTACATACTTAAGTGTTTCTGTATCAGAGATTTTATAAAAAAGTTTTACGGTACTGTTTGATAAGATTGCATTACGTACTGACATATCTTCTATTTGAGAAAGATCCTGTAAAAGCAATGAACAATTTACTCCAAATCCTGCAAGCGTACTTAACCCACCAGATAATCTTTTTGACACATAAAAAGAAACTTCATCAAAAATTGCATGACAGTTAGCAAGTTTTCTTTTTGCTTTTTCTTTTCGTACAGTTTGAGAAATATCAATATATAAAAGCTTAATCATTTGCAAACTTGATGAGTTTTCCATATCACATTTAAAGTATAAAACTTTGCCATTGTAAAGAGCTTCTTTGATGCTGTGTTTTGTATAGATATTTGCATTAAGTAAGAGTTCAAAAATCTTCATGTAAATCATTTCTAAAGCAGCTATATTTTTTGCGTTAAATTGTAGCTCTTCTAAAAGTTCTGTAGAAAAATACATATTAGATAATTTTTCAATTCTGTTTTGATTTGGTTTAACTTTTTGTAGTTCTTCTTGAAGCTGCTTATACTTTTTTAAATCATCAAATAAACACCTTACATATTCCATAATAAAATACCAATCTTTAGGATTGTCTTTTGTCTTTTCATTATTTGGATTATAGAGTACTTCTAAAATTTTTAAAAGAGTCATTCTTTGATTTCCCCTATAGTGTTCTACTGCTGGGTCGGTACTCTTTTCAAACTCTAATGCAACTGAAATTTTTTCCCACATTTCAATAATTGTATCATCATCATTGAAGCCACTATAACCAAAGTCATTAGGATAATTTACAATCAAAAAATCTTCGGGGCGATTTTGTTTTTCTAGTTCTTCTTTTATAATTTGTGGTGTAAAGTCTTCTTGCTTGACATCAACATAAATTAACCCTTGTTTATTACGTAATGTTTCTAAAATGTTATTACCTATAATAATACCTTTACCCGAACGGGTGTACCCTACATATAGTTTATGATTGATTGCTACTTTTGGGATATACATTGGTTTATATTTTTTTTCTGTTTGGTCGTAAGTGATACCGAAAAATTCATAACCATCTTTACAAATATATTTTGCAGGGCTATATTTTTTAGGTGGGTGGTAAAGTTCTTTTTTTGCTGTCTCTATTGATGTAATACTTCTTCCAAGGTTTGATGAAAAATTACGACTAGATGTTTTTTTCTTAATAGGTTTTTTTTTGAATATGTTAAACATTTTTCTACTTCCAAAGTGATTATATTTTATGTTATATGTATATAACTATACTATTTGCGTATATATCGTTAGTATATCATTAAAAACTAAATTTTAAAAACACAATAGCTTTATAAAATTTGTGTATAAAATATGTTATTGTATTAGTAATGTATCTATAAAGTAATATAAGATAACTATACAATAGGTATTAAGAATAAATATACTACATATTCTTTAATGTTTTAATAAGTTTTAGTGCATCCATTTTGTAAAAATTTAGTATGGTTATTTTAACGGCTTCTTGAAATTTTATAGGGCTGTGGATTTTTAAATAGTTCATTCTTTTTATGTTTGTCTGTACTGGACTTTTACTATTTACATGCTTGTGTATTGTTTCAAAATCTGTATTTAATAGTGTTGCTAAATCGTGCATATCTTTAATTGATTTTATATCTTTACTCCGTTTTTGTTCTTCTAATTCTCTCTTTGTACATAATCCAAGTTCTTTGATTTTTTGGTAATAAAATGCCCTACTTATTCCTAGTTTCTTTGTGGCTGCTAAAACTTTTTCACCCTTTAAAATTCTATTGTGCATCTCTATTATTTCACTATCTGTAATCATTATTTTTCCTTTAGTTTATAAAATCAAATATTGAAGTTTGTGTAAACTTATTATCTTTGATTGCAAGTATATCTTTTAAACTCTTTTTAGTAGTAAAAGTGAAGCTCTTTAAATCTTTTTCGTGTAACCATCCACATGATTTAAAGAGATAATTTGAGTCAAGTTTTGTGATAAAATCATATTTATTTAACATCTTTTAGCTCTTTTACACACTCTTTTCTATTGATGTGCCACTCTCCTACATACTCATTATTTACACCTAAAACCCTGTATAAATTTTGTTTTTTATAGTGGTCATAACCCTCTTCAATTCTATACTTTGACATTATTTTATCCTTAATATATATATAAAATATTACCCCAAATTAAAGGGGTAATAGGTGGTTTAATCAAATAGAAAATCTGAAAACTTATAGAATGTTTCTTCTATACATTTGCCTAAGCTATTGCAATATTTTATAACCTTTGCCATGCTTAAGCCTCATTATTATTAGAGAGGTTTGTAAGCTTGTTACATGATACATATAGGTCTTTATACGTATCACCTTTTTTAGTCGTTTTTGGTCTTTGTGAGAGTTTCCCCTCTATTGCAACTCTTGCACCTGTACTAATATTTTGATTTACATATTCGGCTTCTCTTCCAAATACTGTTACCTCAGCAAATATGGTTTTTTCTTTTACATCATTGTTGGCTACTGTAAGATAAGCTACTGCCTTTTTATTCTCATTACCAGCGATAAAGTGTGGTACTTTTGATACGTTTCCGATTAGATTTACTGTGTTCATGTTGTGTCCTTTAAGATTGTTTTTTATATCTATCATGTAATACATTTTAGATATGGTATATTATATCCTAAAAATAGGATAATGTCAAGTAAAATATGAATATTTTATAAATATTTTACTAATATTTTATGTATAAGTAAGGCTATGCTACCTTACTTATTTTTTTGCTACATTCTAAGAGATAATCAGTCGCTTTCTGTGCTTCGCTTGCTGCTTTCCAAAGTATGTTTTTATTTTCTCTTATGGCTTTAACCCAACCCTCTAAATATTCTACGTGCTGGCAATTTTGGATATTAATATTAAACTCACCACACATAAAAACACTTGTAAGCTCTGCTACTAATTCTTCAAATCCATAGGCTTTGCTTGCCATTGTTTCACCCATTTTTCTATTGAGTCTATTTTTATGCCCTGTACTGTGTCCTAGTTCGTGAAATAAAGTAGAATAAAAATCCTCTGTACTTACAAATCTTTCTAAAGGTGGTGTGCGTACCTCATCCATTGCAGGGCTATAGCATGGCTGAAACCCCTCATATTTAATAGTAATAGGTAATGAGCTTATATAGTCCTCTACATGCCCTATTGTCTCATTTTGGTATGTTTTAGGCTCTTTGATGTCAAACTCTATACCCTCTATTTGTTCAATGTTAAATACTGTATAGTATTTAATCATAGGGTATTTCGTTTTTTCGCCCTTTTCATTTAGCTTTTTACTCTCTGCCATAGTGTAAAAAAATACAGATGTGCCACGCTCTCCCTTTTTTACTTTCCCCCCTATAGATAATGCTTGCTTGAAAGTCATATATCTATTTGTCTTATATCCTCTTTCTACTGACTGCATCCACAATAAAAGAATATTGATACCTCTATAGCCTTTATTGGTGCTTTCGTTGTATGGCATACCAGCACTTGACCCACTCCAAGATTTAACCCATTGTTGCCCATTCTCTTCCATAGAGTCAATTAGTTTGCTTACGGCTTCTTCATACTTTGCTTTGATAGTGTTTTTCATGTTGTGTCCTTTGATTGTTTGTAGGTATATTATATCTAATTTATAGGATAATGTCAAGTAAATATACATAAACTATTAATAAATTATGTATATTTTATTAATAGTTTGATAGCAAGTTTCCGTGTTCGTCTCTGTCATCATTCCAAAATTTAAGCCACTCTGTAACTTTGTTTATATCGTTATCATTAATAAATAAATTATCAGTACCATAGGGGCAAACTCCTACCCATAAATCTTCATCAAAATATACTGTGCATCCATTATCAAAATCTATACTTTCGCCTACTGTAAAATCAATTTCTATAAAATTTGTATTCATGTGTAACCCTTTAGTATTACAACACCCTAAAAGGGTATTGCCGTCCAATCATCTTTTAATAATTTCAATATTGCTTTGGCTAAAAAGTTATTATCTTTTTTTGCTCCTACGGCAGAGGGGATAAGGGATGAAGCGTATATAAGAATATCATCTTTCATAAGTGTTACAATGTTTTCACTTTTTAGCCCTAGTGTTAGGTGCTGTATCATCAACTCTGTAGGGATTACACGGCTTAGTGAACTTGCACCGACTATGATTTTTGGATTGTTTTTCATGTTGTGTCCTTTGATTGTTTGTAGGTATATTATATCTAATTTATAGGATAATGTCAAGTAAATAGTATATAAAATATAAATAAATTAATAATAAAATATATATAAAGTATAAGCAAAAATACGGTATAATAAAGGTATATAGACTAAGTTAGTCTGATGTGAACAAGTTTAGTTTAAGGTTAGTCAATGTGAATAACTTGGAGAGTAAGATTAGTTTTTCTTATGGGGTGAGAG
>Ga0256844_10000473_pt1 | contig 15553 bp, 10 predicted proteins | sample MusselsmetaG_FD_189100 | JGI IMG/M metagenome (GOLD analysis project Ga0256844, IMG submission 189100) | Mussel associated microbial communities from hydrothermal vent at the East Pacific Rise, Pacific Ocean - Mussels | ecosystem: Host-associated > Mollusca > Shell > Unclassified ... | reverse complement strand
CCGTATTGTTTGCTTCAAAGAAGTGTTTAACTTGAACAATATTGGGGTGTTTTAGGCTCGCTACAGCCTGTGCTTCATTAAGAAAACGCTCCAAGCCCCATAAATAAGTTTCTTTATCTGCTTGTGATTTAGGCTGTAATTGAGAAGGATTACTATCGCTTGATTTTAATAAGGTATTTCCTCTTACCGCAAGATCAGAAGGAAGATATTCTTTAATCGCTACTTTTGTTTTTAACTGAACATCTTCTGCTAAATAAGTAATTCCAAAACCACCGACACCTAAAACACTTTTAATAATATAATTTTCTATCTTGTAACCTTGGGGTAAGGCGTTAGCGGGGTAATTGAAGGAATCCATTGGTGTTTTCTATTTTGATATGTAAGGAATAAGTAAGAGGATATAAAAGGTGGCAAGATTATCTATAACTTGTTTCAAAAAATCCACCTCTAACAAATAAAACAAGTAACTTATTGCTCTTCTTTCAACCACTGAGCCACTGTTTTTGCATAATATGTGAGAACTCCATCCGCGCCAGCGCGCTTCATGCCGACCAGTGCTTCCATGACGACTGCTTTTTCATCCAACCAACCATTTTGCGATGCGGCTTTTAACATGGCGTATTCACCACTCACCTGATACACATAAGTGGGCGCTTTAAACTCATCTTTAATACGGCGCACAATATCCAAATATGGCATACCCGGTTTTATCATCACCATGTCTGCGCCTTCTTGCAAATCCAGCGCGACTTCATAAAGTGCTTCGTCGCTATTTGCTGGGTCTTGCTGATAACTGTATTTATTGCCGCTGCCGATATTACCCGCCGAACCCACTGCATCGCGAAATGGTCCATAAAAACTTGAGGCGTATTTGGCAGAATAAGCCAGAATTCGCGTGTTACTATGCCCTGCTTTTTCAAGCGCGGCGCGGATTGCACCGATGCGCCCATCCATCATATCCGACGGTGCAACCACATCTGCACCCGCATCGGCGTGTGAAACAGCCTGTTTGACCAGCACCTCGGTCGTCTCATCATTAATGATATAACCTTCATCATTCATCAAGCCATCTTGACCGTGGGAAGTAAATGGGTCAAGCGCCACATCGGTAATTACACCAAGCTCTGGCACGGCTTTCTTAATCGCACGAACGGCACGTTGCGCTAGACCTTCTGGGTTATACGCTTCTTCTGCTAGCTCTGACTTTTTAGCCTCGCCGACCACAGGAAACAATGCCATCGCAGGTACACCCAACTCTGCTACTTCTTGCGCTTCTTTGACGAGTAAATCAATGCTCAAGCGCTCAACACCTGGCATTGAGCCAATCTCTTCGCGCTTGTTTTCGCCTTCGATAACAAACACGGGGTAAATCAAATCATTTACGGTTAAAACATTCTCGCGCATTAAACGACGCGAAAAGTCATCGCGGCGCATACGACGCATTCGTGCATTTGGAAATGATCCTGTTGTGATTGGCATGGCTGATCTCATTCGCTACAAAATAATAAAGGAATTAAGCCACAGCTAGCAGGGATTGTCATTAAGGATTAATCCCAAGCTAAGATTCTAAACAGGAATAATCAAAATTTATTTGTGGGACCTGATAAGAGATTCTTTAACAAACTTTGCTTTAAGATATTTAAGGTTTTCGATCAAATTTTGGTGCTTAAAAAGAAAATGCCACAATAGTTTCTCTTTAAGAGAGAACGAATTTTTATGCGTTTTATAAAGTTCTTTTTTAATAGCAATACTATTATCTACACTAGTAATAAAACCAAAATTATCCGCATGAATCACTTGGGTAAACTCATCATGGTATTTTTTATTCAAGAAGTTATCCAAAAATACAAGCTGGTCCTTAATATTGATCAGAGACTGCCTTCTTTCCTCTGTGCTTTTTTTAAGCTCGTTAACCGTCCAACCATCTTCTATCCCCGATCGATAAACAGACATAATTCGGTTGATATAAAGGCTACCGCCTCGTTCTGCACCAATTACTTCAGACACATAATCTCCTGGCAGAGCCGTATCAAACCAATCGGGTAAAGATGAAATAAGAGAATTTGTGAACATCATCGACCCTGTCTCTGCAAAATCTCCATGACCTATAATAGAGTGCCTCACAGAAAATACTCTATTCTCATCGGCATGCTGTGCAAGCACTTCTGTTCTTTTTCCGTCAACTAACCGATACGAAGGATGAAAACTCAAATCAACTTCAGGGTGCTTTTCCATTTCTTTAACTTGAATTTGTAGCTTTTCTTTATCAATCCAAAAGTCATCACCATCACAAAAAGCAACATACTTTCCTTTTACAAATGGAAACAAAATCGCCATGGTATTGATACCTTGCGAATACTGATTTTTAGTCTGATAAACAGGTTTGATAATATTAGGAAACTTTTCCTCATATTCTTTGAGTATTTCAACTGTTCTATCTGTTGACACATCATCATTAATTAGAATTTCAAAAGGAAAAGTGGTTTCTTGCTCAAGAAAACTATTCAAAGTGGTATTGATATAATCTTCATGATTAAAAGCTACACAGGTGATGCTAACCATCATCTCATTTGTTTGCCAGTTTTCCATGATTTCTTGTTCTGTTTTATTAATCATGCGGTTCCCTCTTTTCTTCTTTTTAGTATTTCTAATATAGATTTAAATTGTTCTTTTATATATTCAAAGGATTTTACTTTAAACAACCAATTTATGTGTATGTAAGCAAGCAAAAATAGCAGCCCTTTAAGAAGCATTATTAAAAAATCAGCTAGTTGCAAATGACTCGTGGCAAACTGGATAACAACAACGATAGATACAGCAATCATCGCCTGCACAATGACAGGCCGCACAATACTAAAAAAGGGTAGGTTTATTTCTCGCGTTGCAAAGTAAATATTAAGTGACGTGCCTAAAATAGATGACACAATTAAGCTATATAAAAAAGCCTCTATCCCAAAAGCATAAAGAATATAGAAGTTTGCAGTTTGAATTATCTTTTTATAAATCTCCAACCTTAGAAAAGCTTTTGATTTTCCTCTACTGCTTAAAACGTTTACCATTAAGGCACTTATGGGATAAGCAAACCCGCTAAGTAGTATGATCTTAAAATAGAAAACCGATGAAACCCATTTTTCACCCAATAACAATACAATTAGCTCATCTGCTACTAAATAAAGGCCTCCTAATAATAAGAAAGATACAAAGCTTATAACGCCTGCTGATTTAATAACAACTCTTTGGAACTTAGGTAGATCATTCTGAATTTTACTTAAGACAGGGAAAAGTACTGACATCAAACTGCCTGCAGAATACTCAGTAACAAACTGGTTTAATTGCTTTGCTTGGTGGAAGAAACCTAAGGTAGCAGCAGGAAATAACTTACCTATAATGAGGTAGTCTGCCTTTTCATAAAGGGTATCAAGCATTTCAGCTAGAAACATATTCAAGCCATAAGACCATAGTTGTTTTAGCGCTTTAAAAGAAAATGCAAGCTTTGGAATCCAGCTTGTTTTGCTCCAGATCACAATATTTATAATAATTTCACGCGATATTAATTGCGCCAACAAGCTCCAAACACCAGCCCCCCCAAATGCTAAGGCAACACCGATAACACCACTTGCAATAGAAGCTGTAACATTTACTTTTGTTAAAATCTCGTATTTCAGTTCTTTCTTTAAAATAACTGTTTGAACCGCATGAAAGGCACTAATAACAAATAGAAAAGATGCCGCTTGAATAACTGGCAGTAGTTGTTCATTCTCATAGAAGGTTGCAATCCATGGCGCAGAAAAATAAGTGACTAAAGTAAGAAATGATCCTGCTAAAACATTAAAAAAGAAAACCGAAGAATAATGAATCTGATGCAACTTTTTACGCTGGATAAGAGCGCCACCAAGGCCTATATCTGAAAACACTGTTGCCAGTGAAACAATGACCATCACTATGGCTATTAAACCAAAGTCTGATGGTTCCAAAAGCCTTGCCAAAACAATAGTGACGACAAAGCTGGACGCGTGTGTTCCGAGCTTTCCGAAGAAATCCCAGATTAATGCACGTAAGCCTTTTTCTTTTAAATCCGTCATTTTTTATTACAAGTTATTATCAAAGCTATTAACAGGTCATCAGTCAACCAACTTAATTAGCATATGCGTTTCAAGTTCCTCTTTGCTCAGGTACGGACGCATTTCTTCAAATGGCCGATTAAAGTCAAGTCTTGGTTCTACAGTTGTATTAGACGGTTCAATTTGCACATCTAGGAGTTCACTGCTGTCTGTGCTGAGCGTCTTCTTAATTCTTTTCGCCATTTTTTCATGTTTAGAAACCTTATGGCTTTTAATTCCATAAGCTTTAGCGACCCTTTTAAAATTTGGAACACTGTAATCTTTTACAGAGCCAACAGAGTTACTTTCTAAGTAAGTGTCTTGGCGCAACTTGACCATATGCAAACTTTGATTATTGATAATGAATATCTTAATCGGCAAGTTTCGTCTTTTGATCATTTCAAGCTCTTGAATATTCATCTGAATACCACCATCACCTGAGATAACAATAGCTCGCTTTCCTGTAGCTAATGTTGCACCAATAGCAGCAGGCAAGGCAAAACCCATTGCTCCAAAACCGCCTGAAAAGAGCACACGTTGTTTATCTTTTGTATTTAATGACTGCGCCACTAACATTTGATGCTCACCTACATCAACACAAATACAATCATCATCCTTCAAAGACTCTGATATTTGAGCAATTATTTGATTACCAAGTCGCTTACTTCCATCAAGGTTATTCTCAACTGGGTAGCTTTCTTTGTAACTTAAAACTTTGCTATGCCATGCGTCTATATCGGTAACAAAATCTCTTTGATTCAGTTGTTGCAAAAAGTCTAAAAGATCAGCTTTAATCAATAGATCAGTATCCATTCGAATACCAAGTTCATTTTTATCTATATCAACTTGGACTGTTTTAGCTCCTCGCGCAAACGTCTCAATTCTTCTACCCGTTTGAAGATTATCTAACCGCGAACCTAAAACCAGCAGTAAGTCTGCATTAGCAATGGTTAAGTTTGCATGTCGAGTTCCAAAATTACCAATAAAGCCAAGGTTATACGGATACTCATTACTAATTGCATCTTTTCCCATCAATGAATAAACAATTGGAATATTTGTTTTATCGAGTAATGTTTTTAATTCGTCAACGGCATCAGCAAGGCGAATACCACCACCGATTAAAATAACAGGTCTTTTTGCGTTATTTATTAAGCTTGCTGTTTTATCAATATCCTGATCAATATTGTTTATCACAGGTGATTCGGCTATTATTTTTTTATATTCAGCACTGTCAAAAAAGGATTTTTCTTCCTCTGGGTTAAAGTTTGTTCTGAATTGAAGGTTTTCAGGAAGGCTAAAAAGTACAGGGCCTTTTCTTCCGTTTTGAGTTAAAAAGAAAGCTTTTTCAAGTTCGTATCTTAAATTTTCTAAACTCTCAACCTGCGTCGCATATTTTGTAATAGAATCACAAAGTATCACTACATCTGTTTCTTGAAAGCCATATTGTCGGATATTCCTCTCACCTTTACATTCAGCTGGCGGTACGTCCCCTACAATAAACATAGCTGGCACAGAATCAAAATAGCAATCAGCAATTGCTGTAACCAAGTTAGTTGCACCAGGGCCACTAGTAACGGTTGCAACGCCTGTTTTTCCTGTCACTCGTGCATAAGCATTTGCTGAAAAACCAGCTCCTTGCTCATGAATAGTAAAAACATTTTCAATCTCATTGTGTTTATCAATAGAATCACAAAGGTGAGCATTTTTACCAATATAGCTAAAAACTTTGTCTATATTTTTACTGGCTAAAAATTCGATGACGTAATCTGATACTTTCATAATATTTTCTTTTATTTATTATCTGGAGTAAATTTAAAGGTACACAAACTTTCATGCTGAGCATCTTTGACAAATAAATTACTCTCGTAAAATTCAATGCTAGGTATGTTATGGCAATGAAAACTTACATATATTTCATTGAAATTATTATATTTGGCATAGCCTTTGATATGTTCTAGCAATATTTTTTCTAAGCCTAGACCTTGAAAGCTTTTTCTAACAATTAAAGCTGAAATATAGGCTTTTCCCTTCTTTGGTTTATTAAAGTAGCAGGGTGAAAATGCAACCAAATTATCATATTTATAAAGTGTAAAATGTAGCGCATAATCAAAGAGCTTCTTACTGTATTCATGAATATCTAAACGAGCACTTAGCTTTTCAAAAAGGTTATTGTCGTTTAATACCAAATAGCGTTCTATCTCCTCTACTGATAACTGCTTGAGATAAAAATTAATATTTGGTTTTTTTAACATTAGATGCTCTATTCAAGAGAATATGCTTCTAACATTCCCTTGATAGTTTCTTTTGAATTAAACATCAAAATATCTACAATAGAGAGGTTAGGAATAAATTCATTGTAATATTGCTTATACTCAAACTCACTTGTCTTCAAAAAAGATAAATCCATTCCTTCTGCAAGAAAAGTCTCTTTATCATAAAGATGCTGACCACCAATTGCATTCACATAACGACTAGCATTGACTCTTTTACAAATATCAACCGTTCTATCTTGGGATTTAAGTGAGGTTTCACCTTGTAAATCACTCAAATATATAAACTGAGTATTCATCTCCAAATAGTTTGCAATGACTTCAATAGAGTTACCTATGTACCTTGCTAAGTTCTTTTCTTTATTTAACAAAACCTCTTCAATCATTGGAAAAACATTGGCAAAATTTGGTGACTTTTTATACGCATGCGAGATCGTACTCACAATTTTTCTGGCATTATTTCCAACCGTTACTTCATTTATCAACGTCTCTTCATGAACGCCTATAACCTCTAAGCTAAATCGGTGTGCCTGATTATTAAGGAGGATGCTATTTCTATTGATATATCCTTTTTTAATATATTGCATACTGTCTGAAATGACATAGGTATCAGCTAAATTCATTAACTGCCAATAGCCAATATAGGGAAGAAGATAAGGCTGATTACTGCCTATTATTATTTCTTCTTTATTTTGATAAGCAAGATTATTCATAGTCTGTCTTAAGCAGCTGTATTAGTAACAGAAACTGCGGCCTCTTCATCAATGATGTCTTTATTAGATGAAAATAAAGTGTTATCCAAATCACTTCTATCACTATCTTTGAGTGTGTTAATAATAATTTTACTAACAGTCGCTTCAATATTAGAGTGCATTGGGATGACTAAAATCCTACTCGCAATATCTCGTGAGTGAGTCATGATTTCATTACATTCAACATAAGGTAAAGTATCTAGCGATGGTTTAAAGTATTGACGCGCAGCTATATCTTCATTTAATAAAGCCGCCCTTACCTTACTCATATCATCTTCATTTTTAAATACTACAGGGAAATAGCTGTAACTTTGAGAAGCATCTTTATTCTGCTTCTGTAACTGAACAAAATCTTTAAGTTGTTCTGTATAAAATTTGTGGCTGGTTTGGCGCTCATCAAAAATGATGTCTTCTTCTTCAAGCATGCACAAACCCATTGCAGCACTTAGCTCATTAATTTTTGAATTAATTCCTAACGTAGCAACAGAGTCTGGTTTATCTATACCATAATTTCGGACAATCTTGGCTTTCTCATACAAGGCATCATCTTTAATAACAATTGCTGCGCCTTCGATGGTATGAAACATTTTAGTTGCATGGAAGCTAATAATCGACATGTCACCATAGCTTAAAATATGCTTTCCTTTGTATTTCACGTCAAAGGCATGAGAAGCATCATAGATAACTTTTAAATTATGTTTTTTGGCTATTTTATCTATTTTATCTATTTCACAAGCGTTGCCAAAAACATGGCAAGGTGCAATCGCACAGGTCTTTTCATTGATATACTTTTCAATATTATCGGGATTAATATTATAGCTTTCAGGGCTTATATCTGCGAAAACAGGCTTTAATCTTTCTGCTGCAATAGCACTGGTGGTAGACACAAAGCTAAAAGGTGTTGTTATAACTTCTTTTGCATCTTCTTGCTCCAAAAGTCTATAGGCAAACTGCAAAGCATCTGTGCCACTAGACAGGCAAAGTAGATTTTTCACACCCAAATATTCTTCAAGCTTTTTCTCAAGCTCTTGAACTAAAGGTCCATTATTGGTTAACCAACCGCTTTCATAGATGCCATCTATGTAGGATTTAAATTTTTCTTTATCGGGCATGTAGATTTTAGTAACGTATATCATAATATTTATTATTTTTTAATTATATAAAATGTGTCTTATTAAATTGAATTATAGAGACATCTATTTCATCCTAATAACAATCTAGGATAACTGGTATAAAACATTAGATATAGTGAAGGGCATAATCCTACATGTGCTAGTTGTATCTTATAAAGTATATTTAAGGACGATTAATTAAAGGATGAAAAGCACACTAGGCACATGAAAATATGGTGTTACACCGTCGAAGGAAGTAAGCAAGTAGATGAATAATAGCTATGACACCCCCCCTACTTTTGCAAGGCTTCTTTGACTAGTAGATCAATGCTCAAGCGCCCAACACTCGGTATTGAGGCAATCTTCTCGCGCTTATTTTTGCCTTCGATAACAAATACGGGGTAGATTATTTACGGTTAAAATATTCTCGCGCATCAAGTGGCGCGAAAAGTCATTGCGGCACATTCGTGCATTTGGAATGATCCTGTTGTGATTGGCGTGGCTGATCTCATTCGCTACAAAATAATAAAGAAATTAAGCCACAGCTAGCGAGGATTTATTAAGCACAGTCATGATTTAAACAGGAAGTACGAATGGCTCAATAATACTTTTAGCAATCTGGTATGAGTTTTTATCAGGGAAGTGTTTGACTAGAGTACTCATTAGTAAGTCACAGTTTTCAGTTTTATCAAAACAACTCTCTAACAAATCCTCCCCACCACTACTATATTGATATTCAACCCAAAACAATGCACTCATGTACTGAAGATTTACTTCTTCAATACTATCAGTGTACGATCTTAATAAGCGGTAACTACTATGTAGACGCTTTAGTTGGCGCGGATTATGAAAAGCAAACAATACTGCCAAAAGACTAAAATGTTCTTTTTCGGCATTAGAGTGTCTCATGTTTTGAGTGTATTGCTTTTTTTGAGAAGACTTTTCCAAATAGGAATAACTTTGAAAGTTATCATATTCTCTTAATTCCTCTGACTCTAATTTACTATCTAGCGAGGATATTTGATTAGTGCCATTTTTAACTACTTCTATAGTTCCTTCAAACAAATGATCAAGATAATTTTTAATTACATCATTATCAGGCCTCCCTAAGTTTATGGGAAGTTGTATTATTTTTCCTAAATAATCACGAGCTATATTATCTTTAGATCGGCTTTTATCTGCTAACTTTTTATATTGGTCCGCTAGAGCAGATAAAGCGATACGAGGATCTATTGCAATAATTACCGTAACTTTTTTTATATCCATGACCAAGCGAATAGCTTCAAAAACTTTAACAATACCTTCTGGAGAGCATCTATCTAAATCATCTACAACAAATAATAACCGCCGATTACCTACCAAGCATAGTTCTGATAACTCAAATACCTGTCTTTTATATACTGGTAGTTGACCGATATGAGACGTGTAATCAGGAAGTTTTAAAAAAGTAGCAAACTCTTTAGTAAGAGAGTGTGTAAATAGTGGTTTAAGAGCACTGTAAAGAAATAATAAAGTAAGACTAAGTCCAATTCCTATATCTAGTATTGATGTGATTCTCCCATTAATTGCTAGATATATTATAAAAATAAACCATGCGCCTAAAAAGCTACCATAGCCATAAAGTTTAAACTTGTTAATTTGATGATTTAATTTCCAAGCAAGTTTTATTTTTTCATAAAAACCATTAATACTTTTTGTTAAACCAATTATGACTTCTTGAGTAACTCCAGCTTGTATATTTTCAGTATGCTCATATGACCAAGCATTAAAAATCTGTACTTGATAATTAGTATAGTTATTATTCTTTTGAAGCCTTTCTTTAAGAAGATTTATCACTGTAGTTTTTCCAGCACCCCAGTCACCTAATATGCCAATTACAAGAGGTTCTTGATGCTCTGGCTGTTCTAATAAGCTACCTAGTGCATTAACCAGCTTCATTCGCCCTAAAAAGTCTTTTTCACAAGGTAGCTCTGCGTTTATAGACAATGAACCTGATAACTTATTTGTTGCTTCAGGATTTATAGATTTGTATTGGCTCATCCATTTCTGAAATAACCCCATACATAATTTTTGCGGGTCATTATGACCATTTAAAAGTTTATCGTAGCAGTCAACGTAATCGTGTAAACCTAAATTTCTCATAGACTTTGACCATTGATCTATCTTTGCGCTCACCTTAGTTGTAAGAATATTAGAACGCCATAATGGCTCACTATGAATTTTTTTATTATTAATTAATAAACCAGAGTCCGCTATTGTGTCATTTATTGCATCTGCAACATAGCTAGTTCTACTTGACTCAATAGCGGCAACTATAACATCATCAGCACCAGTTTCATGAGCAGCTATAGCTGCTGAATAGCATGCATACACTGACGGGTATGCATAAGCAGTTGCTGAGTCAGGGGCAACATCAGAAAATTCATTTGCGCTATCTGCTGCCTCTGACACATATCTATTAACAATATTAATATCTTTTTCTTTTATGATTGCTGCAATACCAATTAATGCAGAAATTTGTAATGCCGCAACCCTAAGAGACTTTTCTTTGTTGTTACTTATATAGTTAAATTCACCTTTTCCAACGGTAAATGGTAATACCCTTAAAGCATTACGTGCGGCATAAATACGCACCTCATGTATAGATAATTTTAAGAGGTCTTCTTTACTAGGTAGTTGTTCGTTATATAGCATTTATGTATTAGCCAATGTAGATCACAATAATTTAATATATTATATATATTCATAAAAAACATATAGATAATATAAATTATTTTTTAACCTTTCTAGCTTGTTTATCTTGCTCACGCAAATGCGCTAGCTTTTCGCCAATTTTTAATTCTAGCCCGCGCGGTACTGGTTCATAGTAAATCTGTTCGCCCATATCTTCAGGAAAATACGTTTCACCCGCCGCGTAAGCGCCCTCTTCTTGATGCGCATAGCGGTAGTCTTTTCCATAATCCATGTCTTTCATTAGGCTGGTCGGTGCATTACGCAAATGCATCGGCACATCTAATGAACCTGACTCTTTGGCATCCTTCATTGCTTGATTATAAGCGGCGTAGACGGCATTGCTTTTAGGCGCAGAGGCGAGGTAAACCAGCGCTTGAGCAATGGCTAGCTCCCCTTCTGGACTACCTAAACGCTCATAGGTTTGCCACGCATTCATCGCTAGTGAAAGCCCGCGCGGATCAGCATTGCCAATATCCTCACTCGCTATACGCACCACACGCCTTGCGATGTAAATAGGGTCACAGCCACCATCAATCATACGGCAAAACCAGTACAGTGCCGCATCGGGATTAGAGCCTCGAACGCATTTATGTAACGCGGATATTTGTTCATAAAAAAGATCACCGCCTTTGTCAAAGCGGCGTACGCCTTCGCTGGCAATCTCTTCAATGGTCTTTAGCGTAATACCGTTATCCACCGCCAAGTCAGCGGCAATCTCTAGCCAGTTTAAGCCTCGACGAGCATCGCCATCAGCGGCTTTGGCTAAAAAATCCAAAGCATCCGTATCAACTTTTAAATTTCTATTGCCCAAGCCTCTTTCATTATTTTCAATCGCCGATTGAAGAATGGTTTTAATATCATCGTTGGTCAATGCGCGCAAAACATAGGTGCGCACACGCGATAGCAGCGCATTATTAAGTTCAAAGGATGGGTTTTCTGTGGTCGCACCAATAAAGCTAAAAGTGCCATCCTCTACATGCGGCAAAAAAGCATCCTGCTGAGATTTATTAAAACGATGCACCTCATCCACAAACAGCACGGTGTTACGCCCATCTAATTCGTGATTTTGTTTGGCAAGCTTGACCGCTTCGCGAATATCTTTAACGCCCGACAATACTGCCGACATGGTAATAAATTCAGCGCCGCTATAATGAGCAATCAATCGTGCCAGCGTTGTTTTGCCAGTTCCCGGTGGCCCCCAAAATAACATTGAGTGCAAACGGTCTTGCTCAATCGCCGCGCGCAGTTGTTTGCCCTCACCCAAAATATGTTGCTGACCGACATACTCCTCCAAGGTTTGAGGGCGCATACGTTCGGCAAGGGGTTGGTTGTCTGAATGGGTATTTATCACGCCCTAAAGTTTAACCTACTTCACTATTTACGCATAACCTTGAAGGCAATATTTTCATATCCGCATTCAATACTCATACCTCAACTATCCGTTAAATTATCATTATAAATTACAGATTTATAAGGTTTTATTCGTTATACTCGCCGCAAAGTGAACTTGTTGCGTAAAACATACACTAAAAGAGAGCGCACAATTCAACAGCTAGATATTAGGGCTTAAGGGGAAGAAAATGGAATTTGTAGTAACTTTATCAAAAGTATCAATAACAATAAAAAGATTAACTATTTTTGTTTTATTAGCAACCGTGATAACAGCCTGTGGTGGCGGGGGTGGTAGCTCTAATAAAGCTATAAACACCAATATCCCAACAGCAAATACACCAGTATCTGATAATAATGGCTTAGTTTCAGTGTCAGGAAAAGCCAAAGCAAACTCTACAATCACCGTCACTTTTCCTGATGGTAGCCAACAAACAACAAACGCTGATGACGCAGGAAACTATTCGCTCACAAGTAACAAAGCACAAGCTAGCGGAACCATCACTGTTAATAGCACCGATGATCAGGGCAACAAATCAGCCAGTTCTACAATTACATATACAGCAAAAGCCAATAATCCAAATACATTAAAAGCAATCTACCTTGCAACAGGTACTATGCCTGAACTTCCTTTTAAACCTTCATTAGGTGTAAATACAGAAGGTCCGCAAGGAGGCGCTGATACAGCAGGTATGCCAATGCCGTTTGTTGATATTTTTAGAACGGCGCGCCCTTTTACTGAGCTATCACCTGGCGGAACTTTATACGATGCCAATGGCTGGCCAACTGAATTTGCCGCAGGTCAAATCTACGCAAGAACAAAGCTCCTTCAAGGTGCATTGGATAATTCTATCCCCGAAGGAAAATACACAGTGCTTTACGACGGTAGCGGCAGTTTAGAGTTTGGTTCTAGCGGCCTCATCTCAAATAGAGAGAAGCACGCTGGCAATAAATATACCTTTGATTTAGACCTTCGGGATTTTGACGGTGAAGATGAAGTAGCTGCCTCTAATACCAATGCTTTTAATATGAACATAAAAGGTATTTCACCAGGTGTTGGCAACTACATGAAGAATATCCGTATCATCATGCCCGGCGGAACGTGTACTGGTAATCCTTTTATTCGTGTTGATTCAACTGACACCTGTCCTAACGGGACAATCTATCAGTCATTTGAAGAGCGTTTAGATGCCGATAGGAATGCCATTATCTTCAACCCAGATTACTTGATGTTTTTAAGAAATTTCAAAGTCATCCGTATGATGAACCTAATGGAAGCTAGCCTTAAAAAGCTTTGTTATAGCGCAAATGATTGTCCTGCAGGTGTTGGCACTTGGGATCACCGCGCCAAAATGGACGATACGGTATGGGGTGGCAACGATGGCAGAACAGCCGACGAAGATCATAAAGGTGTGCCGATTAAAGTAATGACCACGCTTGCCAACACGCTTAAACGCGATATATGGGTAAATATGCCTCATATCGCTGGTAATGATTATGTGCGCAACTACGCTAAACAAGTTTATGCTGAGCTTGATCCATCACTTAAGGTGTATCTCGAATATTCAAATGAGGTATGGAACCCAGGTTTTGCAGGGCATGCTTATTCAATTTCCGAAGGAATAAAACGTGGACTAAATACAGTACCAAGCGAATATGAAGGTACAAACCGCGATGCAAACTACTTTGCTCGCTTACGTTTCTACAGTAAACGCGCCGTAGAAATATTCAAGCTATGGGAAAATGAGTTTGGCGCTAATAACCCACGCATGGTACGCGTTTTAGGTTCATTTATTGGTGACAAAATACTCACCAGAGAAATGCTTAAAACCGTCCCTACCAGCAATATTGATGTTGTTGCTATTGCGCCCTATTTCTTCGGCTGTCCTTATAAATCTATTTGCCCGCAAGCCACTAAAGCATTGACAGAGGCAACAACGGTAGATGATGTTTTCAACATCATTGATCAAAGTGGTGATGTTGATGTTAAGTCACTTGAAGGCACAATCAACGCTGTAAAAAACCAACTAACAGAGACTAACCCGTATAGCATCAAGCTAGTGAGTTATGAAGGCGGACAACATTTAGTGACAGGCGTATTAGGTAATATCCCAAATGCTGACAAACCACGCTTTAGAAAGCTCTTCAACGAAGCCAATCGTGACCCACGCATGAAAGAGCACTATATCCGTTTCTTAAACGGCTGGAAGGATTTATCCGATGAAGGCACATCACTCTTCACCCTTTACACCATGCCGCAATCTTTTTACCGCTACGGTAACTTTGGCTTGAAAGAACACTTAAACAAATCACGCGCAGAGTCACCAAAGTTTGACGGCATAATGACCTTCCAAGAAGCTGTGGGTAATTGTTGGTGGGATGAGTCAGGTTGTACACCCTAATCTCAATCTCACTATAAGTAATAGCTTATTTACACCCCCCCCACTTTTGCAAGGCTATCGCTACAGCCTTGCAAAAGTGGGGGGGTGTAAATCATATATTCTTATCTAATCACAAGCGCTCGAAACAAAAATAACAAACTTAATAAACCTGAGAGCGCGCTCGCTAATAGGCTTAACATCAGCATAGTCGTTTTCCTTAGCACGCGCACTGTGCGTAAAGCGCCTTTCCCTAATAGCTTCATCAATCCTTTGGTTTTTGTGCCGTATTTTAGGCTGACTTTTTCAAGCTTGCGCAAATCATTGGGTGAATCTATATATTTAAGTAAATGCACCGTGTCGATGGTTGAGGTGGATTTTCGAATGCGGTTTACTTGGCTGGCTATTTTTTTAAGCGGTTTAATCGCCTCTGGGTGATACGCTTGCTTAGCGGCGCGGCGTATATTGTTGGTATTTTTATTTTGCTTTAATAGTCGAGTAAACAGCGGCCAATCAAATACCCTTCGCCCTAGCTTTAGTAAATGCTTTTGAAAGCCTCGTGTCATGCGTCGTGTTTTTACGGCAAGCTTTATCATAGAAGTACCCGCCTTTGCAGGTGCCGCCGTGCCTAGTGATGCGACTGTTAGCGCGGTTAAGCCTACGCCCGCGCCCGATAACAGCACAATCATCTCATTGATGTCTTCGCCCTTATCATACTTGTCATATTCATGGCTTAAATCACGCACATCGCCAACCACGGTAAAATCAGCCACGACCGAGCCTGTAATGCCTGCAACATTACTGCTTTTACCGTTGAAA
>Ga0256844_10000472_pt1 | contig 15581 bp, 17 predicted proteins | sample MusselsmetaG_FD_189100 | JGI IMG/M metagenome (GOLD analysis project Ga0256844, IMG submission 189100) | Mussel associated microbial communities from hydrothermal vent at the East Pacific Rise, Pacific Ocean - Mussels | ecosystem: Host-associated > Mollusca > Shell > Unclassified ... | reverse complement strand
TTAAAGTGGTACGCGAGCTGGGTTCAGAACGTCGTGAGACAGTTCGGTCCCTATCTGCCGTGGGCGTTGGATGATTGAGGAGAGTTGCCCCTAGTACGAGAGGACCGGGGTGAACGAACCACTGGTGTACCAGTTGTCCTGCCAAGGGCATCGCTGGGTAGCTATGTTCGGATGAGATAACCGCTGAAAGCATCTAAGCGGGAAGCCAACTCCAAGATGAATCATCCCTGAAGATCCGCAGAAGACTACTGCGTTGATAGGCTGGGTGTGTAAGTGATGAAAGTCATTTAGCTGACCAGTACTAATAGATCGTCTGTATTTACTTTATTCTTCAATAGGTACTACCTTATTAAGTGCAAACTTAATAGATATGTATTCTTTTAAAGTTGTAATCATTCTTTAGACTCTTAACAATACTAAGTTTCTCTATACTCAAAGAAGAGAATTAAGCACATTTAGGTGTTCTTACTTCTCTTTGTGGTGGGGTTAGAGAGAGGGTCACACCCAGCTCCATTCCGAACCTGGAAGTTAAGCCTCTCATCGCCGATAATACTGCAGGCTACGTTTGTGGGAATGTAGGTCGCTGCCACATTGAGATTTATTCTACTTATTAACTCAATCAATTAATCTTATTATTACTTTATAAATTTTAAATAACATATATAATAATGTTACTTAAATATAATTTTTACTTATTTCAATTTCTTTCTTCTCTTTTTAAGTCTCTACTTAGGATTTATATTTTAGACTAGTTATACATATTTCATACGTATAAAAATTAAAGGGAGTAAATATGAAAAAAATGATCAAAGCATCTTTGATTGCTGCTCTAGCAATGACAAGTGTAAATGCAGCAGGTAGTTCTTTGTCTGCTAAAGTGAATGCCTTAGAGGCAGAATTGACAGATATCAAAGCTAAACTTAACAAGCAAAATAAGAAACTTAATAAAGTCAAAGCACATGATGCCAATGACAACATTAAGTGGAGTGCAGATATGAGAACGTCTATCGATAGTCTTTCTTATGATATGGCAAATGGAAGCGAAAGAAGTAAAAATGACCTTATGTCAATGAGACTTTGGCTAAATATGGCATATGCGCCAGACACGCACAACATTTTTAAAGGCCAGCTTTCTATGAATAAAGCATTTGGTGCAGATTTTTATAATCCAATGGTAGATGGCTTTAGTAGAACTATGAGTATGGGTGGAGGTTTTGATTGGACAGGTAACGAAGCCTTAACAGACAATAATTTAAAGGTCAGACAAGCATACTGGCTCTATCTAGGTGATGATCTTTTAGGTTCAGGTATCCCTTGGACTTTCTCAGTAGGAAGAAGACCTTCTACAAATGGTTTCCTTGCAAATCTTAGAGAAGATGACGCAGCACAATCTCCACTTGCTCATGTGATTAATGTTGAGTTTGATGGTTTAAGTTCAAAATTAGACCTTTCAGGATTAACTGGTGTTTCTGGAATGTCATTTAAAGTGTGTATGGGGCAAGGTTCTACAAATAGTAAGCCACTTTTTGATATGAGAGGCTCTAGTTATGATAATGACGATAGTCAATTGGAAGATATTAAACTTGCTGGTTTCATTTTTGAGCCATACAATGATGGTCAATTTGTCGTAAAGTCTACTTGGTATAAAGCTTTTGATTTACCAGGCATGAACCCTACGCCTGCAATGAGTGGAAACGCTCAAAATCCTGATTTAATGATTTCTCCTTCGGCATTTACACAATTCGGTAACATGCAAGGTGCAGCATTGTCTGTATTGGTTGATGGATTGACTGAAGATGGATTTTTGGCAGATACAAAAGTATTTGGTTCTTTTGCATGGAGTAAGACTGACCCAGATTCAGGCAAATCAATGCTAGGTTCCGCTGATAGCGAAACAGGTACCTCTTATTGGTTGGGTGCACAATGGAAATGCCTCTTGACTGACAAAGGTACAGTAGGTGTAGAGTATAACCATGGTAGTAAATACTGGAGACCATTTACGTATGCAGAAGATACACTTATCGGTTCTAAAATTGCAGCCCGTGGTGATGCGATTGAAGCATACTTTACCTACCAGTTCACTGATGCAATTAGTGCACAACTTAGATACACAAAAATTGATTATGATTATACGGGAAGTAACGGATTCTTCGGTAACTACTCTGGCGGAGCCAATAAAATCTCTGATATTAAACAGGGTGCAGCAGGTTTTGCCGCAATGGGCGGAACAGTTGATGCAACGGGTGCACATAATATTGGTACCGTAACTGGTGCACTTATGGGTCAAGGTATGCCACAAGCACAAGCACAGCAAACAGCTGGCCAAATGGCTGGTGCAGCACTATTCTCTCCAAACGTTGTTGAAAGCGCAGAAGATATTAGATTTAACATTAGATATAGATTCTAAAATAGTACAACAAAGGACTCCCCTTTGTTGTATCCACTTACCTCTCTACCCCTTACATATTTCTATAATTATAATTTATTTAATTGATATTAGATAAAGAAAGAACTATTTTTTCTATAAATTATAATTATAAAAAAATATTAAAAGAAGTTCAGTTATAATAAGCGCATCATTATTGAAAACTAACATCTTGGTAACACAATCATGCAATAATTGAGTTAGAACTAAAAGGAAGAAAATGAATTTTTTGAAAACGATCTTAGCTTTCATAGGCGGAGCAATAATCATAGCAGCAATAGCTGCATATGTAAAGTTTGATATAGGGGACAAAATGGAGAAAGCTTCAAAGCTTGATCCTAAAGCAATGGGCGCATATATGAATATGTTTGATGCGGTTCTTACTACAGGAAAAGCAACAGATGCAATGGTTAGAAGAGTAAAAATTGATCCAGATGTTTCTACTGAAGAGGTGGTAGAATCGATGAAGAGTATTGCAACAGATGCAAACATGCTTCAAGTTGGAGATTCACGTATGTCAGATAAGTCAGTTAAAGATGGCAAAGGCAATAGATATATAAGAATACTGCACTATTGTAGTCCTAGTATTGCCAAACAATTTATCGATTACTCTTTGGCATTTGGCGCCTTCATGCCATGTAGGATACTTATTGTAGAAGATAATAATGGTGACAGATGGCTTATTACTATGGCAATGGAGCTTATGTTATTCGGAGGACATACTTTGCCACCAGAAATGATGGAAAAAGCAGAACACGTAAGAAGCACGATGTATAAAATGATGGATCTCGGCGCAAAGGGGGACTTTTAATTTATCAAAGTATATAATACGTTGATAAATAATTGTCTACAAAATAAAGTTACAAATATTAATTATTTTTATTAAGCCAGTGGATTTTGATGCATTGTCTTTACAATTTAAGAAAAAAATATTATACTTGAGAACTTAATATATTTTCATTAAAATGAGAATAAAAATTTAAAAATAAGGTTTAAAATGAAAAAAATAGTTCTTTCTGTACTATTGGCTGGTGCTAGTCTTGTCGCCGCTGAAGCACCCTATATATCTGGAGTATTGTTGTCACCACAAGCAGATAAAATTTATGCAAAAGAATGTACGCTTTGTCATGGCAAGGATGGTAAGCAAACGAGCTATGCAGGATTAACAAAGTCTGCATATGGCCAAATTGCCGGAATGGATACAGCAGAATTAGCCAAAATGCTAAAAGAGTATAGAGGGGGCATAAAAAGTAAAGATTATGGACCTCTAAACAAGTATGGCTATGGTGCATTAATGAGAAGCGTAACAAAAGATCTTTCTTGGGATGAGATTGATGCATTGGCTAAATATGTCAATGGTTTAAAGTAAAGGACGGGTATGGACAATAAATATATTGAAAAAATGTTATTAAAGATGGATGAAGATTTAGAAAAGCAGGGCATGAACAGAAGAGATGCCATGAAGCTGGCAGGTATTTCCAGTGCAGGTTTTTTTATGGGTGGAGCAACAAGTGCAAATGCTGAAGAAAAGAAGATAGTTAAAAGTGATGCAAAAGGTAAAATAGTTATCGTTGGCGGCGGACTTGCAGGGATGAGTACAGCAGCAAGATTGACACTTAATATGGAAAACCCAGATATTACAGTAATTGAACCTCAAAAGTTATCGGTTTCTTATCAGCCTGGCCAAACTTTGGTCGGTGGAGGCATTTGGGATGAAGATGATATTGCGTATGAAAGAGATGATTATCTGCCAAGCGGCGTAAAGGTAGTCAAAGAGAAAGCAATACTTTTTAATCCTCAAGAGAATAAATTAACTACCGATAAGGGTACGGTTATCTCTTATGATTATCTCATTGTTGCTATGGGCCTTCAGCTTGATTTTGAAAGAATTAAAGGTCTAGAAGAGGCTGGACGTGCCTATTCTGCTGGTGATAACTCAAAGCTTCTTAAGGCTTTGGGTGACGATGGAGTATGTTCAATCTATACAGCAGAGGGAGCAACGAAGACTTGGGAGCAGATGCAAAAGTATATAGCACAGGCTAAGTCGGGTAAAAAAACAAATTTTCTTTTCACTCATCCTAATACACCAGTTAAGTGTGGTGGTGCACCTAAGAAGATTATGTATTTAACTAATGCAAGACTTAAAGAAGAAGGGGCACGAGAGAATGCCGAACTTACTTTCTATCCAAATGGTGGAGCAATGTTTGGTGTACCTGAGTACCATGATGCTATTCTTGGGCAGTTCAAAAGAGAAGATTTTAAGTGGCACTATAGACACAATCTTATAGAGGTAGACAAAGAAAACAAGATAGCTGTTTTTGATGCTAAGTGGCAAGAAAAGGGTCCATGGGATCCAATGATGAAAGATTTTGAGGTTATTCCTAAGCATGAAAAAGTAAGAGTTCCTTATGATTTTTTACATATCACGCCTCCACAACTAGCTCCAAGAGAAATAGCAGAATCAGACTTAGGCTCATCTAAGGGTTGGGTACCTGTCAATAAGGAGACATTACAGCATATTAGATATGAGAATGTATTTGCTCTGGGGGATATTGCACAGGTGCCAATGGGGAAAACAGGTGGATCGGCAAGAAAACAATATAAAGTGCTTGTAAATAACCTTATCTCGGTAATGAATGGTAAAAAGCCCGAAGCTAAATATGCAGGCTATACAGTTTGTCCATTGATTACAGATATTGGTACAGTGATGCTCGCAGAGTTTGATTGGACGGTAAAACCAACACCTTCTTTCCCTCTTGATCCTACAGTAGAGAGATGGATGTGGTGGTTGATGAAAATATATCTATTAAAACCAATGACTATCCATGGTATGCTTTCCGGTAGAGCATAAGAGTAAATTAGGATTTTTGAATGCAAATAAATTTTGAGCTTGCCCTCTACAATGATAAACTAGATCGTTTTGAATTGGATGAAAATGTGTATCAGTTGGATTTGAATGATGAGGAGTCTAAAAAATATGAGCTCTTAAAGAGTTCATATTTGGATCTTTATCATTGGCTAAAAGAGTCTGACTCTTTCGTTAGATATATGAACGAGGAGGTATATCAAGAGAATGAGAATAAACAATTTGCCATTTGTGATATTGACGATATTAGTTATAGAAGATTTTATTTTTTCAAAGTCACAAGTGGTGATGGTCACTATGGATACTTTAAAAAACTTTTCAATATCCATGAAGAGTCTGATTGGCAAGATAGAGAAGACGTTGGAGAAGAAATTTTACAATGTTTATCAACAAAGAGGAAAGAGCTTATTCTTGAACTGGGTTGATACAATTAAAAACATAAAAGGAGAAAAATTGAATAAAGAAACAGAAGAAAAATTGATATCTGCTAGCAGAAGAGATTTTTTCAAAAAAACTGCATCTGTCAGTGCTGTTGCCGCTACGACTATTATAGCGCCAAGTGCAGTACTTGCTGATGATGAAAATATCATTCATCACACAAAATGGGGAACTTCATTGGGTGATGAGTGTAACAAGAACCCTTATGGGGTACCATCACGCTATGAGCATAATGTTGTAAGAAGAACATCTGCACTTATGTCTTCAGGGGGAGATATGCATGCCGCTATCTCTATGACACCTATTGCTGAACTTGAAGGTATTATTGTGCCAAATGGATTGCATTTTACGCGTACTCACAATGGTGTGGCGCATATTGATCCAAATAAGTATAGACTTATGATTCATGGTCTTGTTGAGAAGCCAATTGTACTTACTCTAGATGAACTTAAAAAATATCCAAGTGAAAGTAGAATTTTATTCTTGGAGTGTCCTTCAAACTCTGCAGCAGAGTGGAAAGGTCCACAGTTCGGTACAGCACAGTTTGTTAAGGGCATGATGTCTTGTGCTGAGTGGACAGGTGTTCGTTTGAAAACTATTCTTGATGAACTTGGCTTGAAGCCTGAAGCAAAGTGGATGCTAGCAGAAGGATCTGATGGTTCAGAGATGAGTAGGACTTTGCCAATTGAAAAAGTATTGGATGATGTAATGATTGTCTATGCACAAAACGGCGAAGCACTACGTGATGAGCAGGGCTATCCAGTGCGACTTATGGCTCCAGGCTGGGAAGCAAACCTTTGTGTTAAGTGGCTAAAAAGACTTGAGTTTGGAGACAAGCCATGGTATGCAAAAGAAGAAACTTCTAAGTATACAGCATTGACGGCTAGTGGAAAAGCAATTCAGCATTTCTATACACTTGAAACAAACTCTATTATCACTTCACCAGCTCCTGAGAAGGACTGGACAGACCTTAAAAAAGGTGACTTGGTTGAGATAGAAGGTTTGGCATGGAGTGGTTATGGAACTGTGAAAGGTGTTGATATCAGTTTTGATGGCGGTAAAAATTGGGTAGAGGCGAGTCTTAAAGGCTTAGTACTTCCTAAAGCTTGGACAAGATTCTCTTATATGTACAAGTATGAAGGAAAGCCATTATTACTACAAAGCCGTTCTTATGACGATTCGGGAGATGTCCAGCCAACAGTAAATCAAGAAAAAGCTGTAGTTGGTGTAGAGGGTGTATATCACAGAAATGCCATTGTTACATGGCAAGTAACTGACATGGGGGAGGTGAGCAATGTTCAAGTTAGATCGTAAATTAATAACAATCAGTATGGCATTGGCACTAAGTTCAACATTCTCAGTTGCTGCTTCTGGTGCCTCAGAATTAGGTGTATATAAATCAAAGCCAGGTGCCATTGATGGTGGTGTAACATATCCAAGAGAAAATGGTACGTATACGGCTTATAAATATAATACGCAGAGTACAAAAGGCGTTAACTTCGGTAGAAAACCTACAGCAAACGAAATTAAAGCGTGGGACGTAGATGCGCGTCCAGATGGTACAGGTCTACCAGAGGGCAAAGGCTCAGTCGAACTTGGAGATGAACTTTTTGAAACACAGTGTGCGGTATGTCATGGTGAATTTGGTGGCGGAGGAAAAGGTTATCCTCAGCTAGCTGGAGGCAATCAAGATAAAGATAAAAACGGTGTGGTGATTACACTTAAAAACCAAAGAGCATACGGGAAAACGGATGCACCTAAAAGAACGGTAGGAACATATTGGCCATATGCTACTACACTTTTTACATATATAAGAGATGCAATGCCATATGCACATCCTAAATCTTTAACAGATGACGAAGCATATGCCATTACTGCTTATATTCTTGCTCAAAATGAGATAGAGATTGATGGTGAAGAGCTAGATGACGATTATGTTTTAAACAAAGAGAAGCTGATGAAAGTAGTTCTGCCAAATAAGGATGGTTTTTATCCAGATATTGATGGAGCAAAAGGTCCAGAAAATATAAGAAAATTCTTTGCTGACCGTGCTAAAAATATTGGTATGGGCACAAGATGTATGAAGGATTGTAAGGATCCAGGAGGCATTGATGGTAAAACGGAAGCTGTGGTTGCAAAAATAAAGTATGAAATGAAGGATGTTGTTCCTCCATATGCATACGCTAAAGACTTGCCAGCAGAGACAGCTGGAGGAAGTGTATCTAAAGCCGAGAAGTTGTATGATGCTACTTGTAAGTTGTGTCATGGAAATGATACCATGGGTGCACCTGCTGTTGGTGATGCTAGTGCCTGGAGTGCAGTGATGAAAAAAGGTATGGATAAAGTACTTGTGAACGCCATAAAGGGTACAGGCGGAATGCCTCCAAAAGGTGGAAACAAGGACTTGAGCGATGCAGATGTTAAGGAAATTGTTGAATATATGATAGGTGCTAGCAAATAAGTGTGGATTCACAGTTGTTTCACAATTAGTTAATAATATATCGCAAGCTAAGAGAAAGTTCTCTTGCGATCCAAATTAAACAAAGGAAATATAATGGAAAGAAGAAAATTTTTAAGTTTGGGAGTTGTAGCAGCAGCCACAGCTCTTGTGCCAATGACGAAATTACATGCAGTGAGCTTTAGGGAAGTAAAGCCAGATGCTTGGAAAGCAGAAAAATCACCAGATGCAATCAAAGCATTGTTTGGAGATGGAGCACTAAAGACAACAGACAAGATTAAATTTGTAGCACCAAAATTGGCTGAAAATGGTGGATCAATTCCTATTACACTTAAAAGTGATTTAGATATTGAGACAATTGCACTTTTCCAAGATGCAAACCCTAGATCTCTCTCTGTTGTATTTTCAGTACCAGAAGGACAAAAAGTAGATTATGCATTTAGAATTAAAATGAGACAAACTGCATTGGTTACTATCGTAGCGAAAGCTAAAGATGGAACACTTTATACGCTTGCAAAAGAGATCGACGTATCTATTGGTGGATGTGGAGGTTGATTTAAACCCCACTCAGACTAGCTGGAATATAAATTATAAAAAATAAATATAAAAAGGATACAAAATGGGTAAAATGAAAATTAAAGCAAAAGAAAAAGATGGCGTTGTTAACGTAAAAGCAATGTTTAAAAGTCTTATGGCAGATAAAGAGGAAGCTGAAAAAAAGAAAATTGATGTTCAGTATATTAAACACATTGTGGGAAAAGCAAATGGTAAAGTTGTTTTTGAAGCAGACACAAGCGGATTTATGGCAGAAAACCCTTTGATAAAATTCTCGTTTACGGGAGCCAAAAAAGGTGATGAGATGGAATTTGAAATTACTGACAATCTTGGAAAAACGGTGACGGATAAGAAAAAAATAAAATAAGGGATACTTTATGAAAAGTATATTAAGTATTTTGGTAGTAGTAGCTTTTGCTGCTGCGATACCATTTATTGGAAACAAAAGTATCAAAGTAGACGAGCCTAGTAAGCTTGATGCAGATGGAAACTTCATTAGTCATGAATGGGTAAAATCACATACCGGTGCTGGTCCTGAATGGGATTATAACCTAAAGCCAGTGCAGATAAGCGACAGAGTGTGGTGTTTCTTTGGCGCTATGGAGATGCCTACGAAAGATAATGCCGGAAGCATGTCAAATAGCTGCTACATTAAAGGTAATGATCAATGGATTACTTGGGATACGGGACCTTCTTATATTTTTGCTAAACAAGCATACGCTGAAATGAAAAAAATTGCAGACATGCCTGTGAAAACCGTTATCATAAGTCATGAGCATGATGACCATTGGTTGGGAAATAACTATTATAAAGATGTACATGGTGCTATAATTTATGGAACCAAACTGATTAATGAAGATTATTATGGTCCAAGACATGTTGAAGGCAAAGATTATCCTGGTATGCAGACAAGAATGATTAAGGCACTTTATCAGAATGCGATTAGAGGTACTGTACTTGCGAAAGTAGACAAAGTATTTAACGAGACTAGTAAATTTACTATTTCGGGCGTAAATCTTGAGTATGTCAAGGTGGGTTATGCACACTCTGAAGAAGACTGGTTCTTGTATTTACCAGACGACAAAGTAGTGCTAGCTGCAGATGTCGTTATGAACGGTAGGGTAACATCAAATAGAGATGGTATCGTTATTGGCCAGATTAATGCGATTAATGCCATTAGATCTAGAGAATGGGATCATTTGGTTCCAGGGCATGGATTTGTGACAGATAAAACGGCGGCAGACGAATCAGTAAAATATTTTGCACTTTTAAAAAACAGAGTACTTGAGAAAATGGAAGATGGCGTTATTGCAGACCTTATCACTAAAGAGGTTACTCTTCCAGAATTTAAAGATAAAGACCTTTATTGGATTCTTAGTCCAGGAAATGTGTTTAGGTCTTATGAAGAGCTAGAAATGTATGATGAGGATGATCTTATTGATTATAGTGCCGAAAAAGGCAGTGAGGCAAAAGAGCCTGAAGAACTTAAAGAGGCAGCGTAGTACGTGCACTTTAAAAGAGTTGTTTTAATACTATTGATAGTCACTGGCATTGTTTTTGCTGGTGATATCAATCTCGACAAACTTGTCGCAGAAGCAAAAAAATCCAATAAACATATTCTTGTCTATTTGCATATCACTGGATGCAACTATTGTCTTAACATGGAAGAGTTTACTTTCGATGATGACAAAGTAAAGGCCGCTATAAAAAAAGATTTTATTTTTGTGGATATTAATGTAAGGGACAAGGGACTTATCTCATTCAATAATTTTAAAGTGAGTAAGATTAAATTTGCAAAAGAGATTGGCTATGCCATGTACCCAAGTTGTCTATTTTTTGATAAAAATGGAGAACTTGTGTACGATGAAGTAGGATACAGGGATGAAAAAAAGCTCCTTGAAACATTAAAATTGGTTAGAATCAAAGCCTACAACGATATAGATTAAAAGTGCAAAAATGACTAAAGTTGGTAATATTTTCTCTTTATTTTGCTCTACAGTGAACGGAAGAGAATCTTCTGAAGAACTACTCTTTGATGCCAGGGGCATTATGGGAGATAAGCACTACAATAAGGACGTAACAAGGTCAGTACTCATTACTTCCTTGGAGAGCTATGAACTGGTAGAGAACCATGGCATAGAGGCTTCTTATGGCATGCTGGGAGAGAATCTTCTTATTGACTATAATCCCTATGCCTTAATGACTGGAGCGAAGCTCAAGATAGGTAGTGTTGTTTTGGAAATAAGTCAACATTGTACACTTTGTAAAAGTCTTGCGGGCGTGCACAACAAGCTTCCAAAACTACTCAAAGAAGACAGGGGTATTTTTGCCAAAGTAATAGAGTCTGGTAGTATTAAAGAAGGTGATGAAATTTATCTTTTAGATTAGAATGTTCTTTTTGTTGAGACACTTGTTTGCTTCCTAGCTTTTCATTTTTTTGAAAAGAGCGGAAGACTTTCTAAAAATATAAAAAGAATCGTAAGAGGAAAATAAATGAAAAATTCACTATTTATTATTGTTTTTTTATGGACAACATTCTTGCTGGCACATGGTCCAAACTATAATCTTGCAGAAGATGCCAAAAAAAGAGGCGACTATAAAAAAGCAATATTTTATACGTTAAAGCAGTTAGATTTGGATTTTGTCGCTTATGGTATTGATTCAAAAGAGACTATTATTAGTTTTTCTAAGTTGGGGTATTATTCCGAAAAGCTTGGAAAATACGAAGAGGCACTGGAGTACAATATTCGTGCCCTAGAAATACAAAATAAACTTTCTAAAAATAATGATGCAACTGCCGCAACTACGTATAATAATATTGGTGGAATATATAGTAAATTGGAAAAATATGACGATGCGCTTGCATATTATTTCAAGTCCCTAGAATTACAAAAGACAATTTTTGGGAAAGACCATCGTGTGGCGGCAGTCACCTATAACAATATAGCAAAGGTTTATCGTAAACAAAAGAACTATCAAAAGGCATTAGATTACTATCATAAGACACTTAAAATACGAAAAGAAACATTAGGTGAGGATCATTACTCTACCGCACTAGCACATAGCAATATAGGACTAGTATATTTTAAAATAAAGAAGTACAAAGAGGCACTTAACGAATTGGAAATTACATTAAAGATACGAGAAAAAATATTCGGGGAAGAGCATTCAATTACAAAAAAAACACAAGGCAATATTGACTATCTGAAAAAAGAGATGGCAAAAAATGGCATAAACAGTCATCAGTAAATTTTATGTTAACATATATTATGTAACACTTTTGCTTCTCGTAGCCTAGATATGGGAGATAATATGACAAAAAAAGTCGATTATAATAGCTCTTTGGTTATGATAATTGATATAAAATCAATTTTAAGGAAATATAATGAAAATTAATTTGAAAATTTTAGCTGTAGCAGCACTGCTTACTTTTGGAGTAAGCATCAATGCCAAAGAAGAAGTAAAAAAAGTAGAAGCTGCTAAAAGTGAAAGTGCAGCACAAGATATACGCATCTATACTGCAGACAGCCAAGGTGGAAAAGTGACGGCGGTAAGTATTGAAAAAGCATTTAAAGATGCAGGTTTTTATATTACTGGCAACAATGATATGAATAAAGCGTTCGAAGCTAAGTTCAAGGCACACACACACGATGTGTATAATCTCATGACACTTCATAAAAAAGATTCTGTTTCGAAATTAGCAGTGAAGTATCCTGAAATTGCCTTATTTACACCACTAAGTATGTCTGTTTTTACTAGAAAAGGTGAAAAAACTATTTCTGTTTCAACAATGGCTGCAGCAGGAATCTCCAAAGTAACTGGTATACCTGCAGATAATGCTGATCTTGCTGCGTATATGAAAGAAGTTGCAGATGTTTTAGCAAAGGCAATGCCCAATGGTAAGTTCGAAGCACTTTCTTATAAAATCGCAAAACCAGAAGGGGAACTTGTTAAGAGGTTTACTATGGAAATGGATGTTAAGCCTGACAAGATAGAAGATGAATTAGAAGGTCTTCAGGAAGAGCTCGAAGCGGGACTTGAAACTGCAGGATTTGTTTTGGCTGGATACAATAAGCTTGGTGATGATTATGCCGCTGCGGGAAATAAAACATATGACTTTTTTGATGCATATTCTATTTGCAAAGTAGCAGTTATATATGAGGTATCTAAAACACACCCAGAAGCAGGCGCATTTGCACCGTGTACATTCTCAATGTATAAGAAAAAGGGAGAGAAAGTCGTACACTTCTCTTATCCATCTGTTTATAACTGGTTTAGCTCTATAGATGTTGTAGATAAGGAATCAAAAGATGTACTTCTTAAGGCACAAAAAGCGATGAACTCAGCAGTCGATGAGGCAACAGAATAGAAGGTTTGTATGCTTCCATACCTTAGTCCTTTTAAAAAGGGCTAAGGGTTCTTTCAATAGATTTATTTGGGGCCAAACATATCAAAAAATACGGCATCAGCCCAAGAGTAGATAGAGTCAGCATTTATTTTCCCATCTTTTTTCCAATCTTCACTGCTCATTGTTTCAGAAAAACTAAATCTTTTCCAATCTTCAAATTTAACATGCTTAGGGTTTTTATCTTTTTTATCAAAAGCATATCTTGTATAGATATAGATAGCATTTTCTGGCTCGATAGATATGGCAGAAAAGCACAAAGTGATTGGCGGCTCCCAAGCTGGAGCTTCCTCATTGTTGATACGTTTAGAAATAAGACCACCTACATATTTACCTTCAGTATTTGAGGTATTCCCTGATTTTGAGAATCCCATAGGTCGTGCATCACCCGCAATAAATATATTTTTTTCCCCTATGACTTCATAAGTTAAGGCATTAATATTTCCTTCCATCATATCTTTCGCGTCTTTTGCGAACCCCATAGTCTCTAAAATTTTTGCACCCCTAACCCGAGGATAGAAGGCGGCATCTTCGAATGCGTATTCGTCAAATTCAGTTGTGACTATTTTTTTATCTAAATCTATTTTTTCAATAAAACTGTTTGGTACATATTCTATGTAATCTGCGTAGAGTTCGCTGAAGGCAGATAAAAAGCCTTTCTTTTTGATAGTTACCGTATTATTTTCATCTAAAATAATCACCTTTGCTTTTAGTTTTTTCTGTTTAAAGAAGTCAGCCATAATACAAGCTCTTTCATATGGTGCAGGAAGACATCGGTAGTTTCCGCCAGGAACTGTTAAGATAAAATTGCCACCCTTGAATTTTTGAATTTTATTCTTAAGCGTAATGTGCTCTGATCCAGGAATAAAACCTGCTGGATATTCTTGTTTAAGTCTCGTAACAAGTGCCGTGTCTTTTGTCCATCGTGAGTAGTCATAGTCAATACCTGGAGAGAGCACAAGATAATCAAAAGATACCTCTCCTTCGGAAGTTTTGAGAATGCGCTTTTTGGTATCCACACCTATAGCTGTTGCATTGAAGTAGGTATAGTTGTAACTACGTGCAGCCTGAAGATAGTCATGCGTAATGTACTCAAGATCTACCTTGTCAACGAGCCACAGGTTACTGACGGGACAAGATATAAATTCATGACGTTTTTCAACTAAAACAACATCTGCTTGAGGAGAAAAAGTTTTTATGGTCTTAGCAATTGAAAGGCCAGACCATCCCCCACCCAGAACAACAACTCTAGGATTTGATGTGTCAGGTATGGAGGCTTTGTTGTTTTTTGCTTTCTTTTTGGCAGCAGGGGCATTCTCGCTTGCATAGAGAGATGATGCAAGGGTCAGGCCAGAGAGTGTTAAAAATTTTCTTTTTGAAGAGTCCATAGATAAATAACCTTTATTGTATATAGTAAAATAATAATAGCTACTTGGTACTTATTTAGAGCTTATTGAGTCTGGCTCACTTCAAAGTAGTGTGTGACTTCACGGATGAGTGTAGCCTCTCTTCTTTTTTTGAAATGCTCTTTTAAATCAAAACCTTCTTTTCCGTAACCTTCTTTGTATTCTTTAATAAATGTGGCGTAAAGGTCCTCTTTTATGGCCGTAATTTCATAGGTCACTTTGTGTAAAATGTATTTACCGTTGGAGTATGTTTCTCGAGATTTTTCATTGGCATTGATGCCACCATATCTATGCTCTTTCTCTTGCGTGATATTCATCTCAAGGTGTGCACGAATTGAGGTGACCATATGTTCTAGCTGGACAAGAGGTATGTTGTCCGATAAAGACTCTATGATGGTTGCTTTTTCTTCTGTATATCCCCAGTCTCCTGACAAGGCCAAGTCTGCACTAAAGGTTACCTTGATAAGCTCTTGGATATTGGTATTTTCTTTTAGTCTACTGAATGTTGTCATTGGCTCTCTTTTTTTAGGTCAACTTCGTCCAGTATGTCATACCAGCCCGCCAGTTCTCTTCCTCCCTGTGCTTGGGAAATAATTTTTCCTTCAGGTGTTAGGAAATAGTGCATAGGTACGCCATACTTCTCAAATCCTTCAGGAATTTTATGCTGATCTCTTGACATGTAAAGGAGTACGTATTGTTTTTTCATATCTTCTATGAGTTTTTTGTTTGAAAGTGTCTCTTTTTTGAATCGATCACAATGTCTGCATCGATCAGCACCAATAAAAAGATAGACCAACTTTTTTTCTTTCTTGGCTATATCCAAAGCATTGTTGTAATTGTGTTCCCAGTTGAGCTCTGTTGCGCTAAGCGTTGAGATGACTAAAGAGATTAAAAGCAGAATACCGCCAATGGATAAAATCTTATACATTTTGTCCTCTTTTCATTTTATTGTGACTATTATAGCCCAGATTCCTGAATGCTCTATAAGCTTGATGCCTTAGTTCTATTTTGATATAATATTGTCTATT
>Ga0256844_10000471_pt1 | contig 15588 bp, 17 predicted proteins | sample MusselsmetaG_FD_189100 | JGI IMG/M metagenome (GOLD analysis project Ga0256844, IMG submission 189100) | Mussel associated microbial communities from hydrothermal vent at the East Pacific Rise, Pacific Ocean - Mussels | ecosystem: Host-associated > Mollusca > Shell > Unclassified ... | reverse complement strand
CCCACCTACTCTCATAGGAGATTTAATTTCACTGTTGCGTTCAGTAATTCCTACAGAGGTATTGGTTAGATGTATCTCTCCTAGTTTTAGAGAGTTATAGAGCATGTATTCTGCTAGTTTTTTCTCATTTTCTGTATCAAGTGCCACATATTTAGCATGTATCTCATTTTCTATATAAGCAATTTTAAAATTCATCGACTTAAATACTTTTCCATTGGGATGTTTATATCCATCATGCTCTTTGTCATCAAGGGCGGTATAGATATAAGATTGAAATAGCTTTGCTATAACTCTGCGTATTGGTAAGTTTTTTGTTGGTAATTTGGTTTTTATTGTTAACATGGAGCAATTATAGCACCATGTTTCGACAAAAGATGTCTATTTAGAAGCGTTTTTGCCTCTTAAGCGTTGAATGAACTCATTTTCTAAAATTTTATTGGGGTCTTGCTTATCAACATAACTCCAAAATTCATCCCATTGTGGGTAAGCTTTTTTAAAATCATTGGTTGTAATTCTAAACTGTTTTCCCCAATGTGGGCGACCGTTGTAGTTTAATAAAATTTTATCTATCTCTGTAAAGTAGTTTTGATACTCAGGTTTTCGTCCATAAGGAAAATGTACTTTTGTACCTATCCAACAAGAGTCTACTCCTTGTGTTGGACTCATTAAATAGTTGTCTGCTTTTACAAAACGTACCTCTATTGGGGTATCCACGTAAAGCTCCTGCTCTTCTATCATCATGATAACTTCTTTGAAAACTTTGAAGGTATCTTTTATATCAAAAGCGTACTCCACCACATCTTGTTTTAGAGCATGGGGTAAAAAGAAAGCCCATTCCCCTTCATAGACACTTACGTTGTGTTTGGGTAGAAGAGTTTTGCTCATGAATCTGTTTATTTTAGGGATAAGTGTACGTTTAAAGGAGGCGATAAATAGAATAAACTCATGAAAAAAGTTATTAACAATGAGTCCATAAAAGAAGTACGCTTTAAATTTTGTCCATTTTGAACTCAAAGGCTTTTCTGTTCGGTTTCCAAGCCACACCATAAAGTCATTGGTGTGGGGAATCCAAATAAATTTAAAATGGTCATTCTCTTTTAATAGAGTATCAAACTGGGCTTCTATCTGTTCAAAAGGCATCTTTTTTTCGATGACTTCGAGTTTAAAATAGGGTTCACACTGTAACGTTATTTTTGTGATAATTCCTAATGTTCCTAGTGCAACTGCATAATATTTAAAGAGTTCATCTGAGTTTTGAATAACTTTTTTTTCGCCTTGAGGTGTAATTAGCTCAAAAGTAACCACAAAAGAGGAGAAAATTTGATACTTAATCCCTGAGCCATGATACCCAGTAGAACAAGCTCCTGCAAGGTTGTCAAAGACATTTGTTCCTAAATTAGAGACCGATAAGTTCTCTTTTTTAAGTGCTTTAATAAGAGTTGGCATCATAAGACCTGCTTGAAAAGTAACTTGATTTTTCTCTGTATCTATATGCTCGATGGTAGCCATTTTTTCTAATGAAATTAACACTCCATTATCAGGGCAAAAAATATCATTATAGGAGTGTCCACCACCCACAACTTTGAGTTTAGTCTGATTTTGGTTTGCTTTTTTAACAAGCTCTATTAATTGTGCTTCTGTTTTGGGGAATTTAATATTAGAGGGCGAACAACAAGATGTTTTCGCCCAATTTTGTTTTATAGTTCTAAATATTCTCATGGCGAGAATATATCTTTTTTAACTTAAACTACTCTACACTTTCCATCAATATTTCAATTATGTCTGTCATCGTTAATATGCCTTGAAGTTCATTATTATCTATAATTAGAAGGCGTTTAATACTTTTATTTACCATCATTTTAGCAGCATATTGTACATTGAGTTTTGTGGAAACAGAGACAGCGGGAATGGCTGCGATGTCATAGACATTAAGTAAATCAATGTCTCCATCTTCAGCGACAATACTTTGTAAAATGTTTTTAAAAGTTACCAGTCCATACGCACCATCAGGAGAACTTTTCTCAACAATTACTGAACGAACACTGTTCTCTTTCATTAACTTTAAAGCTTCTCTCACAGTTGCCATAGGCGAGACTTTAACTAACTTCTCTGACTGAGTCATTACATTTTCAACTAACATTTTTGTTCCTTATAAATATTTTAAAATAAATTTTAACATTTTTTTACTAAGACTTAAGATATAAAAGGGCTTTTTAGCCCTTTTATATCATCGACTTAATATCATGTTCAAACTTATGAAGCTCATTTGTGTCTAATCCTGCTACATGACTTAGAGGTAAAGTAAAAATTAAACCTCCATTTGTAGCATCATCTAAGTTTAATTTAACACGAATTGCTTTCATCACTTTCATAGATAATTTTCGAGGAAGAATAAAAAGAAGTACAGAGACATTCTCTTCTAATGTTAGCCCAAAAAATACTTTTTTCTCTTCAAGACCAATATTTTTACCATGAATAATCGTAACTCCACCTGCTCCTGCTTCTTTGGCTACATCGATTGCAGACTCTTCATCTTTATCTTCTATAATAGCTACTAAGGCTGTAAACTTCATCTATTTAACTCCTTGTTGTTTTTCTTTTTCAATTTTTTTAATTTTATATTCAGCATAAATTCCATAACCCATAACCGTTAGCATGGGAAACAGTGAGGCAAATGCAATCAGTCCAAATCCATCAATAAGTGGATTACGTCCTTCTATATTTGTCGCCAAACCAATACCTAAAGCTGCCACTAAAGGGACAGTCACTGTTGAAGTTGTTACCCCTCCTGTATCATAGGCGATTGGTATAATATGTTTAGGAGCAAAATAGGTAAAGACTATAACCAAAGAGTATCCAACAATAATATAGTAGTGAATAGGATCACCCTGAACCAAACGATAAGCACCTAAAGCAATACCAATCGCTACCCCTAATGCTACCACAATTCGTAATACATTTTGCTTGATTACACCATCACTTATCTCTTGTACTTTAATCGCAATCGCTAAAAGTGCTGGTTCTGCCATGGTGGTTGAAAAACCAATCATGAAACCAAAAAGATAAATAAGTAAATTGTTATCTTGACTTGTTAAATCATTCGCGATACTCTCTCCAATAGGAAAAAGCCCCATTTCCAAACCAACAATAAAGGCATAGAGACCCAATATTACCATTCCAATACCTACAATAATTTTAGGTAAGTGTGGTACAGATTTTTTAATAATAACATATTGAAAAAAGAAAATTACTATTAAAATAGGAGCAATATCTTTAATCACACCTAAGAGTTCCAAAAGCATATCTACAAATGAAAAACCTTTGGCTTCTATAACTGTTTTGGTGACTTCTACCACCTCTTGTAAAGGAGCTACTGTTGAAACTTCTCCAAAAGAGTAGACAACAATCCCATAAACCTGAACAAATATCATAGGAGTAAGTGAAGCGAAGGCAATTAAACCGAACCCATCAATAATAGGATTACGACCTTTAATACTCGAAGCCAAACCAATACCTAATGCAGCGACTAAAGGAACAGTAACCGTTGAGGTTGTTACTCCACCACTATCATAGGCTAAACCAATAATCTCTTTAGGTGCAAAGAACGTTACCAAGACTACAATGATATACCCTGCAATAATATAATACTGTATCGGGTGTCCAAGAAGAATACGTAATGTTCCTAAAGTAATTGCAAAACCAACAGAAAAAGCAACTGTCATTCTTAACCAAAAAGCATCAACCAGTCCATGCGATATAAGGGCTGCTTTATCTGCAATGGCAATAAGGGCAGGTTCTGCAACGGTTGTTGAAAATCCTATGGTAAACGCAAAAGTTAATAACCAAAAGGTTGAGCCTTTTTTGGCAAAGTCGATGGCAAGATTTTCCCCGATAGGGAAGATACCCAACTCTAATCCTCTTATAAAAAGTGCTAACCCAACTGCAACAATACTAAGACCAATAACTATAGACATTAAATTATCAGGTATCTCTTGAATGATAAATGTCTGAAAAAATGTTACTACCACAATAATGGGTAACAAATCTTTAAATGAATTAGTAAGGTCTTGTATGAATATTTTTATACTTTCTTTCATGTACCAAGTATACAGATAATCCTATTAGTTTGGAGAATGAATATCAAAAAAATCCTTAAAAGCTCTCATAGATAAAGAGCTTGTTACTTATTATCTGAAATAATAAATAGTATAAAATATAATTAAATTAAATCAATATTAATTATATTTTTTAAATTTTATTTTAAACAGTATCTATTATTAAAGTTGAATACAAGTACCAATACCTGAAGAGGTTAAAATTTCCAATAAAATTGAATGTTCTACTCTACCATCAATGATATGTGCTTTCTTTACCCCACCTCTTAAAGCTTCTATACAGGCATCTACTTTGGGAACCATTCCTCCACTAATTGTACCATTTGATTTTAAACTATTTGTCTCTTCTATTCCTAAAGTCTTAATAAGTTCCATCTCTTTATCTAACACCCCTGGGGTATCTGTTAAAAAAACTATTTTACGAGCATTAAGAGCAATAGCTACTTGACTTGCAGCAAGGTCTGCATTGATATTAAATCCAGGATGCCCAATGGTTGAAGCAGAAGCAATGGGTGCAACTACAGGGATAAAACCATCATCCAGCATGTTGCAAACTATCTTGGGATTTACATTTTGAATAACTCCTGTGTAACCAAAGTTCTCAAAATCTTTAGGAATTGCTTCTAAAAGATTGGCATCTTTACCTGAAATACCAATGGCATTACCACCTTGGTTGTTAAGTAATGAAACAATCTCTTTGTTAATCTCTCCACTAAGTACCATTTCTGCAATACGCATAACCTCTTTGGTTGTCACCCTTTGACCATCAATAAACTTACTTTCAATACCCAAATCATTTAATAAATTGCTAATACTTTTACCACCACCATGAACAATAATGGGTTTCATTCCTACTGTATGAAGTAAAACAATATCTTGTGCAAACTGCTGTTTTAAACTTTCAGAAGTTTGAGCAGAACCACCATACTTGATAACAATCTTTTCATTTCTAAACTTCTTAATATAAGGCAATGCCTCTAAAAGAGTTTTTACCACATCTAATTTACTTTTCATAATTATACTCTCCAATGTAGTTATCAACTTTTTCTAAAATTTCATTTTGAATCTGTAAGTCTAACTGCATAACTGAAAGGGGTAACTGAAACCCTTGCATTTTAACTTCATCTTTCTGTGTTACTAAAAGAGAAGTAGCACCAAGAAACAACATTTTCTCTTTTAGTACCTCTTCATCAAAGTAAGCATGGTCTTCTAAGAGATATTCTCCAACAATATTTTGGGGTAAAAAAGGCTTTAAACGTTCAGGATTAGAGATTGCTGTAACTAAAAGCATTTTATCACTCTCATTTTTCAACGTTACAACCCTTTTAAAATCACTATTTTCATAAAGATTTAAATTTGAAAAATATTTAGAAAAATAAAATTCCCTAAAAGGTCCAGCAGGAAAGGGCATGTAATTTTTAATGGTTTCAGGAAAAAGTAAAATTTCAAATTTTTTAATATTAACCCTATTGAATCCATCATCTAAAATAATAACTTTAGAACCTCTACTAATCGCTAAAGCAATAGCTCTCTCACGATTTTCACTAACCATTACAGATGCTTGATTTAAAGAGAGTGCCATTAACATTGGTTCATCTCCTGATTGAAAGACATCTGTTAAAATTTCACCATGATGACTTACTTCAACCAGACCTCTACTCTCTCGTCCATAACCACGAGAAATAACTGTTACATTTTTATAACGTGAAGCTAAGGCAATAACAAAAGGAGTTTTTCCACTTCCTCCAACAGTTAAATTTCCAATACTAAGAATAGGGATATTATAATTCTTTTTAGAACTAAAAATTCTTCTGAAAAACATAATGGTAGCATAAAGAAGAGAGAGAGGAGAGAGGAAAAGAATCAAAACCCAATGAAGTATATTAGGTTTAAAGAAAAGTCTCTCAAAAAAAGAGACTAAACAGGTTAGAGGGTTGGGCATTAAATATGTGCTGCGGCTACTTTTTTAACAGCATCACACACTCTAATTACCTCTTCATCTGTCAATGAAGCATACATTGGTAGAGACATGACACGTTGGAAACAACCTAAAGCAACAGAGTAATCAAATACTTTCATTGAATATTTTTGTTTATAATACTCTGTTAAATGTAGAGGCATGTAATGAACAGAGATAACAATGCCCTCTTTTTTAAGTTCATTAACAAAGTGGTCACGGTTTTTATCAATTTCTACAATATACTGAGTAACAATATCTCCATGTGAGAGTGTTGGTAATTTAACATGATGAACATCTGCTAAGAGTTCATTATACATTTTAGCGATATGTTGGCGACGAATCAATCTTTTGGTTAATGATTCAAAATCAGCCAGACAGTAAGCTGCCTCTAATTGACCTAAATCATATTTCCACCCAATATCAACCACATCATAAATATAATTAACATTTCCGTATTCATCACGAATTCTACCTTTCATTCCATGGAAACCTAACAGATGAGCTCTCTCACTGGTCTTAGGGTCATTAGTAACAAGCATTCCTGCATTAATCAACGAACTACATAAGTGTGGTGCAAAAGAGAAAATTGTAATATCTGCTCCAGTATTTCCAATATATTCACCATTGTACTCTGCACCCATTGCATTGGATGCATCTTCAATGACTTTTACTTTGTACTGTTTAGCTAAAGCATATACTTTTTCAAGGTCAAGAACATGTCCTGCCATATGATTAATAATGATAGCTTTTAACTTTTTACTTTGATTTTTTTCTAAGGCGACTTCTAATTTAGTAAGGTCAATATTGTAGTTTGTACTTTCAATATCAACGAAGATTGGTTCTGCATCAAAATGTCTAACTGCCTGAGGAACAGATGGGAAAACATTAATACTACAGATAACTTTATCACCTCTTTTAAAATCTAAAGCACACATAGCTAAATGTAACGCAGAGGTTCCACTACTTGTTGCTATTGCATACTTACAGCCTATAAATTCTTTAAATGAGTTCTCTAATTTTTCAACTTTTTGATTATCAGAAAATGTTAGAACGTCATCTATATATTGTTTTGTATTATCTTGAATTGAGGGTTTAAAAAACTCTATTTTATTTTGCATATTTTTTCACTTTATTTATTTTATCCGATGATTAGTATACTATATTTTCATTAAATTTTGTGTTAATTGGAAATTTTTTCTAACAAAATGTGTTTTTTTATATTTCATTACACGTAATATTCCCTAATTTCTTCAATTCAAGACATGAAAACCCTGCTTCTTGACGTGCTTCAACATTGATATGAGGTCGATGCTTTGCCAATAGTTTATATTTTTCAAGTATTTTAAAATAGGTGCTATAGTCTAATTTTTCTTTATCACATAAATATTTAAACCATTTATCACCTTTATAAACATGGACTATCTCCTCTTCATAAATTGTATCAAGATGTTCCATCAATTTTTTAACCAGTGGTAGCTTACGTTTATTGTCAAGCTTTTTTATAATTTGAGGATTAACATCAAGTCCACTCGCTTCATAATAACGAGGAATAACTGCCATACGATCTAAAATATTATGTGCTGTATGTGTGGAAGCATCAAAAAGACCACAATGTACAGGGAAAGAACCGTAAGAGAAGCCTAGTTCAAGTAGTAAGTCATTAAGCATCTTATAATGTCTAATCTCATCTAAGGCAACATCCAACCAATCTACTTTATAAGCTTGAGGCATTTCTGGAAAACGATAAACAGCGTCAAGAGCTAAATCTACTGCTGAATACTCAATATGAGCAATGGCATGAACCAAAGAAGCTAAACCTTCCTTGGTATCGAAGTCTTTACGTGTTTTCAGTGCTTTAGGCTCAACAATTGTACAACGCCTATAATAAGAAGGCTGTTCAAAGAGGAGAGGAGAAAACCCTTGGGAGGATATAAATTCATTTTGGCTACAATACAAAAAACATTGTTGCGTGAGTAATTCTTTGGTTTGAATACAATCACTTTTGATTGCTTCTTCTAAAATTTTATATAGATTCATGCCATAATTATACCAAAGAGAGAAGGAAAAAAAGAGAGAATGGAAATAAAAATTCAACCCATGGGTGCAACCCAGACCAACTGTTATATTGTGACGATTGATAACAAAGACCTTATTATTGATCCAGGAATGAATGCTACAACATGGGTATTAAACAATACAACCAATCCCATTGCCATTTTAAATACACATGGTCACTACGATCACGTATGGAGTAATGCATCATTACAAGAGAAATTAAAAATCCCTCTCTATATTCCAAAAGACGATGCTTTTATGTTACAAAAATGTCCTTTAGGTCAAAATCCACCCAAAACAACTGCTGATATTTTAATCAATGGTGATGAGCTTATTGAAATAAAAGGCATTAAAATTCAATATCGTCACTTTGCAGGGCATACACCAGGAAACTCTATTATTGAAATTAATGATGTATGGTTTTCAGGAGATTTTCTTTTTCAACAATCCATAGGACGTTGGGACTTTCCATTCTCTTCAGGAGAAGCAATGGTTAAAAGCTTAGAAAAGGCGATGAAAATTGAAGGAGATTTTACGGTATATCCAGGTCACGGAATGAGTACAACCTTAAAACAAGAGCAAAAAGGAATGCCCATGTGGCGAGACTATGTCAAAACTAATTCTTAAGAATTAGTTTTTTCATAAGAAAATTTATAGCCTCTTCTTCTTACAGTATGAATGACTTGAAAGCCTAAAATACTCTTTAATCTTTTTCTAATTTGATTAATCGCTACTTCCACAGTATTATCACTAACATACTCGGGTTCTTCCCACAGTGCATTAATAATTTCATCTTTTGAAAATACTCTATCTTCACGAAGTGCTAAATAGGCTAAGATATCAAAAGTTTTACCATTAAGAGAAACAATCTTATCATCATACTCTATTTTTTTATTAGCAATATCTATGACTAGCTTTCCAACATCTATCTGTGTTCCAAAAAGTTTTCTCATATTTGATAGAACTCTAACAGCAATAAGCTCTGATGAATCAATAAATTTGACAATTACATCATCAACACCTAAACGGAAAAGAGGTATTTGATTTTTTTCATCATGAGTTAGAACAATGATTTTCGTCTCTCTTTTTTTCTTCTTTACTTCATTACTATATTTCTCTAATGTATATCTTTCACCTTCGTCAACTATTATAATAAGCTCATAGTGTCTAAAGTCTGTAAAATTTGTAGCGTCATATAAATCTCTTGCACTATCCACGATACAGATAAAATATTTTTCAAGTTCAACCTCTAACTCTTTTATGAACTCATCATCAAAACCAATGGTTAATATTCTCATTGTTATCCTAATCTAATATATTCTATTTGTGTTCAAGGTTATATCAAAATTAGACTTATTTAAGCATAAAAATAATTTTTAATATTTTTCAAACATAAATCTATAAGCTTTATATTTTATTTAAAACAACTTATATTTGTTTAATTATACCTTATTTTTCACTCATTTGAAAATAAATTTACATTTTAGTCTATTTTCTTTAGTTTTTTAGCCTTTATATAGACTCTTTTAGGTGCTGGGTAGCCCTCTACCGTTTTATTTTGGTCATTTTTATCTAAAAAGTCATCTAAAGATTGTGTTTGAATCCATTCTGTTTTACGTTGTTCTTCATGTTCAGTTTTAACAATATCTAAAATTTCTATCTCTTTAAACCCTGCTCTGTAACACCAATTTTTTAAAGCAGAAACAGTGGGAATAAAATAAATATTGCCCATTTTCGAGTAACGATCACGTGGAGTTAAACAAACATCTTCTACACCATCTATCATAAAAGTATCTAAAATCAATTCTCCACCCTCATTTAAACCTTTAAATAAAGACTTTAACATTCCAATTGGATCGGCTCTGTGGTAGAGAACTCCTAAACAAAAAAGTGTGTCAAACTTATGTTCATAAAACTCTACATGTTCAATACCTAAAAGTTCATAAGTAATACCACTTTGCATAAAATGGTCTAAAAATTTAAATTGACAGTAGGTAACAGCAGAAGGGTCAAAACCTATTAAACGTTTGGGTTTATCTTCCATCATCTTAAAAAGATAATAACCATTATTGCATCCTATATCTCCGACTATTTTGTCTTTAAGATTAAAATGAGGACGAAGCAAATCGTATTTTAAATTACTCTTCCATTCACTGTCTATAAAAGTTTCAGAGACTTGGAAAGGACCTTTTCTCCAAGGATGCATTAATTTAGCACTGTTATAAATATTTTTTTCATCACTAGGGGTCAAGCCCTGAGTCATTATTTCAACAGTATCACCAAGTTTAATTTCTATAGCTGTAGGGGAAGGGAGAGCCAAAATTGCCTCCCAGTAGGGTTTTATATTTTTCCAGTCAAGGCATTTTAAACGCTCTTGACGTAAAACATTAAGATCTATTTTTTGCATTATTACTTAACAATAACCTTTAGCATTTTCTGTTCACTAAGAGGTCTATCAGCAGTTGCTGTCTTTGTATTTTCAATTTTGGTAACCACTTCTTGACCAGAAACCACTTCTCCAAAAATAGTATATCCACCGTTTAGAAAAGGAGTTGCTTTAGTAGTAATAAAAAATTGACTACCATTGGTGTTTGGTCCATGATTTGCCATTGCCAATAAAAAAGGTCTGTCAAATACAACATTTGCAGCGTGTTCATTCACAAACTCTTTCTTCCAAATAGACTCTCCACCCCTACCTGTACCTGTAGGATCTCCACCTTGAATCATAAAGTCTTTAATAACTCTATGAAAGATAAGCCCGTTAAAGTAACCATTTTTAGCATGTGTTACAAAATTTTCTACAGCTAAAGGTGCAACTTGTGGAAACATTTTAAGAGTAATATCACCTTGATTTGTTTGGAGTACAACCAAAGTCGCTGTCTCTTTTTTCACATCTGCCGTAACTGATGTTGTTGGGGTATTTTGAACAGAATTTGCTGATGTTGTATTACTTTCTTTTGCATTACAACCTGTAAATACCATTAACAGTGTTACTACTGATGTCAACATTATTTTTTTCATATATCACTCTCACATTTATCTATTTTCAGTTCTTTAAGTAGTTTTGTAAAAAAACTTCCACCTACCCTGTGTATATCATCATGAAATTCAATAGCAATCCCATGTAAATCAGCTCTATCTTTTGAAATTTTTTCAAAAATAAATGGGGTCATCCCTGTTTCAGCTTTAATTTTATCGATTGCATCCACAACTTCTTGTGTTAATACATCGTCATTATCAAAAATTAGACTTAATGTCTCATAACGCTCTTCCATTCTCATATGGGCTGTTATTTTTTTACAATTATCACTCACGTCTTTACCTTGCATATTGAATTTCTCGTTTTTCACGAATCACATTGACTTTTATTTCGCCAGGATATTGTACCTTATTCTCTATCTCTTTTGCAATCTCTTTTGACAATAAATAGACATTATCATCGTCAATTTTTCCTGCGTCTACAAAAACACGAATTTCACGTCCTGCGTTAATAGCAAAAGCATCAATTACCCCCTCTTTTGAAAGGGCAATACGTTCAACCTCTTTTACTCTTTTTACAAAACTCTCTAAAACTTCTCGCCTAGCACCTGGTCGTGAAGCACTTAAAGCATCAGCAGCACAAACAGCTGCTGATTCAACACCATCTGGCTCTTCATGTCCATGATGTGCATAAATCGCATTAATTACAGTGGGATGCTCATCGTAACGTCTACACACTTCTACGCCCAAATCAACATGATTTCCACCCTGCTCTTGAGTCAATGCTTTACCAATATCATGAAGCAGACCTGCTCTAAGAGCCAATTTCTCATCTCCACCCATTTCAGCAGCCATAACTGCTGCTAACTTCGCAACTTCAAGTGTATGAGCCAATGCATTTTGTCCATAACTGGCACGGTACTTCATCCGTCCAAGAAGCTTCATTAACTCTTCATGCATAGGAAGTAGTCCAAGCTCAATAACAATATTTTCACCATCTTCTAAGATTTTTTGTTCAAATTCATCTTTTACTTTAGCATGAACCTGTTCGATTCTTCCAGGATGAATTCTTCCATCTTCAACCAGTATCTTAATGGTTTTAGTAGCAATCGCTCGTCTATAGAGATTAAAGTTAGAAACAAGAATTACCCCTGGGGTTTCATCGATAATAATATCAACACCTAAAAGTTGTTCCAGACTTTTAATGTTACGTCCATCTTTACCAATAATACGACCTTTATGTTCATCACTGGGTAAATTTACAATATTAATAAGTCTCTCTCCTGCAAACTCTCCTGCGTAACGTGTAACGGCTTGAGATAAAATATAATTTGCTTTTTTCTTTGCCTCTTGTTGGGCTATTTTTTCCTGTTTTCGTACACTTAATGCCAACTCTAACTTTGACTCTTCTGCAACTTTTTCTAAAAGATGCTTTTTAGCTTCTAACTCTGTCATGGAAGCACTTTTTTCAAGCAAAGAGATTAATTTATGTAACTCTTCTTTCTTTTGCCCCTCAAGAGAAATTAAGTAATTCTCTTTTTTCTCCAAGTTTTTTTTACTTTTATGAAGCTCTTTCTCTTTTAAACGCAACGCTTGTCTCTCTAGCTCTAAGGCAGTAGTCTGCTTTGTTACCTCTAACACTTTGTCTTGAAATTTTTTATCAGAAAGAACCTCTTTCTCTTTTATTTCAACTTGTGCTTCATGTAAAATATGTTCTGCTTCATACTCAATAGCTGACGCTTTAGCCTTGGCTTCTGCTTCTAAATGGTTAAATTGTTTTTTATTTTCATTACGCATAAAAAGATAGGCTATACCTATACCTAAAAGCACAAAAATAATATCTGTAACTATATTCTCTATCACTGTTTCTCCTTTGTAAAGAGCCTAAATCCTTGATTTTATAGTAAAAAAATTCTTTTAGGGTGTCAAGTAGTAATCCCCCTTAACATCATGATCCTCTGTTATAATTTCAGAAGAGATACAACGTTCACGTCCAACAAATACAACTTCTCTAATATACTTATGATTTTTTTCAAAAAATCTATCGTAAAATCCTTTTCCAAATCCTATACGTCTAAATGTACTATCTGTCCCAATTATGGGTACTATCGCTAAATCTATTTTCTTATTATAATTGTTTGATTTACTGGGTTCTTTTACACCAAATTTTTTTATTTTTAAAGGCAGTCTATATTTTACCAAGCTAAAGCTTTTACCTACCATAAATGGAACTAAAACTATTTTCTTCTCTTTTCGTAGCTTAATTATTAAACTTGAGATATTAATTTCTATTTTCAAAGGAATATAAAGCATTATTACTTTAGCATTTACTGACTCTATTATCTTTGACAACTTCTCTATAACTATTTTGTCTAATTTATAACTATTATTCTTCTGCTTTTTTCTAAGCTTTGCTATACATTTTTCTCTAAATTTTTGTTTATTCATCATCTTATACTTTATATTTTTTTGATATAATCCCTAAAATTTACTTATAAAAGACCCTATTTAAGAATGAAAAATAATTTTTATATACTTTTAACACTAATATTTATATTCAATGCTTGTGAGGCTGATACTTTAACTAAAAAACCTCCTATAGAAACAGAAGCAATCAAACAGCCCATTCAAAAAGAAAAAGAAAATCTAAAACAGAGAGAAATAGAAATCACTGTTCCCCCTAACAAAATTCCTCAAAAGGAATATACCTTCACCTTTAAAAATTTACAAGATAAAAAATCTTTAATTAAGATGGAAAATGACATTTATACATTTAAGAATATTAAACAACCCATTGTCATGGTTACCATCTTTACCACATGGTGTCCTCCTTGTAGAGGACAAATTCCACACTTAACCAATTTACAAAAAAAATTTAAAGAAAACCTCTTTATTTTAGGTGCATTGGTCTATGATGACATCAAAGAGAGAGAACTGAAAAAGTTTATTATTGCAGAAAAAGCACTCTTTTTTATCTCAAAAAGCCAAAAAGAAAATTTAAAATTTACAGAGATGATTACACCAAAACTAAGATTGGATAAAGATTTTCCCATGCCTCTTATGATTCTATTTTTTAAAGGGAAATACTTTACACACTATGAAGGAAGTATGCCCGAAGAGATGATAGAGAGTGATATAGAGCAACTCTTAGAAAAAATAGAAGAAACAAAGAAAAATTAAAAAAGGTCAGAATGTTTAATATATTAAAAAAGGTTTTTGGAAGAACCAGTAAAGCAATCAAAGAAGTAGCCCCAACAAAAAAAAAGAGTATTACCAAAGATGAATTTGAAGATATTCTTTTAGAAGCAGATGTCAATTATGAAATAATTGAGAAGTTCTTAGAAGAGTTACCCAATAAAATAGGCAGAATTCATGCCTTTAACTCTATGATTTCAGTTTTTCAATACGATGTAGATTGGAAAGATGAAAAGAGTCAAAAGCCTTTTGTTGATATGATTATTGGGGTCAATGGAGCAGGTAAAACAACCACCATTGCAAAACTGGCACGACTCCATCAAAAGAATGGTCGTTCTGTAGTATTGGGAGCTGCCGATACATTTAGAGCTGCTGCCATTGAGCAGTTAACACGATGGGCAAAAAAATTAGATGTTCCTATTATCTCTACACAACAAGGGCATGACCCCTCAGCTGTCGTCTATGACACCATCTCTTCTGCTATTGCAAAAGATGTTGATCATGTACTGCTCGATACAGCTGGAAGATTGCATACCCAAACAAATTTAGGTGAAGAGCTAAAAAAAATGGTTCGTATTGCAGATAAGGCTTTACCAAATGCACCTCATCGAAAAATGCTTATTTTAGATGGAACACAAGGAAGCTCTAGTATTAATCAGGCAAAAGTCTTTAATGAACTAATAGGAATAGATGGTATAATCATTACAAAGTTAGATGGAACAGCCAAAGGTGGTTCAATACTCTCTATTGCATATGAACTTAAAATGCCAATTTATTACATAGGAACAGGGGAACAACCCGATGACCTCATTACTTTTAAAGCCAATGATTATGTCAATACTATTTTAGATGAGATATTTATTTAAACCACTCTTTTCTCTTCTTGTCATTTTACTTACTTCCCTCTCTCTGCTTTTACTGCAAGAGAGAAAAGTATTTGATGTTCAAACTTTAGTCCATATAGACCCAATCCCCCAAACAAAACTACTTATCAAACGAGAGAAGTATCTTGAAGCCCAAGAGTATCTTACTTATTTTATGGCATACCCTTATGTTAAAAACAATCCACAAAGCACTCTACTACTAAAAGAGATTAAAACAAAACGTGAAAGTTATGCCTATCAACGTGATAAATTGATAGAGGGTCTTTTAAAAGGAAAATCAGATGAAGATATAGGAAAAGCTTCTGCCATTGCTTCTGATTTTTTATTTATTGGCGATATTCGAGACCTCTCTATAGAAGGTTCACACTATTATAACGACGAAAAAGTAGACAAAGTAATT
>Ga0256844_10000470_pt1 | contig 15594 bp, 16 predicted proteins | sample MusselsmetaG_FD_189100 | JGI IMG/M metagenome (GOLD analysis project Ga0256844, IMG submission 189100) | Mussel associated microbial communities from hydrothermal vent at the East Pacific Rise, Pacific Ocean - Mussels | ecosystem: Host-associated > Mollusca > Shell > Unclassified ... | reverse complement strand
TCTAGGAGTCTATGGTGCTGCTATTTTTACTAAAAGAGGAAATGAAACAACCGTACTTTTTGCATTAATTGGTGGGTTTTTAACGGTTCTTTTCCTTCAACCTTATATATTGGGAAATATTATTGATCTAAAAGTAGATTTTGCTGTGATGATGATTCTTGGGACATTGGTCTCTTTTCTTATTATGATGTTAGGTACTAAGGAGTTAGCAGATGAGCAGTTGTAAAAAGGTATATATCGTAAGTGGAGCAGGACTCTCAGCAGAGTCAGGTATCCGAACTTTTAGAGATACCAATGGTCTTTGGGAAGAGTATAGTATTGAAGAGGTCTGTTCTGTTAGTGGTTTTCAATGTGATCGTCAAAAAGTTTTAGATTTTTATGATGAACGAAGAGCAGATATTGAACAAAAAGAGCCAAACTATGCCCATAAAAGGTTGGCTGAGTTACAAAAATCTTATCCTGATAATATTGTATTGCTCACACAAAATGTAGATGATATGTTGGAAAGAGCAGGCTGTGAAGAGGTTATACATCTGCATGGAACGTTAACTGACTTGCGTTGTGAAGAGTGTGAAACTGTTTTTCCCATAGGTTACAGTAGTCAAGAGGGAGTCATGTGTCCTGCTTGTGAGTCCTATAGTATTCGTCACAATGTTGTAATGTTTGGTGAGGCTGCTCCTGCCTATATTCATCTTAATAAGCTCTACAATCAAGCCGAATTGGTTGTGGTCATTGGAACAAGTGGACAAGTTATTGATACGGCTTATATGGCACAGTTGGTTGGAAATGCTATTTTAAATAATATTGATATAGATGAAAACCATGACCAATACTTTGCTACAAAGTTGTATAAACCAGCTACAGAAGCTGCTGATGAGATTTATGATTTGGTGGAGAAGTTTATAAAGGGCTAAGAGAGATGATTAAATCATCATCTCTTGTTTAAGCTTCTCTTGGTTGAGCTTTTTTATAAGTTTTACAGAGAGTTCACCGTAACGCTCTTCGTCCATACTTAATTTTTCAAGTAGAGGTGCTATTTCATCGTCATTTGCCCAGCAGTTTAAAACTTTAAACTCTTTTTTTGTCAGTTTTACTTTGAGTACAGCTTTTAGCTCATTTTCATCTTTTAAAGGAGTAATAAGTTTTCTAATATGATTCTCTACTTCATCACGTAGAGGGGTTGCTTCGTCTAATATTTCGTTGTTTTGCATTTATCGTTCTCTTTTATTTTCAGTATAGTCGTTATCTATGCATTCTTGCATTTTTTTTCTAAGTTCCTCATACCAGCCTTTGTTCTCTTTTGAAACTTGAAAAGAGTCCATGTAGTTAATATGTACCGTAGCACTGTGTGCCGTTCTGTCATGCTCATTAAGTAGTTGTTTACTGTTGGTAATAACAATGGGTTGAACTGTAAGTTTCAACTTTTCAGCAATGATTTTTGTTCCCCCTTTAAACTCTAGTAGAGCTTGTTTATCTGTTCGTGTTCCTTCAGGAAAAATTGCTACGATACGGTGCTTCTTTTCATTGCTAGTGGTCTCTTTGATGTCTCGTAGAAGTTTTACTAAACCCGTTTTGTCTTCTCTGTCTACTTGTATCATTTTTGGTAGTTTTAAAACATAACCAAACCAAGGAGCATCAAAGAGTTGTTTTTTTGCTACCCATCTTAAGTCAGCATCTTGGGCTGCTTCAAGTGAGACAATATCAATGATACCTTGATGGTTAATAATGTACAAATCAGCTGTTTTATCTTGTTTCCCTTGTGAAACTATTTTACCACCAATAAGTAGCATAATAAGTCGGTTACAGTAGTGTAGAACAGTTGGACGGTTTTTTCTAAATATTGCCATTAACGGAACCATGATCCCAGCTGCTATGAAAGAGATAACAGCTGCACCATAGTAAAATTTAATTTTCGCAAAGATCTTCATGTTTAATCCATCCAACAGTACCATGTTTGTATTCAATTTTTACAAATTCATTTCGTTCAGCCAGTTTTGTTGTTTTGTATCTTTTATCAATATGAATACTTGTTGTACTGTTTGAACTAGGTACAATGTAAAGAGGTGAGCCTTCTTTAACACAAACAGTTGCTAGTGCTGTGTAAAATGTAAGTAAGACAGCTGCAGCAATAACGGACATAATAAGGTAGAAGAAGTCACGTTTCCAAAGAAAAAGTAATGCAAATAAAACTGTTAAAAGAATTAAAGTATATTTTTTCAATGCTTCAAAACTATCCTCTTTTGGATTTAAATCAGTTTGTGCTGCAACAGAAGCATCTTGCATCTGTATAGGAATATTCTTCTCTACAAAAGTCTCTTTAATTGTGTCAAAGTAGGTAAAAGTAAGAAGTTTTTGTTCAACGGGTAATACAATGTAGTAGTGTATTTCCATTTTAGAACCATCTCTCTTTGCATTTTCGACACCATCTTTGAGTGCAGAAGGAATGTAGATGTCTTCTAGGTTCGCATCATGTGCTTCTAACGCAATGGCAATGAGATTAGTAGTCTCATCATAGACAGAAACCTGATGGTTCTTAATTTTTAAACCTGAAGCAATAACCCCTGAGAAGTTTTTACTCTTAGGTAGTTTTTTAACGGGAATTTTAATACCTGAAAGTTTTTTCTCTTTTTCATTGAATTTTACAGAAACTTCTGAAATCTTAAAGACTTTCTCTGTTGTTTTAAAGTAGAAAGTATAAAAAGTTTTAGACCCATTACGAATAATAACGGGTTCTGTCAATATTGGTTTCTTGTCACCTTTAAATGTAAAATGAATTTTATTGTTTGATGTGCTGTTGTTGGCTAAAAAACTAATAGGAAAAACTTGTTTTTCATATACTTTTTTAGGAACATAACTATACTCTACATCTCCTGCAAAAAGGTTTACAGTAAATGTTAGAAAAAAAGTAATGTAGAGTAGAGCATATGAGGGTAAGTTTTTCATTACGCAATGAGTCCTTCTAGCATTTTTATGCCATCGTCTGAACCTAAGATTGTCTCTAATGCACGTTCAGGGTGGGGCATGAGTCCAAATACATTTTTTTCTTTGTTACAAACACCAGCAATAGAGGTAACAGAACCATTAACTACAATTGGTTCACCTTTACTGTCTGAGTAGCGAACTAAAATTTGTTCATTGGCTTCAAGTTCTTTAAATCCTGCTTCATCAATGTAGTAGTTTCCATCTGCATGAGCAATTGGAATGTTGAGTACTTCATTTTTGTCACATTTTTGTAAAAATTCATTTGAGTTGTTGACTACTTTTAGTGTTTGAAACTTAGAGATAAAGTGAAGACCAATGTTTCTTTTTAATGCACCAGGAAGTAGACCAACTTCAGTTAAAATTTGGAAACCGTTACAGATTCCTAAAACTTTTCCCCCATTGTTTGCAAATGCCATTACAGCTTGCATGACGGGTGAAAACTGAGCAATAGCACCTGAACGTAAGTAGTCACCATAAGAGAAACCACCAGGAACAATAACTAAGTCAGTGTTATCTGGAAGATTTGTCTCTTTATGCCATACTACTGTTGTGTTACATCCAAGTTTCTCAAAAGCGTATTTCGTGTCTAGGTCACAGTTTGTACCTGGAAATTGCAAAATTGCTACGTGTTTCATTATACCAACTCGATGGTGTAATCTTCAATAACAGTATTTGCCAAAATATCTTCAGCCATTTTTTCAACTTCTTTTTGTGCATCTTCTCTGTTATTTGATGTCAATTTAAGAACAATTTGTTTTCCCATTCTTACATCTTCAACACCTTCAAAATTCATTGCATCAAGTGCATGATGAATTGCTTTTCCTTGAGGGTCAAGTACGCCATTTTTTAAAAATATATTTACAATTGCTGTCATTATTTGTTCTCTCCGAGTATTCTGTTTAAAACTTCTTCATAAGCTACTTTTAGTCCACCTTGACCTTTTCTAAAACGGTCTTTGTCCATGCTTTCGCCTGTCTCAATGTCCCAAAATCTGAAGTTATCAGGGCTAAGCTCATCAATCAAGATAATGTTTCCATTTAAATCTCTACCAAACTCAAGTTTAAAGTCTACAACATTAAGTCCTTTGTCTGCAAAGAAATCTTTCATAATAGTGTTTACACGTCTCGCCATAAAACGAATGTAGTCAAGCTCATCAGTACTGTTTACCAATTCCAAAAGAAGACAGTGTTGGTCATTAAGTTTTGGGTCACCCAGTTCATCGTCTTTGTAGTCAAACTCAACAAGTGTAAATGGAAGTACTTTTCCATCTTCAATTCCAAGGTTTCTACTTAGTGAACCTGTCGCAATATTTCTTACAATAACTTCAATGAGAATAACATCACATTTCTTATGTAACATGTTGTTGTCATCTAACATCTCTACAAAGTGTGTTGGAACACCTTTGTTATTTAGCACCTTAAAAAGTTCAGTTGAAATTTTGTTGTTTAATGCACCTTTTCCCTCTTCAGAAGATTTCTTTTCACCATTAAAGGCTGTTAAGTCATCTTTGAATTCAGAAATAAGAAGAGTTTCATCTTCTGTATGCCAAATTTTCTTTGCTTTACCTTCGTAGAGTAATGCTGTTTTTTCCATTATTATCTAGTCCTTCTATTAGTTGTTTGTAATCATAAGTGCTTTTAGAATGTCTACACCTGATTTTAGTTGAGAATCTTTGTAAATCTGCTCTTCTGTAATAATAGTTTTATCTTCTTCGTCAGATTTTTTCTCTTTTTTACCATCTACTTTTTCAAGTTCACTCTCTAAGTGTTTTTGTAAATCTTTCTCTTTAATAGAGATTCCCTCTTCAGCTTTTTTTATTTCACCGTAAGAGACTTCTACATCTGGAGTTACACCAACAGCTTGAATGGTTCTTCCACTTGGTAAGTAGTAACGTGCAATTGTAAGACGTAAAGCTTCATCTTGGCTAATTGGCATAACAACTTGTACTGAACCTTTACCAAATGTCTTCTGTCCAATAACTACAGCTCTTTTGTGGTCTTGTAATGCACCTGAAACAATCTCAGAAGCAGAAGCTGACCCACCATTTACTAAAATAACCAGTGGTGTTTTAGTATCAGTGTTTTCAAAAGTTGCATTGTATACAAGGTTCTCTTCTGCAATTTTACCCTTTTGACTAACAATGGCACCTTTATTAACAAACATATCTACTACACCAATCGCTTGATTAAGAAGTCCTCCAGGGTTATTTCTTAAGTCAAGAACAATACCTTTCGTATTTGGGTGTTTGTTAATAGCACTTTTCATACCTTGTACAACTTTTTGGTCAAAAGAAGTTACACGTAGATAGAGAATATCATCACCTATAGTTTTTGAATAAACAGATTGAATTTCAATAATATCTCTAATGATTTCAATTTTTAATGGACGTGACTCACCTTTTCTAACGAGTGTTAACTCAATTGGAGTTTGAGGCTTCCCACGCATAATTGAGACAGCCTTGTCAATGGTCATACCAATGGTAGCCTGTTCATTAATTTTTAAGATAATATCACCAGCTTTAATGCCAGCTTTATCAGCAGGTGTTCCTTCAAGAGGCGCAATAACTGTTAAAGCACCATCTTTCATACCTACAGTAATTCCTAGTCCACCAAACTCTCCATGAGTCTGTACTTGTAACTCTTTTGTCTCTTTTGCATCCATAAAAGATGAGTGAGCGTCAAGGTTAGATAGCATACCTTTAAGTGCATTGTTGATAATATCAGAAGCGTTAATGTCATCGACATATTGTTCTTCGATTAGTTGCACAATTTTTGTAAATTTTAAATAAGCTTCAAGTTTTGAAGTCTGAGCACTTTGAGGCTCGAAATTGTCAGCTTGTGCAGAGGTTGCAAAGATTAATGAAGCAGTTACTGTAGAGATAAAGCCTAGAAGTACTGCCTTTTTGTTTTTTAATATCATATAGTTGCCATTTTTCCCATCGATTTTATAAGAGCTATATTTTATCTAAAATTGATAAAAGTACAATGATATTAGATGGATGTTACTTTATAAATGTAATAAATAAAGCTAAAAAAAGCTACATTGCGACAAAAGTTGCATTTCTTTCTAGTTTTTTACAATAGAATGATGTTAGTAAATTAATTAAAAATAGTAGGATATAGATATGAATATTTTAGAAAAATTAACACACCAGATGAGTGCTTCGATAGAGTCGGGTGTCTCATTAGCATTACATAATAAAAACCAAGAGGTTGACCCCTCTCATATGATTTGGGGATTACTTAGTAATTCTAATTCATTGTTACACCAAGCATTTAATAAAATGAATGTGGATAAAGCAGCAATTGAGTTGGAGGTTAAATCTGTTGTTAATAAACTTCCAACTGTCTCTTCTGTTACAAAAGAGAGCATTCGGCTTTCTCAAAAACTGGTAAGTACTTTACAAGCTGCTGAGGGTGTCATGACAGCCAATGGGGACAAATTTCTTTCTGTAGATGCTTGGCTCATTGCTAACATTGAAGCAGATTTCATTCAAGATACTATGGGTAAATATGTAGACCTTCCAGAATTAAAAAAGACTTTAGAGTCTATTCGTGGTGGAAAAATCATTGATTCTCAAACGGGAGATGAATCACTTGAGGCTTTAGAAAAATATGGCGTAGACTTAAACCAAAAAGCAAGAGATGGTGAGCTTGACCCTGTTATTGGGCGAGATGAAGAGGTACAACGAATGATGCAAATTTTAATTCGTAAAACCAAAAACAACCCCATTTTAATTGGTGAACCAGGAACAGGTAAAACAGCTATTGTTGAGGGCTTAGCACAACGTATTGTTGACAAAGAAGTACCATTAAGCCTTCAAAATATGAGGGTAATCTCTTTAGATATGAGCCGTCTTATTGCAGGAGCGAAGTATCGTGGTGAGTTTGAAGACCGTTTAAAAGCTGTGGTTGATGAGGTAAAAGAGAATGCCAATATTATTTTATTTATTGATGAAATTCATACCATCATTGGAGCAGGGGCAAGTGAAGGTAGTATGGATGCTGCAAACATCTTAAAACCTGCATTGGCACGTGGAGAACTCCATACCATTGGGGCAACCACACTTAAAGAATATCGTAAATATTTTGAAAAAGATACAGCACTACAGCGACGTTTTCAACCAGTAAAAGTAGAAGAGCCAAGTATTAACGAAGCTTTACAGATTTTACGTGGAATTAAAGAGCGTTTAGAGTCACACCACAATGTAACCATTACTGACTCTGCTTTGGTATCGGCTGCGAAATTGTCTGACCGTTACATTACTGACCGTTTTTTACCAGACAAAGCTATTGACCTTATTGATGAGGCAGCAGCAGAACTTAAGATGCAGATTGAATCTGAACCAACTGACCTTGCAAAAACAAAACGGGCATTGGCAACACTGCTGGTGGAAAAAGAGGCACTACTCATGGAGGAAGATGGAAAAAATACTACTCGTCTAAATGATATAGAGAAAGAGTTGGCTGACTTAGCAGAGGAGAAAATTTCTTTGCAGACACAGTTTGACAATGAGAAGGCTGTCTTTAATGATGTGGCTATTATAAAAAGTCAGATTGAAGAGTTAAAAACAAAAGCAACTTTAGCTGAACGAGAAGGTGACTTTACAAAAGTAGCCGAGATTCAACATGGTCAGATTCCACAGAAAGAGCAAGAGCTAAGCTCTCTTGAAGAGCGTTGGAAAAACATGATGAAAGAGGGAACACTACTTAAAAACTCTGTAGATGATGAGATGATAGCCTCTATTGTAAGCCGTTGGACAGGTATTGCTGTCAACAAAATGTTGCAGACAGAAAAAGAAAAAATCTTAAATGTAGAGAGCATTTTAAACAAAGAAGTTATTGGTCAAAACGAAGCCTTACATGCTGTGGCAAGAGCTATTAAACGTAACAAAGCAGGATTGAGTGACATGAACCGTCCCATTGGTTCGTTCATGTTCTTAGGTCCTACAGGTGTGGGTAAAACACAGGTGGCTAAGACCTTGGCAAAGTTTCTGTTTGACTCTGAAAAATCACTCATACGCATTGATATGTCGGAGTACATGGAGAAACATGCAGCCTCACGTTTGGTGGGAGCTCCTCCAGGTTATGTGGGTTATGACGAGGGTGGACAACTAACAGAAGCTGTCAGACGAAAGCCTTACTCTGTTGTGTTGTTCGATGAGATTGAAAAAGCTCACCCAGATGTGTTTAATACGCTGTTGCAAGTACTAGATGATGGTCGTCTAACTGACAACAAAGGGGTGACCATTGACTTTAAAAATACCATTATTATTATGACATCAAATATTGCGTCTGATAAAATTATGGAATTTGAGGATAGAACTGAGAGAGAGAAAGCTGTTAATGATGAGTTAAAAAGACATTTTAAACCAGAGTTTCTAAATCGTTTAGATGATATAGTCGTCTTTAATCCGTTAGATTTAGAAGCCATTACGAATATTGTTGATATTTTATTTGCAGGAATTGAAAAAAAGTTAGCTGCAAGAGAGATTAAAATTTCTTTAACAGCAGCAGCAAAAGATTATATTGCAAAAGTTGGTTTTGACCCTATATATGGTGCAAGACCACTCAAAAGAGCTTTGTATGATGAGGTAGAAGATAGACTTGCAGAACTCATTTTAGAAGACAAAATTGTTGAAGGTTCAAGCGTAGAATTTGACATAGTAGATGGAGAAATTGCTGTACGAGTAGAGTAGGTTTTCCTACTCTACTATAAAGTAAAAATTAATCTTCTAAAAAGTCTAACTCAGTGTAGGCTTCATTGTAGTTCTGTCCGTTTAACGCACCAAACATTGCTTTCTCTTTAAACTCTTCCATAATCTCATTTGGCACTAAGTCTGTCAGTTCAACATCTTCTTCTAATGCTTTTGTTACTGACTCATAAATAAGTGTAAAGTACTTGTCTGCCTCATCTAAAGCTGTTTTGTCGGTAATGAATCCATGTCCAGCGACAAGGTTGTCCCACTCTTTCTCACGCATCATTTTAATGGCTTCAAGTTGTCCCATAAGTGAACCATCTCGGTTTGAAGTGACACGACCATTCATCGCTAAATCTCCTGTAAAGAGAATCTTACGTTTTGGCATATAGAGAAAAAAGTCTTTTGGGGTATGTGCTTTGTTTGGAATGGCAATAAACTCAAACTCTTCACCACCAATGGTTTTGCTAATGCTCTCTTTTGGGGTTTCGTCAAGTTTAACAATCTTTGTCCCTTTAATGGCATTGGCAGGAAGTTTCTCAAACATTCTGGTTTTGTCTCCAGCTTTATAGTTGGTGTTTACAAGTTCAGGACCAATAAGTGTTGCATTGAACTCCTCTTTGTAGAAGTTGTTTCCTAACCAGTGGTCATCGTGGTCATGAGAGATAAAAACTGTACTTACAGGCAAATCAGCAATCTTTTTCATCGCTTCGTAAGATTGACGTGCATATTCATAAGAAGGACCTGTGTCAAGAAGTACATAGCTGTCGGCTGTTTTAATCCAACATGAGTTAGACATTGCTCCAGCATTTTTAGTAGATGGTCCTTCGAGAAGTCCTAAAAAACACCATACATTTTCAGAAACTTGTTTAGGTTTTAACTGATAGTCAAATGGAGCTTCTGTTGCTGTTACACTCTCCATCTTCTTTTCACTGCTTTCTATTTTTTTACTACTTTTTGCTGTCTCATTCGCTTCTGATTTTACAGGAGCATCTGCTTTCACAACTTCTTGCATTTGTTGAAAGGTCTCTTGTAAAATTTTACTAATTTTTGATGGTTCATCTGCTTGTGCCATGGTTAAAGAGATGGTAACAAGTGACAATATAATGGTTTTTTTCATCGAATAGTTCCTTTTTTTATTTGAGTGTATGGATGCATTATAGAAAACTTTCTACGATTAATAACTTTTTATGGAGAAAAGTTTTTTGTGAAGATTAAAGCGTTTCTCTTTGATACATATTACAACAACCCTCGAACCTTCTGCAAATCTAAAAACACCTCTTTTTTCAAAGAGGGGTTTTTCAACAAAAAGTTTGGATGATAAGTAGGTACAATGGTATGCTTCTCTTTTTGTATTACCGTTCCTCTTATCTCTTTTAACGCTGTGGTGTCGTTGGTTAAGTAGTGGTAGGCTTTCTCTCCAAGCGTTACAATGACCTTTGGTTTTACCAACTCAATCTCTTTAAACAGATAAGCCTTACAAGTATGAAGTTCTGACTCATGAACCTCTTTCGATGCCAAAGGATGACACTTCAGCAAGTTTGTAATGTAGACCTTAGAACGTGGAACACCTAAAACTTTTTCAATCATCGCTGTAAGCATCTCACCCCCACGACCTAAAAAAGGTTTGCCTTCGTTGTCTTCTATTTCAAGTGGTGCATCGCCCACAAACATGACTTCTGCTTGTTCATTCCCCTCTCCAAACACTACATGGTTTCGACCTTTTGAAAGTGAACAGAGGTGACAGTTTTGAGCTTGTTTTTTGAGTTCACCCAAGTTGTTTGGCAACTCCAATGCATTTTGCTCTTCGCCTGTAAAGGGTTTTTCATCGGTATATTTGTAGCCAAGCTCTTTAAGTTGATAAAGCTGTTTTAAAAGCAGGGCATTTTGTAAGTTTTTCATACGACAGATTCTCCTGATATATAGAGTTTATCTACAGCGTTGGTATGAATAATGGTTTGTAAAGCAATACTCTCTAAACTTGATGGTGTATCGGGTAGAGTAAGCAGAGCAAAGTCAGCATCTTTTTCTACTTCAATTTTCCCAGAGTTCAAGTTAAAAATCTCTGCTGGTGTAGAGGTAATAGACTGCACAAGCAAGTTTGCCAAATTTTCAAGTGGACCTAGATGGTGTAACATAAGTGCAGCTCTAAGTTCATCTAAAATGCTTAAAGAGTTATTAGAACTTAACCCATCGGTTGCTGTAGTAAAAGGCATATCATTCTCTATAAGGTTTTCAATGGGCAAACGACCACAACCCAAGAAACGGTTAGAACGAGGACAGTGAGCAATGCTGTGACCTTTAGAAGCCAAGTAGTCTAACTCCTCTTTTGTTGCTTGAACAGCATGAGTAAAGTGTGTAGGCACATCGTCAAAACTCTTCATAAACTCTTCAATGTTTGTGACAGCTACGGAGCTGTTAAAAAACTTTTGGAAAAATTCTAAAAATTCTCCTAAACTCTTTTCTAACCATTGTCGTTCTGCTTGTGACTCCAAAAAATGAGAAGAGAGAGGAAGACTCTCTGTTTTTGCAACATTAATGGCACGGTTCAAAACAATAGGATGAACCGAGTAGGGTGAGTGAATGGCAATAGCAGGAATGATTCCTTCGTTAACACATTTTTTAGAAGCATCTAAACGCTCCAAAAAGTCCCCATAGAGCATGTCAGCAGTGGTGGCGTTTGAGCCAATGAGTTCGTTAAAGAAGATGACCTTTTGAGGTGTTTGAGTACAGACTTCAAGCTCTGTCCCAAAAGAGGAGATTGCCCCAAATGTGGTAATGCCCGACTTCATCATGCTTTGGCATTCGTTCATCATCACTTCATTGTCACAAGCCCCCACCAACTCCTCACGGTTCTCAATGACCGAGTCCAACCAAGGCATAAAAGAACCATATTGCAGTGTGGTTTTGTTCGCTGAAAACTCCAAATGCACATGAGTGTTAATAAACCCAGGGTAGAGTACAGAGTTCTCTTCTGTCTCTTCTATTGTTGCGTTTGGGTAGAGTTTTTGTAAGTTTTCTAAAGTGTCAATGGCTTCAATTTTTTCTGTAAAAGCTACAGCCATATTTTCTTGAAATCCATTATTTAGGTAGATATAGTTTGGGTTTATTATTTTCATTATTGGTCACACCTACGAGTTTTATTTTTTGAATTTTATCATAAAAAGGAAGGTTGTCGAGTTAGAAGAGAGAATTAACCCTCTTCTTTTTTAATGTTTTTATTTTTTGTTAAGGTTTGTAGTTCCCGTCTACACCGTTTAAAGTATGTTATTTAAAAATCTCTTTAACACAAATTTAACAAAACTATACTATGCTTTTACAAACAAAGGATATTTATGGAAAATATAGATTTGGTTCTTATTATTAGTACAGCATTTTTAGGAAGTTTTGGTCACTGTATTGGTATGTGTGGGGGAATTGTAGTTGCTTACAGTAGCTCAAAAATTGACCAAGAGAGTTCTCAGTTTCAGCAGACATTTTCTCACTTGTCTTACAACTTTGGACGGGTAACTACTTATGCCATTTTGGGAGCTATATTTGGTCTTATTGGACAGGCTGTTGCCTTTACACCTACTACAAAAGGAATACTTTTTCTATTGACAGGTCTTCTTATGCTTCTAGCAGGTCTCTCTCTTCTTGGAAAGTTTAAGTTCTTAAACTCAGCAGAGTTCTCTTTCTCTAAGTATGCATGGTTTCAAGACAGCTTTAGAGCATTACTCAAAAGTAAATCGTACCGTTCGTTCTTTCTTTTAGGAATGTTAAACGGCATTATTCCTTGTGGTTTGGTCTACTCTTTTGCCATTATGGCTGCTGCAACGGCATCGCCACTTTGGGGTGCTGTGGTCATGGCATCGTTTGGTTTGGCGACCATTCCAGCACTTTTCTTTTTGGGGTCAGTTACAAAGTTCTTACAAAAAGGTTCACTTAGAGGTGTCATGATGAAACTGGCAGCTTTTCTAGTGGTTATTTATGGTCTTTTTACCATGTATAAAGGGTACAACTTTGTGGCACATCCAAACCAAATGCAAGAGATGATGGACAGCATGAGAGAGACTCCTAAAAATGGAAAATGTGGAGGCATGAAATGTGCTCCTGGGAAGTGTGGGTAGGGTTGGCTTCAGCCGACGTATATTATAATGACCCATGAAAAAAATAAGCCCAAACACTTCATGCCCTTGTGGTTCTAAACTCAAATACAAAAAATGTTGTCAAATCTATCATAAGGGTGCTTTGGCTAAAACAGCACTCTTACTTATGAAGTCACGATACACAGCTTATGCTGTTGGTGACTCTGCCTATATTGTTAAAACAACCCATCCAAACAACCCCGACTTTAGTGACAATGTTAAAGAGTGGAGAGCGAGCATCGATGAGTTTTCAAGAGTTACCGAGTTTTTAGCTTTGGAAATTTTGGAGTTTAAAGAGGGAGAAGAGGAGGCTTTTGTTACGTTTAATGCAAAGCTCTCTTCTGGTGATTTGTTAGAAAATAGTCGTTTCTTAAAAGTCGAGAACAAGTGGCTATATGAGTGTATGGTAGAAGAAAATTTAAAGCTTTAACACAATATATAAGCAACCATAATCGTGGTTATAAGTTATTCTTTGTGGAAATAGTATACGCTTAATTTACATTTGAAGATTTTTTTTCTAATAACTTATTTATTGTTATGAATACTTGCTACAATAGTGAAATTTGATAAAGGAATAGCTATGAGTCTTATTTATGATTTAATTATTGTTGGTGGAGGTCCTGGTGGCATTGGTGCTGTTGTTGAAGCAAAAGAGTTGGGGCTTGAGAAGGTATTGCTTATTGAAAAGACCGAGAATCATTCTCATACCATTCGTAAGTTTTACAAAGACAAAAAGCGTGTGGACAAAGATTGGCAAGGTCAAGCTGTTGAGCTAGAGGGAAATGTTGATTTTGTAGATGGAACAAAAGAGAGTACTCTGGACTACTTTGACCATCTTTTAGATGATGAACTCATAGATAGTAAATTTAATTGTGAAGTTCAAAAAGTAATAAAGAGCGATGATATTTTTAGTGTTGAGACAAGTGATGGAACGTTTAACTCTAAAAATATTATTGTCAGTATTGGACGTATGGGAAAACCCAATAAACCAAGTTACAAGATTCCTGCATCGATTCGTTCTCAGGTAGGTTACAACTTGGACAAGTGTGGCAATGGTGAAGAGGTCTTGGTTATTGGTGGTGGTGACTCAGCTGTGGAGTATGCTTGTGACTTAAGTGCCACAAATAAAGTGACATTAACCTACAGACGAGAGAGTTTAGGAAGACCTAACCCTACTAATCAAGAGATGATAAAGGAGTTCTCTAACTCTGGAAAAGTTACTTTGAAACTGGGTATGGATATTGAAAATGTAGAGAGTGAACATGGGAAACTTCGCATTAACTATGTGGATGGAACTCATGAACTTTATGACCGTGCTGTCTATGCCATTGGGGGTACAACTCCTAAAGACTTTTTAAAGGCGTGTGGTTTTACACTAGATGAGAAAGGTGAACCGATTTTTGACAAAAACTATGAGAGTGAAACAGAAGGACTCTATGTTGCAGGAGACATTGCTTTTGCCTCAGGTGGAAGCATTGCCATTGCCCTTAATCATGGGTACAGAATTGTTAAACACATTTTAGGAAAGTAGCGTTTAACGCTGACCATGATGCACTTCTCTTTTCTCTACCCCATCGCACTGTCACTACTGCTTCTCTTGCCCTGTTTTGTTTGGTGTAGAAAAAAGGCAAAAATACTCTATTTTCCAAAAGAGGAGTGGCTACCTAAACAGAGTTTTATTTGGGACAATCTCCTTTTATGGGTCATGAGTATCTATGCATTACTTGTAATAGCGTTGGCTTCTCCTTTCTCTTACAGTTCAAATGCCAGTTCCCACAAAAAAGGACGAGACCTAGTGCTGGTACTTGACACCAGTGGCTCAATGGCAGAGGAGGGCTTTAGCAAAGAGAATGCCTCTTTGAGTAAGTATGATGTCTCTGTTTCTCTGGCAAAGGCGTTTATTGAAAACCGACATGACGACAATGTTGGGTTGGTGGTTTTTGGTACGTTTGCTTTCTCTGCCTCTCCTTTGACCTATGACTTAAAAGTACTCAATGAGATGTTTGAGCTTATGAGCGATGTAGGTATTGCAGGGACAAGTACAGCCATTGGCGATGCTTTGGTTCAAGGAGTGCATACTCTAAAGTCAGGTGAAGCAAAGTCTAAAGTGCTAATCTTACTTACCGATGGGGTTCACAATGCTGGAAAAGTATCTCCACGAGAGGCTGTCGCGATGGCAAAAGAGCAAGGGGTAAAGGTATACACCATTGGCATAGGTAAGAGGGCAGATTATGATGTTCCTCTGCTTACGAGTATTGCTAAAGATTCAGGAGCAGAAAGTTTCTTTTGTCAAAACAGTAAAGAGCTGGAAGCTGTCTACAAAAGCATTGCAGAACTAGAGCCAAGTCCCATTCGTTCAGAGCAGTTTCTTAACAAAAATGAGCTCTTTGTCTACCCTTTGAGTTTAGCAACCTTGCTACTCTTTTTTCTAATATTACGACATGAGGAGCAGTAGATGAGTTTTCTCTATGGTTTTTTTCTCTGGCTACTTCTTCCTTTGGGGGTCTATGTTTTTAGAAGCAAAAAGCAGAGCTTCTCTCAGACTTTACGTTGGGTGGTTTTGGCACTACTCATTGTTGCTCTCTCCAGACCTGTTTTATCTCAATCGACCTCATCTCAAAAAGTAATGGCACACTCTATTGTTTTTGCGTTAGATTTGTCTCTCTCCATGATGGCAGATGATATCTTACCCACACGAGCCGAGGCAAGTAAGGCAACCATTAGAAGTTTTTTAGATTCAAACGAACATGAACAGGTAGCACTGATTGGGTTTACCATTAATCCTCT
>Ga0256844_10000469_pt1 | contig 15603 bp, 13 predicted proteins | sample MusselsmetaG_FD_189100 | JGI IMG/M metagenome (GOLD analysis project Ga0256844, IMG submission 189100) | Mussel associated microbial communities from hydrothermal vent at the East Pacific Rise, Pacific Ocean - Mussels | ecosystem: Host-associated > Mollusca > Shell > Unclassified ... | reverse complement strand
CTTTAGCTAGTGTAAAGGATTTATTGTCTTAATATGAATATAAAAGTTACAGTTTTACTTTTTTACTTTTTCAGTCTTTTTTCTTTTGCTGAAGAATTAGTATTGTCAACACATAAGATAGTGGTGTATGGACAAAAATATCTTGATACAGTTACTTTATATGATGTTCTTAGTGTGGATACTAAAAATCCATTGGTATTTTGGAAGGAAGATGAACCACGTATTAAAGATAAGCTTATACCAACACTAGAGGCAACATTAGAAAGTTTTTATGATTCTGAAGGCTTTTATGATGCAAGCTTTACAATAAATGAGACAAATAGTAGTGTAAAGATAGAGATAAAAGAAAATAAACCAGTGCTTGTTACAGAGATAAATATCAGCAGTGACTATGCTATCGGTTCACTAATACGCCTTAAGAAAGGTAAAATTTTTAAGGCGAAGGATTTTACTTCAACTAAAAGTGATATTATTGAAAAATTACTCAATGAGGGATATTGTTCTTACCAGTTAGACACGAAGGCATATGTGGATTTAGATAAACATACTGTAGACTTAAAGTACACACTTCAAAAAGGTGAAATTTGTACTTTTGGTGAAGCAAATATAGTAGGACTTAAGAGTATCGATAAAGAAGTTATCCTCTCGCGTGTAAGAGCAAAAAAAGGTGAGCGTTTTGATCCTAAGAAAGTACAAGAGACGTATGCTGGTATCTATTCGTTAAACAGTTTTGATGCGGTACAAGTGAATGTAGATAGAAAATTTTATAATGTTGTGCCTATTGATATTACTTTAAATGAAGTAGAAGCAGCTTACCACTTTGAGGGTGGTATAGGGTATGATACATACATTGGACCAAGAGTGCATGCTTCACTTATAAAGAAAAATTTCTATGGCAATGCGCAGCAGACAGGGTTAAAGCTCTCATGGTCAAAAAAAGAACAGCTAGCTGTTGGAGAGTACTATAAACCAGCACTCTTTTTTCTTTATGATTATGGGATAGATTTTGGTACACAGTTTGGATATTCTAATTTAGAATTTAGAGGTTTTCAAGAAGAAAAAGGGTTTGGTAAAGCCTACCTAGAACACAATGAAGGACGTCTAAAACTTAAAGCTGGTCTTGCGTTAGAAAATATTGACATCACTGCACAAAATAATCTAAAAGAAAATGAAGATTTGACACAAGCAGTCAGTGAGGGAACATTTTTACTCTTTTACCCTTATATAGACGTGGTTTATGATGCCAGAGATGATAAACTAAATCCTAAATATGGATATTATCTGTCAGGCTCTTTAGAGTATGGTGTTGATTATAAACCTAATGCAAGTTCATATATTAAAATGTTTTTGGAGGGTCGTTTGATTCATACTTTTAACAAACTCACTTTAGCCACTGTTGCTAAAGTAGGCGTAGTGGATGAAAAAACCAATGCATTACCTGAGTCAAAACTCTTTTTTGCAGGTGGATCCTTTTCTAACCGTGCCTATGGATTTAATACTATTGGTGTTATAGAGTCATCAACCTCAGATAGTATTCGAGGAGCATCTAGTTTACTTAATGTATCGCTTGAAGCAGATTATCCCTTATGGGGTAAGCTTTATGGAGCACTCTTTACTGACAATACTATGCTCAATGATAACAGTTATGACTTTTCAGGTGATGTAATAAGTTCTGCAGGTCTCGGTATGCGCTATATGACACCTATAGGGCCTTTTAAAATAGATGTAGGCTTTAATGTCAATAAACCTTCACAATATGGTATTTCATTTCAAATAGGACAGTCATTCTAATGAAAAATTTATTACTTTATGGACCACTACTATGGTTACGTAGGATTATCCTCGTCTTATTGGCTATTTTGATTTTTTTAGGACTTTTACTTTTTTTTGCAGCCAACTCTCCACTTGCGATGAAAAAGGCAATAGATGCTTATGCAACGGATTATAACATTACTTATGATGCCATAGAAGGTAATGCGTTGACGGGAATTAAACTAGTAATGCCACGTTACAAAAATGGAAAAATAGCAAATAGTATTCAATTAAAATGGAACCCTAATACCCTCGCAACTAAAGTCATTACGGTGAATAAACTTTATATAGAAGAGGGGAGTATAGATGTTATAAAAGGACTGGTAGCTTCTTTTTCATCAGAAGATAATGAAACGAATACAGAGAGTAGTTTTGATTTTACTGTGGATGCGGAAGATATAGATATCTCTTTATCATCTTTTACACAAAGTGGCATCACTATTTCAAAAGCAGTATTAAAATCTGATGCATTGATCTATACACAAAATGAATTTAGTATAGATAATGTGGATTTTAAATTAGAGTCCAATATTACAAATATAGCTTTACGTGGAAGTATGGAAAAGCAAGTTGTAACGTTGAATAATTTGAGTCTTGATGATGTAAATATCTTAGCACTTATGGCACTGTTTTCTTCTGAAAGTAATACAAGTACAGAAATAAATGCAAGTAAAGAAGAGAAGAGTCCTAGTATTTTCATACCTAAAATGCTAAAGGTGGACAAACTTTATACGCAGATACTTCCATTTGAGTACGATCCTATAAAAGTAGAACAAATCACACTGAGTGCATATGATGTAGCTTTTGATGTAGAACAGTTAATCTTGGAAGATGCTACTTTAGACTTGAATGCTACAACAAACCTTAGTAATATAGTCTATAAAGGTAAAGCCCAGAATAATCATCTCTTAGGCAATATAAACCTCACCCCCAATAATAGACTTTATGAACTTTATGACTTACCTTTACGAAAAGAGGCTATAGCCAATATAAGTGTGGATTTCAATGCTTCTACTAAACGTGTTATCGCAGATGTTAAAGCTAAGGGTAAACATGTCTTAGTAGGGGAAAAGGGTGAGTTTAATATAGATATAGATAAATTTATTTCACATGTAGTGTATGAAATTAACAGTTCTAGAGTTAAAGCCAATTCACAAGCGACGGTGAGTACACCTTACTCCAAAAATATTGCCATAACCAATATATTGATGTTTGATAATACCATATCATACAGTGGTGAGGTAATAGCAAAAAAACTTATTGGGTTTGATGCAAAGTATGCTAAACCATTTGAAGATATAAAAGTTATTTATAGTGGTGATGAAAAAGGTATAAATACAATACTCAGCAGTAAAGCACTCAAAGGTACCTTTGAGTCTAAAGATTTTAAAAGAGGAGAAGTGCACCTAGAGACGACAGTTCCTATAATGGTAAGTGAGTTTGTTGAACTTCCAAAAGAATTACAAGATACCAAAGTTAGTCTTATCGTCGATGCGCCGTTAGACTTTTCGAATCTTTCAAAGATTCTGGCAAAAGTAAAACTAGGTTCAAATGTTGTGAATGCAGATGTTGAGTTGGTTTATGGTAAAGAGATAGTCGTCAATGGTAAAATTGACATACCTAAAAACTCTCTTTTAAAGGCATATAGTTCAGATGTTAAGTGGGAAGCACTAAGTCCTATAGATACCAATGTGAAATTTTCTAATGAGTCACTAGGACTAAGACTTAAAGGAGAAGAGTTAGATGTCAATGTGCTATATGGACTTAATGAAGGTAAGATAGAAGGTAGCGTGAACTTAGGTGGATTGGTTACTCATATAAGTGGAAACACAAAACAGACACTTAAAGTCAAGACGAAGTTAAAGTCTATGTCGTCTTTAAGTCAAAGTATAGAGAAATTTTACCCTATAGATGACTTGCCTCCTATTGAGGGTGATATAGATGCAACTTTACTTGTCAATAATATGGAAACAGCAACTTTGAAACTTACTGCGCCCAAACTCATTTATAAAGCAGATAAAAAAACAAAACATAATATAGAAGATGTCAGTTTGGTTGCTAAAATGGATAAAGATAAATTGCTTATTGATTCCTATAAAGGAACGTTTAATAATCAAAAGTATTATTCAACCAAGCAAGCACGTATCACACTAGGTGATACGATAGATGTCTCTAATTTTTGGATAAATGATGAACTCCTCATTACAGGTAAATACAGTACAAAAACAAAAAAAGGCACCTTTGTTGCAGATGCTAAGAATTTTCATATTAAAGACAAGGTGGCAGATATACAGACACAAATGCATCTTACAACATCTATAGATGGTAATGATACTTCTGTCATAGGAAAGGTACTTCTTCTTAAAGGAAAGATTACACCAAACCTGCAAGGCGGTAAATCTTTTGCTAGTGATAGTGATATTATTATACTCCAAGAGCTTAAAAAGGCAAAGATAAGTCCATTTATGGATAACCTTACCCTTGCCATTCAGGTAGAAACCAAAGATGCATTACGTCTTCAACAAGGGGCTATGAACATACGTTTAAAACCAGACTTTACCATCAATAAAGATAAAAGTACAGAGCTTTTATACTTAGGTTCCGTAGAATTGATAAAAGGTAGTACATATGTATTTCAAGAAAAAAGGTTTGTCTTGGGTAAAAGTCTAGTCTATTTTACAGGGGATGTAAATAAGCCATCATTAGATATTAAGGCAAATTACAAATCGTTAAATCATTTGATTACCATTGCTATCACAGGGACACCAACTGCACCAAACTTGAAATTTTCTTCAAGCCCCTCACTAAGTCGTGAACAGATACTCTCAGTGATACTCTTTGATTCTGAAGCAGGAGGTGATGCACAAAGTGGTAATGATATGATGAAAATGATGGGAGGTGCCATGGCAAAAGCAGCACTCTCAGACGTGGGAGTTCAAGTCGATCACTTGGCTTTTGGTGAAGGAAATAGTGTGGAAGTTGGTAAAAAACTAAGCAAAAAAATGACAGTGATATATATTAACGATGAAATACCAAAGGTAAAACTCAAATACCAACATGGAAAACGTACGGAAAGTGTCATAGGTGTAAGTGAAGAGTCTCAGTCAGTTGATATTATTTATAAGAGGGATTTTTAGAATTAGATAAGCTTTATAAATTTATCTCCACATCAACACAGCATAGTGGTGACGAGAGAAATATTTAATTGGCAATAGCTTTTGTTATATTGTCTAAAGCAGTTTTTGTTTTTTTAAGTATGGTTAAACATTTTTTATCGGTGATGTTATATTTTAATTCCCAAAGTTCTGGATTAAAGTAACTAATAGTTGTTTCACCTTTATCATCTGTTTTAAATAAAATACGTAATGGTAAGTCTATACCTAAAGATGGATTACATTGCATGAGTAGTGTACCGACTTTAGGGTTCCCAAAGATGACTACGGTATCTGGATTAAGTTCAAGACCTATTTTTTCAGCATTATCTTTATGATCAATAGTTGAAAAATGTGTTAATCCTTTGGTTCTTATGATAGTTTCTAATTTATGAACAGCTGTTGATACATCATTTTGACTTTCTATAGTTGTTAGTATGTCAGTATTTTGGCAGCCGACTAATGTTAATGTAAGTAAAGTAATATTTATTATTTTATTCATACCGTATCCTTTATATATAATTATGAGTGTGCTTGTTCTGGTGCTCCGCCTGTATGCAGCGTATCTATGATTTTTAATGTTCTCAGGTCAATCTTTAAAAAGTTACCATCTTGTGTTGCAAAGGTATAGAAATACTTCCCATCTTTACTAATATATGAAAAATGAGGTTGTAACAGATGCTTCGTTTTAGGATCAAATTTATGATGACTTATAGTTAAGTGTTTTTTTACAGTAAGTTTATTCATATCTATAATTGTTATATTTGGATCAAAGTGATTAGTAATAATAGCTAAGTTATATTTTTTTGAAAATTCAACATGGGCTGCACCTAATTTTGCTTGTAGAACTTTTACTACTTTCATACTACATGTGTTAATAATATATACTTTTCCATCAAAAATAGGTACAATTAAGTACTTACCATTAGGTGATATACCCGCATGATGTGTTGTTGGATTTATACTATTTATGCGTTTTGAACTTTGTGTAAAGTTAATGGTGCGACCTTTTTGGGCAGTACCATTTAATGGATTAAAAAGAAGTTCACTTATAAATGGAGATATTTTTTTAGTTAAATCACCTTCACCTAGTGCATAAAATGTAATTAAATCCTTTTTTGTACGTATGGTATTAATTCTTTCAACGGCATGTATGCCTGTTGGAAATTTTAGAGTATTAGTGTTTTTAAATGAAAAGCCCTTGTTATTTTTACTCACTTTATATATTTTGAGTTGTTTATTAACTCTATCTATAAGAGCAAAATGATTTTCATCAAACCAAAAAGAATGTCCGGTCGCAGCACCAGAACCTGCATTAGAAGTTAATTTCGTTTTATCATAATTTTTACGTTGTCCCAGTGTTTTAATGACTTTATTAGTAGTCACATCAATGACATCTACAATAGGCATATTTTTTGCAGATAAAAGTTGTAATTTATATTTGTTATTATAGGCGCCGATTGCCCGTGGAGCATGATCATTTAGAGGGATAGTTTTTGTAATATTCTTTGTAAAGTTTACTATATCAAAAGAGTTTGAGTTTTGCGTTCGAATATAAAAATTATTACTATTCCCCGCTCTATCTATTGAATGTGGGTTTGTTCCATCAACATTTATTTCTTCAAAATCCATTGTTGTGGTGTTTATACGTAGTGCACGATTTTCTCCTCCCTCTTCTGGGCGAGGATCAACATAGTAAAGTATATTCTTTTCATGACCCAACTCAATATTAGTATCTATGGGAATGATTGTATTTCTAGTTGTTTTATCTAATGATAGAGAGATATTATCGATAAGACCAGAACCTCTTATTAAAAAGGCATTTATTGCTATAATTTTATTATATGGTTCATATTTCTTTAAATCCTTATCTAGATTTCTTGTAAAAGTTTGCCATGTATTATTCTTAGATTTAGATCCCAATCCAATATGTATATAAGATCCATTTTTTATAGAACCTTTACTAGAAGATGATGGGGTATAATATAAATATTTAGCTCCAAATGAAGTTATTACTCTTATATAAATAGCAAAATTTTCATTAAATTTCATTTGCCATCTTAAAATTGTTTCACTTGTATTATTCCAAGATCCTAGCCTCCTTTCTATATTACCAAACATATATCCATTGGATGTACTGGCTCCATCTAATTTAATAACACGGCCATGATGAGTACTATCACATATATTTGTGATCTTTGCATTTGATGGGGAATTGTCATATACTTTCCATCCAATTGTATTCTTATTCTGTGCATCTTCATATATGGTTGCATAGATATTAGTTGTTAGTAATATTAACAATAAAGTAATAATTTTATTCATCGAAATCCTTATGTCCGTTATGATTCAAAATATTATACTCTTTGTATTACTTGAAGATTACCTAAAAGTGGAATGCTACCTATAACCTAGAGATACTTCCTGCAGGAATGCAAATAAATTATGTTTATGTTGCTCAGGTTATATACAGGAATTTCACAAATAATCATCAATGAATTAAGATATTAAATTCTTAGTAAGTCATTGGCATATTTTTTAAGAGAGTCTCCCTTTAAAATCCTCATATCCAAATTCTCGTACTACTTCAATACCTCCATTTGTTCTTCTTATAGCTATACTAGGAAGCTTCACACCATTAAAGGTGGTCGCCTTAACCATAGTGTAGTGCATTTGGTCACAGAAAATAACTTTATCTTTTATGTTTAGAGGCGTATCAAAGCTGTAGTCTCCCATAATATCCCCTGCTAAGCAAGTGTTACCTGTTAGTCTATATGTATATGGTTTCTCTCCAGTTTTTGTTGCATTCAACACTTCCGCACGATATGGCATAATGATAGTATCAGGCATATGGGCTTCTGCAGAGCTATCTAAAATGGCGATATCCATACCATTATGTATAATATCTAGTACTGTAGTGATGAGGGTACCCGTCTCCCAGCCTATGGCTTCTCCTGGTTCTATGTAGACTTGTACATCATACTTAGATTTAAAGGTATTAATAAGTGTTATGAGCTTCTCTACATCATAACCTTTACGTGTGATGTGATGTCCTCCTCCAAAGTTTATCCATTTCATTTGGGGGATATACTTTCCAAACTTCTCTTCAAAGTGTAAGAGTACATTTTCTAGTGCATCAGCACTTTGCTCACATAGCGCATGAAAGTGTAAGCCTTCACACATGTTTAAGATGCTTTCATCAAAGTTAGAAAGTGTAGTTCCCAAACGAGAATTAAGTCCACATGGGTTGTATATCTCTTTAGGGGCTTCTGAGTACTCTGGGTTTACCCTCAACCCTAGTGAAAGCTGAGGATTAATAGATTTTGCCTTGTGTGAAAAGTGTTTAAATTGTGTAGGAGAGTTAAATACTAAGTGGTGAGAAATTGTTGCTATCTCTTCAAGCTCTTCTTCTTTAAAGGCAGGAGAGTAGGTATGTACTTCTTTAGCAAAAGTTTCATGTGCAAGTTTGGCTTCATGTAAACCTGAGGCACAACAGCCGTCTAAGTAAGGTGTGAGTATAGGAAAACTTTTCCATAGTGCATAACCTTTAAGTGCTAAAAGTACCTTAGCGCCACTTTGTTCTTTAATATATTCAATAATCTTAAGATTTTGAGTGAGTTTTTGCTCATCTAGTACCCAACAAGGAGAAGGTAAGGAGCTGTCCGTTATTATATCCATAGAGAAAGTATAACAAAGTGATACTTTAATACCATGATTGTGAAGGGGAGCGAACTATGAGTGAAGAGACAAAAAAATCCAGAAGACCAAGCCTACGATTTAATGAATCTGATATTAAACTGGCACTATCTGTGATGAAGAAAATGGAAAAGCCTTTAGAAATTATGTATTATTTAATGGAAACAGAACGTGAAAAACCATTTGTAATTATTTTAATTTCAGCAGAAGATATTAAGTTGAAAAAGTTGCTTAAGTCTGAAAAACGTGATACAGATTTACTTTTTAGAGTCAATAAAGTGCAAAACCTATTTGCTCTTATTTGTCAAGAAACGAAAGTAGATGGTGGCTATAGGTTTGCCGAAAGGCTATTACGCTCATTAGTTTTAAATAATGCAAATACAATTTATTGTTCAGAGATGGAAGTACGTTCGACTAAGTATGATATCAAAGATGTAATATTTAAATCAATAGAAGGTTATGCTGATGCTAAAAAAGAGGAAAAGGAGAATGAAATCATTTTCCGCTCTTTACACTAAATATTAGATAATCTTAGTATGTTTTAAGGCATTTTAAGATAAAATCGCGTCCAAATAATAGCTTTACTTAATAATATGTAATCTTAAGTAAAGCTAAGTAAAAACCATTGAAGGATGATTCAAAATGAAAAGAACATACCAACCGCACAGTACACCAAGAAAAAGAACACATGGATTTAGAACAAGAATGAAAACTAAAAATGGTAGAAAAATAATTTCTGCAAGACGTGCAAAAGGTAGAAAAAGACTCTCTGTATAAGTCTTTTTAGTAAGGTTATCATTATTAGCAAAATTAAATATTTTACTAGAATACAAACCACTAGGGCGTTTAATGGGGTCTATAAATATGCCTCTAAAACATGGCACACACCTTATTTTGTACTTTTTTATAAAAAAGGTGCAGAGTATAATGTAGGGTTTGTCGCTTCAAAGAAAATGGGGAATGCAGTTCACCGAAATAGAGCAAAGCGTTTGCTTAGAGCACATTTCATTGAAAATATTGATTTTATCTCTGCTGGATCTTATGTTTTGGTTGCAAAACCTGACCTTTTATGTAACAGCTACTTAGAAACAAAGAAATCGTATCTACATGCACTAACAAAGTGCTCTGCATTAACATAAAATAGACTATACTATCAGACTATTAATTTAAAGGTAACACTTTGGAACAACAAGATTTAAATAAACGACTACTCCTTGCACTTGTGCTTTCTTTTTTTGTATTTATTGGATATGGCTATTTTTTCCCAGCCACACAAGCCGTAAAAAGTACAGAAAATAAAACAGTAACTACAGCACATCAGACACCTATAGTAGATACAACAACCAAACAGGCACCTGTAGTAACGACTAGTACACAATCAGTAAGTACCACAGCACCTATTCAAACTTCTGGTGTAACATTGGCAACAGTAAAGTCTGATAAATTTATTATCACTTTAGATGAGTTTGCACGTATTTCTCAAGTAGAACTTTTAGAAAAGAAATATAAAAATAAAGAGGGTGAAACAGTTAAGCTTTACAATAGTACACCTGAGAGTGTAAAAAATGTTAAGCCTTTAGAAGTGAGATTTGCAGATGTAAAACTCAATGAAGAAGCATTTAAAACACCTTATGTAAATACTACGGAAAATGAACTAGATGTATCAACGGGTGACCAAACACTAACATTGACTCAAACACTTTCAATGGTTACTGTGACTAAAAAAATTACTTTTAAACCAAATGGACAATATAATGTTGTTATATCTACATCTTCTCCAGCACAATTTTTTGTGACACCAGGGCATAGACCAATGGCAGATGCATCAAGATACATGTTAGTACGTGGTGTATTGGTGAAAGGTGCAGATGACATTATCACTACGATAGAAGATGGTGATGCAGAAGGATATGAAAAATTTACAAATGCCAAAATAGCTTCTGCTTTTGATAGATATGTAGCATCAATGTTTTTTGATTTTGATAAAGGTTTAAATGTCTCTATTTTAAAAGAAGTAAATGGTGATCCGCTTATTTTTGTGCAAGGTGATGATACTTTAGCACTTCATGGATACATAGGTGCAAAAGACCATGAAATACTTAAAAGTATTAATCCTGAACTTACTGATGCCATTGAATTTGGTTGGTTCTCTTTTCTTTCGAAACCTTTTTATAAAGTGTTATTATGGATTAACTCTTACGTAGGTAACTGGGGTTGGGCAATTATCTTCTTTACCTTACTTGTAAAATTTATTTTATTTCCGCTTTCATACAAGGGTATGATGTCTATGCAAAAGCTTAAAGACTTGGCACCAAAGATGAAAGACATCAAGGAAAAGTACAAAGGTGACCCTGCCAAAATGAATGCTCAAATGATGGAGATGTATAAAAAACATGGTGCCAACCCTATGGGTGGATGTTTACCTATGATTCTTCAAATCCCTGTTTTCTTTGCACTTTACCGTGTACTATTAAATGCCGTTGAACTTGAGGGGGCACCATGGATTTTATGGATTGAAAACTTGGCGCAGATGGATCCTTATTTTGTGCTTCCCATCTTGATGGGTGCATCTATGTGGTTCCAGCAACGTATTACCCCATCTAACTTTACTGATCCATTACAGGAGAAAATTTTTAAATTTTTCCCTATAATTATGACAGTATTCTTTATTTACTTCCCAGCTGGACTTGTGCTATACTGGTTAGTCAATAACTTATTTACTATTGGACAACAGTATTTTATCAATCATATGTATGCAAAACAGAAGGCAGTAGCAAGTACATCAAATAAAAAATAAAGGATATGTAAATGACAAAGGTCGAGGCACCGACGTTAGAAGAAGCCTACAAAAAAGCTTCTTTAACGTTAGAATGTTCTATTTCTGAACTTCAATGTGAAGTTGTGCAACACCCATCAAAAGGAATTTTAGGCTTTTTGAAAAAAAATGCCATAATTGTGGCTACCTGTAAAGGTATAAAAGTAAAAGAAAAGATACAGCAGAAAGAAGTAAAAAAAGAAGTACCATCTGTAGCAACTACAGAAGTGCATGTGGCTGATGAAATTATGGCAACAGTTAAAGAGAGCAATACTTCTGCAGAGGTAACAAAAGAGACTAAACTTCATAAAGATACGATAGTTGATAGTTTCTTTGAAACAGACAATAAGAGTTTGCAGAGTGAAGAATCTCCTGTTGTATATGATGAGTTAGCGCTTAAAATTGAGAATGAATTAAAAGAACTTTTTAGTCATTCATGTTTTGAGATTGATGTTATTGAAGTGGATGTAAGAGATAATATGGCACTTATCTTCATAGATGGAGATGATGCTGCTTTGCTTATTGGTAAAGAAGGTTACCGTTACAATGCACTCTCTTACATGTTATTTAATTGGCTACATTCAAAATATGAACTCTTTATCAAACTTGAAATTGCTGAGTTTTTGACAACACAACAAGAGATGATTAAATCTTATATTAAACCTGTAATAGAACAGGCTGAAGAGACAGGACGTGCTAAAACACGTTTTTTAGATGGTATATTGGTCCAAATTGCTTTAGAGCAATTAAGAGAACGATTCCCAGATAAATATGTTGCAGTTAAAACAAGTAGAGATGGCAAAAAGTTTGTTGTCATTAATGAATTTAACACTAACCCAAATGGATAGGCAGGTACATTTCCATAACACTATCGTAGCAATTGCTACGGCTCAAGGTGTTTCATCTATCTCTATTGTACGAGTTAGTGGGGAGGCTGCACTTAGTATTGCGCATAAAGTATCACACTTCGATAATATTACTCCCCGTTATGCACATTTAAGACCTTTGTACAATGCAAAGAATGATCTTATTGATCAAGCAATTATGATTTATTTTGCTGCACCATATTCTTTTACAGGTGAAGAAATAGTAGAGTTTCAGTGTCATGGAGGGATGATAGTTGCCCAAGAGATTCTTGATACAATTTTGTCCTATGGTGTAAGATTGGCAGAACCAGGAGAATTTTCTAAACGGGCTTTTCTTAATGGAAAAATTGATCTTACTGAAGCAGAAGCTATTGCTAAACTTATAGAAGCAAAATCTGTGGACGCAGCTAAAATACTCGCCAAACAGATGAAAGGTGAACTTAAAAATTTTGTTGATGAAAGTAGAGAAGCGTTACTTCGTTCTCTTGCTTATTCAGAGGTTATGATAGACTATGCAGAAGAAGATATCCCTGATGATATTATGGAAAGTATTGTAACCCAATTGGATGGGCTGAATTTAAAAATAGAACAAATTGTAGATGCAAGTCATAGACGTAGAGGGCTCATAGAAGGCTTTAAAGTTGCTATAATAGGAAAGCCAAATGTGGGAAAGAGTTCATTGCTTAATGCGCTTTTGAGTTATGATAGAGCTATTGTAAGTGATATAGCAGGAACGACTAGAGACACTATAGAAGAACAAGTACGTATAGGCTCACATATCATAAGACTAGTAGATACTGCGGGTATCCGTGACTCAGAGGATACCATAGAAAAGATAGGGATTGAACGTTCACTCTCTTCCATAAAAGATGCTGATGTCATTATCGCACTCTTTGATGCTTCTGGAGTCTATGATAAAGAAGATGAAAAGATTATTTCTCTTTTAAAAAATATAGAAGAGACACATGTTATTGTGGCACTCAATAAATCTGATTTAGAATACCGATTTGATGTTAATAAATTATCTAGTTATGATATGTTAGAAGTGAGTGCCAAAAAGTCATTTAAACAATTAACAAATCGTCTAGAGACGTTATTTGATAGCATAGGAGAAGGAGAAGAATTAATGCTTATTTCTGCAAGACAAATAGAAGCTGTAACACAAGCAAAAAATGCGATAGAGCAAGCTAAAGAACCGCTACTTCATGGTGAATTAGAATTTTTCTCTTATCATTTACAAGAAGCAGTCAAGGCTATTTCTTCTATTTCTAAACCGTATGACAGTGAAGAGATACTCGATAAGATGTTTGGCGAATTTTGTTTAGGTAAATAAGTTGTGATTGATAAGAGTATGGTAAGTAAGATTAGGTAAGATAAATGATGGAAAATATTGAATTATATATAATAGTGGCACTTATTATTATCATTATTTGGTTTATTTTAAATACAATTAAATATTATCATGGTGAAAAAAGAAAAGTAAAAAACTTACATCGTTTTGCTAAAGAAGGTGAAGTTGAAGCACAAGGTAGACTGGCAAAACATTATCATAAAGGTAATATGGTAAAAAAAGATTGCCAAAAGGCAGCTTATTGGTATCAGAAAGCTTCTTTTTCTGGAGATGATATTTCAAAAGGGCACTTAGAGAATTTTTTTGACAATGAAAAAAAAGATATCAAGAAAAAAAAGTGTTAATAGTGTATAATCACTAATTAATTATGAGGGAATAAGATGAATAAAAATATACTTGCAAGTTTAGCTATTGTACTTTTTCTATTTGCGGGGTGTTCAAAAAGAACATTGGTCATTAAGCAAAGCGGAATATCATCACATAAAACACAAATAGACAATACTTGGGCAAATGAAACAAATGTCAACGAAAATGTTGATATCTCTGATTTGGAAAATAATATGACTGTGACAGATGCAGCGGCTGTAACAGAAAATACTAGTCAAACTAAAATGGAACGTATTACTTTTCCTGTAGCTGAGTATCGTCATTTATCTAGAACAGGGAAGGGTACAGTCAAAGGTACGATTTATTTGAAGGATGCCTATGAAAAAGCAATTCCTGGTAAAGCAACAAGACTTTATTTAAATCCTATTACTTCTTATTCTAAACAATGGTATAACGAAAGTTATCTTGGTGGTTACAAAATGCAAAAAGCAGACAATAGACTGTTTAATTACCTAAGATTTACAGCTTCAGATAATGAAGGTAAATTTTCTTTTTATGGAGTACCATCAGGACGTTATTATCTTATAGGTACGGTTAAATGTGGTAGTGAATGTGGATACTCTGTACCTAAAAGTATACGTATCGCGACACAAGTAAGTGTTACTGGTAACCAGATTATAGAAAAAAGCTTAACTAGATTAGTAGATTAATTATAAATTTAGAAAAAGTTTATCCTTTAGGATAAGCTTTTTTTAGTGCTTGATAAAGTTCTTCTGGACTTATATTCTCTTTTTCTTTTAAGATGCGTTGCATGGTTACATTATCTTCTTCATCATTCCAAATTTTGATGTAAGTACCATCTTTATAGCCATGGTCTTGTCTAAACTTATTTAAGATGTTTTTACCAATATAAAGTTTATAAAGTGTATCAAGATTAAGTCCTGACTGTACAGCGACATCTATAAAAGCCTCCATAAGTTTTTCAGTATCTGTTTCACAAAAAAGTGTTTTCATGAGGGTTTCTACAATCTCTATTTGTTCATAATAATCTTTTGTTGTAGGTAGTGTGCTAGCAGTAAATTTTGAGAAATTAGATAAAGCATGAATGTTAGAAGCCAAATTATCAATGCTCCCAAGGTTTTTTATTTTATAATCTTCAAGAGCTTGAGACATAATAAAGTGCCAAATATCTACAGCTTCGATTTTAATATTGGCATAATCAGGCTGGGCATCTATATTTTTCCAATGTTTCCATGGGTAGGATTCTATAAGTTCCGCACATTCAAGATAGGTACAACGTTTCCAATTGATAATTTTTCCATTTTTTGTGATACCTTTTTCCCAGCCTTCACCATTTGTAGCATCATTTAGTTCTTGTTGTAAAAGTAACATTTGTAAAATCTTATCCATGGAATCCCTTTGATATTTAATTAGTGTGATTGTATCAAAAATTGCCTTGTCTTCATGGTGTATTTGATAATATACATTACTGTAATAGGTTAAATATGATATGATAAAGTATATTATGTTTGAGGGAATATGATGCTTATGAAATTATTTTTTGCGTTACTTCTTATTTTAGTG
>Ga0256844_10000468_pt1 | contig 15608 bp, 11 predicted proteins | sample MusselsmetaG_FD_189100 | JGI IMG/M metagenome (GOLD analysis project Ga0256844, IMG submission 189100) | Mussel associated microbial communities from hydrothermal vent at the East Pacific Rise, Pacific Ocean - Mussels | ecosystem: Host-associated > Mollusca > Shell > Unclassified ... | reverse complement strand
AAAAAAAATGAAAGATTTTAGCTCTCAACAAAGCTTGTTTTCAGCATTACAAACCGGGTTTATTAAAGGAAATATTAAATCTGAAAAAAAAGTTTTAGGTTTTTTTAATGTTACTTCATTTTCAGAAAAGAGAATATTTTTTAACTATTATGATTTTAATTTTGAAAAACCTTCATACCAGTATGATTGTATTAAAAGAACTTTGAGTTATTATGAAACTGGAGGTATTGATAAAATAAATGAAAGAGAAGCAATATATAACCTACTCAACATTAATAAACCTCCTTATGAATTACGAGCTGAACTTGGAGATCGTTTATTTATTCTTGTAAATCCTCAATGTGGTAACTGTAATAATTTTGCATCAAATATTAGACCTGAATTTTGGATCGATTAAAACTAAAAAATACTAATTTGAAAATAAAATTAAAAATACTGTTATTGTTTATAATACACTTTTATTTCCATAATAATTGTGTAGGACAAGAACAGTTATCATTTATTGAGAAATTTACAATAACAACCAATAATAATATTTTTATAGTTGGAGAAACATTATATTATAATGTATTTATCACTGACAAATCAAATGTACTTTCTAATTCAAGTAAAATAGGATATTGCTATTTAATTAACTCTGATAAAAAAATAGTATTACAACAAAAAATTATAATAAATAATGGTGTTTTAAATGGAGATTTTATTATTCCATCAATTTTACAAACTGGAAATTATAAATTAGTTATTACAACAAATAATAGCTTGTTAAAATCAACTATTAACAATCAAATTATTGATATTTACTTAATTAACCCTTTTAATAATCAAGATATAAACCTTAAAGAAGTCGATACGGTTTATTTATCTAAAAGTAAATTTACTATAGATGATAAAAATATCCCAATCTTTAATACAAGAAGCTTAGTAACTTTTGATTTTAATAATAAAGAATTAATTAAAGGTAATTATATTGTTAGCGCAAAAAGAATTGATAGTGTTAAAATTTCAAAAAAGTTTTTAAATAAAGTTAAAAATTCTGTAGATAAAAGTATTATACCTGAAATTAGAGGTGAAATAATTTCTGGAGTACTTTATGATTTAGACAATAAACCAATTGAAAACAAATACGTTTCATTATCTATTACTAATAATCAAAACATATTTAAAATTTCCAAAACTAATTCGGAAGGTGTGTTTTATTTTAATATTTTTGAAAATTATAATGATGGTGATTTAATAATTAATTTATTTAATAAGGATAGTATTAATAATTATAAAATTAAGTTATTTGATAAGCATATTCCTTTCATTAATAATTTAAAATTCAACAATTTAAGGATTAATAAAGACTTGAAAAATTGGTTGAAAAGTAAAAGTATTTATTCACAAATTGAAAATATATATTTTAATCTTAAGAAAGATAGTTTATTAATCAAGAACAAAGCTAAAATGTTTTATGGTAATTTGAGTACTAATTATCTTCTTGATGATTATACTAGGTTTTTTACAATTAAAGAAACCTTTACTGAAGTAATTACTAGTGCATATTCAAGAACAATAAAAGATGAAAATTTATTTTATGTACATTTTAACAATCTAAAAATAAAATTAAAGAATAATTATAAAGCATTAGTTTTAATAGATGGTATACTTATTAATGATGGATCTATATTATACAATTTTAATCCTAAATTAATTAAACAAATAAATACTATAGATGAGTATTACATTTATGGTTCAAAAATATTTGGTGGAATAATTGACGTTAAAACATTTAAAGGTGATTTCTATCCATCAGTGAAAAATATTATATTTAAAACACATATCAAATCTCCAATATTTAATAAAATATATTTTACTCCTGATTATAAAAACTTTGGTCAATTAAAGCATATACCAGATTACAGAACACAATTATTATGGGATCCTAATTTAAAATTTGAAAAAGGCATAATTTCATTTTACTCATCAGATGTTAAAGGCTTGTATGAATTAAATATTAATGGATTTTCAAACTCTGGTGAAAAAATAAATATATCTAAATATTTTATAATAAAATAAAAAAGGCAGTAATTATAAAATTACTACCTTAATAAAATACTTTTATATAGTTTATTTCATCATTGCTGCTCCAATACGGGCATATAAACCTTTATCTAAATTTTCTCTCATTGCTCTAAAAGCTACAATAGTTTCTTCAACATCTTTTAGTGTATGAGATGCTGTTGGAATCAATCTTAAAATCATCATTCCTTTAGGAATAACAGGATAAATTACAATTGAGCAAAATACTTTATGGTTTTCACGTAAATCATGTACTAATGCCATTGCTTCTGGAACATCGCCTTTTAAGAAAACTGGTGTAACACAAGTATTTGTATTACCAATATCAAAACCATTTTCTTTTAACTGAGATTGTAATGCATTAGTTATTTTCCAAAGATTATCTTTAAGCTCAGGCATGGTTCTAATCATATCTAAACGTTTTAAAGCTCCTTTTACCATTGGCATAGGTAAAGATTTAGCAAACACTTGAGAACGCATATTATATTGTAAATATTGAATAACATCTTTATCACCTGCAAAGAATGCTCCAATACCAGCCATAGATTTTGCAAAAGTTGCGAAATATACATCTATACCATCTTGTACTCCTTGTTCATAACCTGTTCCTTTTCCATTCTCTCCAAGAGTTCCAAAACCATGAGCATCATCAATTAAAACTCTAAAGTTAAATTTTTCTTTTAATGCTATTATTTCTTTTAGCTTTCCTTGTTCACCTCGCATACCAAAAACACCTTCGGATATAACTAAAATTCCTCCGTTAGTTTCGTTAGCAATTTTTTCAGCACGCTTTAAGTTTAATTCTAAACTTTCCATGTCATTATGCTTATAAGTAAAACGTTTACCATGATGTAATCTTACACCATCAATAATACATGCATGAGAATCCATATCATAAACAATAACATCATTTTTAGAAACTAATGCATCAATAGCCGAAACCATTCCTTGATAACCAAAATTAACTAAATATGCTGCATCTTTACCTACAAACTCTGCACATTCTTGTTCTAATTGTTCATGAAAACTTGTATGTCCAGACATCATTCTAGCTCCCATAGGATAAGCCATACCATGTTCTGCTGCAGCATCAGCATCAGCTTTTATTACTTCAGGTTTATTAGCTAATCCTAAATAATCATTAATGCTCCAAGTAATTACTTTTTGACCATTAAACATCATTCTATTTGAAATTGGTCCTTCTAATTTAGGAAAAACATAATATCCTTCTGCTTGTTTTGCCCATTTTCCTAAAGGTCCTTTATCTTTTATAATTCTATCAAATAAATCTTTCATTATATATATTTTTTGTTGACAATTTATCTATTTTATATAGACAAATGCAAACTTACTAAAAATTTCAAATATTTTTGACTTTTAAGCTTGTTAATTACATCATTATTAACAATAAAAAAGACTGTCTAAAAGACAGTCTCTAAATATTTATAAATATAATATTGTTTATTTTACGTATTCAACTTTTGCAAGTGGTTTTTTAAAAATTTCATTAAACCCTTGTTCTTTCATCCATTCATCAGAATAAATTTTACCCATATATCTTGAACCAGAATCTGGGAAAATAATTACAACATGAGAGTTATCATCAAAATAACCTTCTTTAGCATATAAATGAGCTGCTTCTAATGCAGCTCCACTTGTGTAACCAACAAACATACCTTCTTTTAAAGCAAGTTCTCTACCTCGATAAGCTGCATTTTCATCAGTGACTTTCATGAATTTATCAATCATTTTAAAATCTAATGCTGTAGGTACTAAATTCTTACCTAAACCTTCAATTCTATATGGAAATATTTCATTTTTATCAAAAATACCAGTTTCATGATATTTTTGCAAAGCTGAACCATAAGCATCAACACCCAAAATTTTAATGTTTGGATTTTTTTCCTTTAAATATCTTGCAATTCCAGAAATAGTTCCACCTGTTGCACTTGCAGCAATTACATGTGTTACTTTACCACCAGTTTGATTCCATATCTCAACACCAGATGAAAAATAATGTGCTTTAATATTTAATTCATTAAAATACTGATTTATATAAATTGAATTTGGAGTTTCTTCGTGTAAACGTTTAGCAACTGAATAATATGATCTTGGATCATCTGCAGCTACTTCAGAAGGACAAACAAACACTTCTGCACCCATTGTGCGTAACATATTAATTTTATCTTTTGTAGCTTTATCTTTTACAGCTAAAACAACTTTATAACCTTTTACTCCTCCAACCATAGCTAAACTAAAACCTGTATTTCCAGATGTAGTTTCTATTATGGTATCTCCAGGTTTCAATTTACCTTCTTTTTCTGCTCTTTCAACTATATATAAAGCTATTCTGTCTTTTACAGAATCTCCAGGATTAAATGATTCTAACTTACCATAAAAATTTCCCTTTAAATTAGCAGTAACTTTATTTAACCTTACTAAAGGTGTATTACCAACTAGGTCAAGAACATTATCTGTAATTCCAATATTTTTTTTCATTTATTTGGTTTTAATTTCTTTAATCAGAAAATAAATTAGTTTTTTACCTTGCAAATTTACTATTTTTTTTTTAATCTGATGTAGTTATTTGATATGAAGTCTATATTTCAAAAAGCATACCATAACTAATAATATTTCGCTTATTATTCTTGTATATCTTCTAAATCCAATAAAAATGAGTAATCACGAGCTACATCTTTTAAAGAATCAAATCTTCCTGATGCTCCTCCATGTCCAACTTTCATGTCTGTATGTAACAAAAGTAACTTATCATCTGTTTTTAGCTCTCTTAATTTAGCTACCCATTTTGCTGGTTCAAAATATTGTACTTGAGAATCATGTAAACCTGTTGTTACCAACATATTTGGATAATTTTTTTTACTCACATTATCATAAGGTGAATATGATAACATATACTCATAAGCATCTTTATGATTTGGATTTCCCCATTCATCATATTCGCTAGTAGTTAACGGAATTGTATCATCTAACATTGTTGTCATTACATCTACAAATGGAACTGCGGCTATAACTCCATTAAATAAACCTCCGTTTAGATTTACAACTGCTCCCATTAATAAACCACCTGCTGAACCACCTTCTGCATATAAATGTTTTGATGAAGTATATTCATTATCTATTAAATATTTAGCAGAATCTATAAAATCATAAAAAGTATTCATTTTATTAAATAATTTACCATCTTCATACCATTGTCTTCCAAGATATTGACTACCTCTAATATGTGCAACAGCATAAACAAAACCTCTATCTAATAAGCTTAATCTTACAGTACTAAATTGATCATCTAACGTATAACCATAAGAACCATAAGCATAAAGTAATAAGGGTGTTTTTTTATTTAGCTTAGTATCTTTTCTATAAACTAAAGAAATTGGCACTTTTTTTCCATCTCGTGCTGTTGCCCAAATTCGTTCACTTGTATAATTATTTTTATCAAACTTTCCTCCTAACACTTCTTGTTCTTTCATGATTTTTTTGGATTTATCATCCATATTAAAATCAATTACTGAACTTGGAGTTGTGAATGAATTGTAACCATAACGTACTACATCTGTATCAAATTCTGGGTTTGAATATACATAAGCTGAATAAGTTTCTTCCGTAAAAGGTAAATAATAATCGCTAGTATTATCCCAACGTTTAATGCGTATTTTAGTTAAACCATTAGTGCGTTCTTCTAGAACTAAATAATCTTTAAAAATTGTAAAATCTTCTAATAATGTATCTTTTCTATGTGGAATAACATCAACCCAATTATCTAATGAAGTTTTTGTTAATGGTGTTTTCATTAATTTAAAGTTTGTAGCGTCATCTTTATTTGTTTGAATATAAAAATGATTATCATAATGTGCTATATGATACTCTAAACCTCTTTGTCGTTTTTGAAATATTTTAAATTCTCCTTTTGGATTATCTGCTTTTAATATTTGATATTCCGTAGTTAATGTACTTGTTGATGCAATAATCAAATATTTTTTTGATTTAGATTTAGATATAGATGTGTAAAATGTTTCATCTTTTTCTTCAAAAATTACAATATCTTCAGAAACATCTGTACCAATAATATGCTTCATTATTTTTGTACTTCTTAAAGTTTCAGGATCTTTATGTGTGTAAAAAATAGTTTTATTATCATTTGCCCATGTTGCAGAACCAGTAGTGTTTTTTATAATCTCAGGATATACTTTTCCTGTCTCAATATTTTTAATTCTGATATCATACTGCCTTCTACTTACAGTATCAACACCATAGGTAACTAATTTATTATCAACACTTACGCTAAAGCTATTTAAAGTGTAATAATCATGATTTTTAGCCATTTTATTAACATCAAATAATACTTTTTCAACAGCATTATCTTTATCTTCTGTTCTATTATAAACAGGATATTGTCCGCCTTTTATATATTTAGTAATATAATAAAAACCATTATTTTTAAAAGGAACAGAAGAGTCGTCTTCTTTAATTCTTCCTTTCATTTCTTCGAATAAATCTTTTTGAAAATTATTAGTGTGTTCTGTTAGTTTGTTATAATAATCATTTTCTTGATTAAGATAATCTATCACTTTAGGATTTTCTTTTTCATTCAGCCAATAATAGTTGTCAACTCTTACATCTCCATGAATTTCCATTTTCTTTGGGTGTTTTTCTACTGTTGGTGTTTCTATATTTTTCATTTGTTTAGTTTCAGTTTTACAAGAGCTTGCAAAAATAAGTGAAAATATTAGTAATGCTAAACTATAATTTGATAATGATTGATATTTCATATTAAAATATTAAATTACATCTGCAAAATACATTTTTATGTGATTATAGTTAATTATCAATTGATTTATTTACTTTTGTTTTATTAACAATTTAAATTAAAGATTATGTTTGGAGATATGGAAGGTATGATGGCTAAATTACAAGAAGCACAACAAAAAGTTGAAGAAGCTAAAGCTAGTATGAATTCAATTATTGTTGAAGGAGAATCTGGTAGTGGAAAAGTAAAAGTTACAGCTACTGCTAATAGAGAGATTAGAAGTATTAATATAGATGATAGTCTTTTTGAAGACAAAGAAGCACTTGAAGATTTTTTAATAATTGCTCTTAATAATGCATTAGAAAATGCTCATGAAATTAATGAAAGAACATTGGCTGAAGCTGCTCAAAATGGAATGCCTAATATTCCTGGATTTGATTTTTAATTATTTAACCGAGGTTATGAAATCTCAAATTAAACATTTTTTAAATTACTCCCCTAGCTTTAAACTCTAAGTATTTATTAATAACATTTACAGTTAAATTTTCTGGTTTAGTTAAAATTGAAAAAACTCCTCTACGTGATAGTTCTTTTACAATTAAACGTTTTTCATATGTGAATTTTTCGGCAATTGTTTTTTGATAAATATCTTGAATATCTTCTGAAGGATTATTTATCAAATCTTCAAGTTCAGTATTTATAAAAAATATTACAACTAAAACATGACTTTTAGCTATTCCTTGTAAATAAGCTAATTGTCTATCTAAACCATCTAGAGTTTCAAAATTTGTATAGAGAAACAATAAACTTCTATGTTTAATATTATGTTTTAAATCTGTATATAACCTACTAAAATCACTTTCTTTAAAGTCAGTATTTATATTATAAAGTGTTTCTAGAATCAAATTCATTTGATTTGATCTACGTTCGGCTACTACTCTATTTTCTACTTTTTTAGAGAAGCAAAACATTCCTGCTTTATCGTGTTTTTTAATAGTTACATTGCTCATAACTAAAGCAGAATTAATTGCGTAATCTAGTAAGCTCAATCCGTTAAAAGGCATTTTCATAACTCTACCTTTATCAATTATAGAATAAATAGGTTGTGATTTTTCATCTTGATATTGATTAATCATCAATTGACTTTTCTTAGCAGTTGCTTTCCAATTAATATTACGGATGTCATCACCTAATACATATTCTTTAATTTGCTCAAACTCCATTGTCTGACCAATTTTACGTATTTTTTTAATTCCATATTCATTACGATAAGCTAAAGCCATTAAATCAAACTTTCTTAATTGAATAAATGATGGATATGTAGCTATCATATGTTTTTTTTCTTCAAAATCAAACCTTCTTGATATAAGTTTTAATGGGCTTTGTGCATAAACAATTAATTTACCAAACCAATATTCTCCACGTTCCGTTGGACGTAACTCATATTTAAATGCTTTGTTTGATGATGCTTTTATATTACGTTTAATTAAGAAATCTCTAACTTGAAATTGATAAGGAATTTCGTCAATTATTTTAGTGCTAATTTTAAAAGTGTAATAATTTTTTAGATGTATTTCTATAGTATTTTCATCACCATTTGAAAATTTTTCGGGTAGAATTCTTTTTGCTTGAACACCTTTTTTAGTAAAAAACAAAATAATAAAATCTAAAAATGTCAAGATAAATAATGAAAGTAATAATACTTTTGTAACTCCAAATAATGAAGGAATTAAATATGAAACTATAAACAATGTAATTATTGTAATTAGAGCATAAAAGAAATTTTGTTCTAAATATAAACGTTTCATAGTTAATTTGTTATTTTAAGTTCAATATCATAATAAAATGTATATCAGGCTAGTGCATTATTTTAAATAGTAATTCTTTTAATATATCATCTTTTGCCATTAAACTTGCTCCAACTCCTTTACTTTTCATATCAGCAATATGCAACATTGATATAATTTGAGATACCTTTCTCATAGGATAATTCTTAGCTGCATCATAATACTCTCTTACAAAAAATGGATTTACACCTAATTTTCTAGCTACATTATTTTGTGACTTATCATTTAAACCATGAAATAATAAAAGTTTTGTAAATAAATCATTTAACAAAGCTATTGTAACTACAACAGGATTTGCACGTTCGTTATGTTTAAAATAATTTATTATAGCGTTTGCTTTAACTATTCTTTTTTCGCTAATTGCTTTTCGTAATTCAAAGTTATTATAATCTTTACTTATACCAATATTGGTTTCAATATCTAATGGACTAATTACTTTTTCATTAGATAAAACTATCATAAGTTTATCTAACTCATTGCTGATTTTACTTAAATCTGTCCCTAAAAATTCTACTAGCATCATTACTGCTTTAGGCTCAATATTATATTTTTTACTTGAAAGATATTTTCTAATCCAATCTCCTATTTTATTTTCATATAGCTTTTTCGCATCGAATAAAACATTACCTGTTTTTTTTAAAGCTTTAGCTAATTTTTTACGTGCATCTAATTTTTTATATTTATAATTAAAAACTAATACAGTAGTAGGTTGTGGATTTTCTACATAAGCTATTAAATTCTCTATAGTTCTTGATAAATCTTGAGCTTCTTTTACAATAACAACCTGGCGTTCAGCCATCATAGGAAATCGTTTTGCGTTGGAAACTATTTCATCAATTGATGAATCTCTTCCATAGATAACCATTTGATTAAATCCTTTTTCATCATCCGATAATAATTTTTTTTCAATGTAATTAGAAATCTTATCTATAAAATAAGGTTCTTCACCCATTAAAAAATATATTGGTTTAATGTTACCTTTTTTTATATCAGAAATTATAGAATTCATATAATAATATTATTGACTTCAAATATATTTATTTGTGATTAACTAACCAATATTTAAACAAAAAATCTTGAATATTAAATAATACTCAAGATTTATCTATTATAAAATATTTATAATTAACTACATTTCAGCATAATACAAATTTACATCAAATTACTATTAATAGTATGCGTAACGTCTTACTTTTGAAATATAACGAGCTAAACGTATTACTTGATGTGAATAACCATATTCATTATCATACCAAACATAAATTACAATATTTTTACCATCTTCTGTTGCAATTGTAGCTTTACTATCAAATATTGATGGTGCAGAAGAACCAACAATATCACTAGAAACTAACTCATTACTCATAGAATATTTAATTTGCTCAACTAAAGCACCTTCCAGTGCGTATTTTTTCATTACAGTATTTATTGATTCTGCACTAGCCGATTTTTCTAATCGCAAATTTAGAATTGCTAATGAACCATTTGGTACTGGAACACGAATAGCATTAGAAGTTAGTTTACCTTCTAAACTAGGTAATGCTTTTGAAACTGCTTTTCCTGCGCCAGTTTCTGTAATTACCATGTTTAAAGCTGCAGCTCTACCTCTACGATATTTCTTATGCATATTATCTACTAAATTTTGATCGTTTGTATATGCATGTATTGTTTCTAAATGTCCATTTTCAATTCCAAAACTATCTTCAATTACATTTAAAACAGGTGCAATTGCATTTGTAGTACAAGATGCTGCTGAAAAAATAGAAACTTCATCAGGATTATGCTCTTTATGATTAACACCATAAACAATATTAGGTATTCCTTTACCAGGAGCAGTTAATAATACTTTATCTATTCCTTTACAATTTAAATGTCTATTTAAAGCTTCATTATCCCTAAAAGCACCCGTATTATCTATAACTAAAGCATTATTAATTCCATATTCTGTATAATCAATTTCTTCTGGTTGTTTTGCTTGAATCATAAAAACAGTTGTACCATTAATGATTAAAGCTTTTCTATCAAAATCTGACTGTACTGTACCTGAAAAGTCTCCATGAACCGAATCATTTCTTAATAAAGCTGCTCGTTTTTCTAAGATAATAGGTGTTAATTCTCCACGAGTAACTATGGCTCTTAAACGCATTTGCCTACCTTTTCCTGCTTTTGACATTAACTCTCTAGCAACCAACCTTCCAATTCTACCAAAACCATAAAGAACAATGTCTTTTGGCTTGATATCTTCATATGAAGATGCATCTTTTAATTTATCTTTAATAAATTCTAAAGTATCATTAAAATTATTGTCTTCTAAATGGTATTCATAAGCAAGTTTTCCTATATCTAATTTAGATGGTGGAATTTCTATTTTTAGTATTGCTCTTGAAATTTCTAAAGCATCAAATATTGAAATTGGTTTATTAACAAATTCACTAGCATATTCTAATAAATTTAATATTTCACTAACATTTCTATCTATAAGCTGATTTCTAAATAAAACTAGTTCTGTAGATTTATCAAACCATAAATCTGAAATATTTTTAATAAATTCAACTGTAGCTCTTCTTCTATCTGTTTGAAAAGATAATTCTTTTTCGTAATTGTGTTGTGTTGACATTATTTATATTTTAATTTAATGTACCACAAATCTAACTAAATCGTTTTCGTTAAATAGAATTAAATCAAAAAAAAAGCATGTCTTTTCAACATGCTTTTTAACAATTAAAATTATTTTTATTACCTAAAAATATAACGTTCTGCTTCTCCTTTTAAATTAATAACTTCTAACCTAATTGGATATTTTCCTAAATACTTTTCTATTATCTGTGCTACTTCATCTGCTGAATTTATTGGAGAACCATTAATGCCAGTTATAATATAACCATCTTTTACTCCATAATTTATCAAATATTCATTTTCAATATCTATTATTTTCACTCCATTTTTAATATGATTTTCTTCTAATTCTTTAACTGATAAATCTAATAATCTAAAACCTAAATTTGATTTTAATAATTCCTTTTCACTTAAAGCTACATCTAGTATTAATTCTGTACCATTACGTAAAATTGTTATTTTAACAATTTCATTTGGTTCTTTTGATCGTAAAAAACCAGTCAAATCAGCAAAAGAAGTAATTTTTACATTATTAATTTTAGTAATAATATCATCTGGTTTAATTCCTGCTTTTTCTGCACCAGAATCTTCAGTTACTTTTTGAACATAAAATCCTTCTGTAGTTTCAATATCTAATTGATTTGCTATAGTTCCATTTAATTCGCCTCCTTGAACTCCAAGAACAGCTTGTTGAACTCTACCATATTCTAATAAATCTTCTACTACTTTTTTTGCAATATTACTTGGAACTGCAAAAGAATAACCTATAAATGAACCTGTTTTGGAAGATATAGCAGTATTAATTCCAATTAATTCACCTCTAGTATTAACTAATGCTCCACCACTATTACCTGGGTTTACAGCTGCATCTGTTTGAATAAACGATTCCATATTCTGATTTCCTTTTAAATCTCTCCCTTTTGCACTCACAATTCCTGCAGTAACAGTTGAAGTTAAATTATAAGGGTTTCCAACCGCCAATACCCATTCACCAACTTTTATATTATCTGAATTTGCAAAAGTCATAAAAGGCAAGTCAGTTGCATCTATTTTTACTAGAGCAATATCATTTTTAGCATCTTTACCTATTAATTTAGCTTTATAAACACGTTTGTTATTTAAAGTGATTTGTAGTTCTGTCGCTCCTTTAATAACATGGTTATTGGTAACAATATAACCATCAGATGAAATAATAACACCTGATCCTGTACCTACTTGTGCATATTTTTTAGAACCATAACCTCTACCATAATAAATTTCTGCATAAGGATCTCTTACAGTTTTTACTGATGTATTTTTAACATGAACAACTGCATCTACACTTTCCTTAGCTGCTTTTGTAAAATCTAATACATTTTCTGGAATAAATGACGATCCATTATTACTAGCATGAATAATACTGGGTTTTTCTTCTGTTTTAACAATTATTTTTTGATGTGTTTTATCTTGAATAAATAATAAATAACTTCCTAAAGTTATTACTCCTCCAAGTATTGAAACTGCTAATAAATTTACTGTTTTTTTCATGATTTTATGTATTAATTAACGCATTTCCTAATTTTCAATAGGAATAACAGCCTTTCTATTATATAACCCAAAATTATAAAAATATTGCTTTCTTAAAAAATGATTAACTAAGTTTTAACCTTGTTTAACAATTTTTAACAATCATACTCCTGCAGTAATAGTATAAAATAAAAAATAAAGTTCATAACCAAGCTTTCTCGTAGGTAATGAAGTTTTTAATTGTTTTTGTATTCATAATTTTATTGTTTTAGATTCCTGCCTGCGCAGGAATTACAGTCGACACAGCAATGACTATTACTCTTTTATAAAACTCAGTGTACTTGTTTGTGTTTCTGTTTGGATTTTTATATAATAGATGCCTTTAGATAAATTGGTTGTTTTTATTAAAGTCTCTTCTTCTAAATTAATATTTTTTGTAATTACTTTTTGTCCTAATATAGTATATATTGTTATGTTACTAATTGGATATGATGATTTTATATTTATATTATTTTTTGATGGATTTGGATACAAACTTATATTTAATAAATCTATATCTTTTACATTAGCTACACCACAGGCTTCTGTAGCAAATTTAGATACAAAAAAATCGGTATTTCCACCTGCATTGAAATTTTGATTTCCATTTACATCATAAATATAATGTCCAAATCCTCCACCTATTATATAATCTCCATTATTATCAACTGTAATTGAGTTTCCTGAAGAATAACCATCTCCTTCTATTTTATTTAACGATAGTGTACTACCTGTTTGCGAATCGAAACTGGCTAACAATATACCTCGCTCTCCTGACCCATTTGGAGTCATTGATAAGGACATATTACCCCATGTAAAATCTTCGCCAAAAGCTCCTGTGGTTACCATAACTTTATTCTCATTATACATTAAACCACCACTCCTTGAACCTGACTTATTTGCATAAGTACTCCAAATTATATTTGTAGCTGTAGGGTTTAATTTAAATACAAAATTTGGAATTATAGTCTCTGGAATAGTAAAGTCTAAAAAATTTACATCTCCCATACCTGTTGCAGTTCCTAGAAAATATATATTATTATCTAAGTCAAAATCCATATCTTGAAAAAACAATCTACCTACATCTGTATTACTTTGAGTAAACCATTGAAATGTACCTGTACTATTCCAATTCGCTATAAAAACACCTCCTGTAATATCTACTCCATTTACTGTTGCTTCTGAACTAGAATCTCCTAAATGACACATCAAATAAAAACTATTATTATTTTGATTCCTATAAATATTTATAAAGAAACTATTAATAAGTTCAACACCAGAAAATGCTTTAGCATCTAAAAAATTTCCATTTAAATCATAAGACAATTTATATATTTCATAACCATTGGTATTTACAAAACTACCATTGGCATAAGTACCAGAGTCAATATAAACAAACCATTGTAAAGTATCATTTACCATAAACATTTCTAAAGATAAATTATTAGGTGTTATTGGTTCTTCTGGCTCAACTATCCATTGAAAAACACCATTGGTATCAAACTTTGCTATATATAAAAACCTACGGTTATTTTGAGTTCCTGTTTCTATAAAATCATCTTCTATACGGCTTGGATAATTATGGCTATACCCTGTACTAAAATCTCCTGCTACATATACATTATCATTAGAATCTACTACAACACTTTTTAAATAATCACCACCATATCCTCCACCTAACATTTTACTCCACCTATATGTACCATTACAAGTAAAACTTGCCAATACATAATCTACAGGGTTTGGATATCCACTCCAATTGGTCTTAGGATGACCATCAATATTTAAATCTGACAAACCTACTGGCGCTATAACATAAACATTACGCTGAGAATCAGTTACTAAATCTAAAACCTCTTCTCCACTTAAATAATATGAATCTATACTCTCTGCGCTTCCTCCATCTTTTATCCATTGAAAATCTTGAGCAGTAATAGTATAAAATGGAAAATAAAAAATAAAAAATAAAGTCCATAACCAAGCTTTATCGTAGGTAATGAAGTTTTTAATTGTTTGTTTTTGTGAATACATAATTTATTTTTTAATTAATTTAGAATATTTTACACCTATATTATTTTGCATTAACCTAACATTATAAACACCTATTGCTAAATTACTAATATTAAGCCAAACTACTCCTTTTGAATTGTCTAATTTTTTGGTAATGAGTATATTTCCTACCAAGTCTGTTAATTCTAACTTTAAATCTCCTTGTGTATTTACATTATAAAACACTTGTGCTTTATCGTATAAGAACCATGTGAAGATGGCAAATAAGCAAATCCTGCTACTGGACCTTCAATATTATCTACAATATAGATATTTATAAAATTCTTAGTCAAAAATAATTTTTGAGGGTAAGAATTTGAAGAATTATTTACAATATCCCTTATTTGTAAATAATCAGTTTTATCTAAATTAGAAGCTGTTACTAACTGAGCTGTTTGAGTATCATCAAAGTCATAAAAATCACCATTAATATCTTTTTTAGCTAAACAAAATTGAATTCCTGTATTTTGATTTTGATACACAATGTTAAGAGCATCAATAATATATTGATATTTACTAATATTAGACCCAGGTTGAATTAAAAAGGTATTGCTACCACTTAAATCATGTATCGCAACTGGCAAAATTATATCATCTGTCCATGATTTTATTTCTAAATTTGAAGCATTTTTAATGGCGTATTTTTCCCATTTAGTGTTATTATCTTCAAAAGTATTTCTAAATTGATTGTCATTATTCAATTTGTTTTGAAGTAAATC